>ERZ1034363.1025-NODE-1025-length-16974-cov-2.655915_pt1 | contig 16974 bp, 23 predicted proteins | sample MGYA00520616_ERZ1034363 | MGnify/ENA primary metagenome ERZ1034363 (study PRJEB33736, sample SAMEA104284506) | Azolla filiculoides | biome: Urban; feature: Water surface; material: Ditch water | place: Netherlands | collected 2015-10-28 | depth 0-0.1 m ...
AATGAAGTTACTAAAAATTTTTGGCGTGATACGGGCGCTTGGATTTGGGGGGTTGTGCCTTCCTTGCTAGCTTGGGCCGCATTGCACTTGAGTTTTTCTTCAGGCTACTTTGTGATTGCCGGAACTTTATTAATAGCTTTGCTAGTCGATAAACAGCAATTTCGTCACTTAATTAATGACGCTGAATATTTGGCAGATTTTTTGAAGATGAGAACAGTATTAACTTTGGTAGCAGCTGCCAGCCTCATCTGGGCTGGCATTGCTATTCAACAGTTCTGATCAAAGATCAGTGTTCGTGAGCTTTTGATAAAAGCTTTTCGGTATAAGCGATTGCTAAGGCAGACAAGACAAAAGTTAAGTGGATCACTGTTTGCCACAATAAAGTTTTGTCATCCATGCCTGGCGCATTGATAAATGTCTTCAATAAGTGAATTGAAGAAATACCGATGATGGCTGTTGCTAACTTGACCTTTAGAACACCTGCATTGACATGCGATAACCACTCAGGTTGATCTGGATGATTTTCAAGCTCTAGGCGAGAAACGAAAGTTTCCCAACCGCCAACAATCACCATCACAAGTAGATTAGAGATCATCACAACGTCAATCAAACCAAGCACAATCAACATGATTTCAGTTTCAGTTGTGCCACCCTTGGTCATCATCATAGAAATGAGATGGACTAATTCTTGCCAGAACTGATAAACGTAGACACCTTGCGCAACAATCAAACCTAGGTACAGAGGCGCTTGTAACCAACGGCTCATAAAAATCCAACGCGGCAAGGGACGTAATTTAGCTTCTAGTGGATGCGCTGTGTTTTGGCTCATTTTTTCTCTCTAATTTTCTATATTTAATTAGTTTTTGAATTGTAATAATTACTCTATAAAACCAGCAACATGCGACAATTTGTTCATTAAACCATGTCTTTATTACCCATGACCGAAAACTTCACCCCACTAGCCGAGGCTCTAAGACCTAAGAGCATTGGGGAGCTTGTTGGTCAAACACATTTATTTGGTGAGGGTAAGCCATTAGCCTTGGCTTTTCAATCGGGCAAACCCCATTCAATGATTTTGTGGGGCCCTCCAGGAGTTGGCAAAACAACCATAGCCAGATTGGCAGCCACTACTTTTGATTGCGAATTTATTCCCTTATCTGCCGTTTTGGCGGGCGTGAAAGAAATTCGTCAAGCTGTCGAAATGGCAGAAAATAATCTTCAACAATTCAATCGCCACACCATTCTGTTTGTTGATGAGATCCATCGCTTTAACAAAGCGCAACAGGATGCCCTGCTTCCCTTTGTTGAATCTGGTTTAGTTAGCTTTATTGGTGCCACCACAGAGAATCCATCTTTCGAAGTCAATTCAGCCCTACTATCGCGCTCACAAGTCTACGTACTTCAATCTTTGCGTGAATCAGAGTTACTTGAATTGCTCCATAAAGCCAAAGAGCATCTATTTCAAGATATTGAAATAGATGCGGCAGCACAACAAGCCCTGATTAATTTGGCTGATGGCGATGGCAGAAGATTTTTAAATTTATTAGAGCAAGTGCATCAAGCTGCTCAATTAAGTAAAGCTCAAGTAATCACTGAAGATTTTTTAAATAATTGTTTAGGTAGCAGTCAAAGACGTTTTGATAAAGCTGGCGATTATTTTTACGATCAAATTTCAGCATTACACAAATCAGTTCGCGGTTCTAATCCGGATGCAGCTCTTTACTGGTTCTGCCGCATGATTGACGGTGGCGCTGACGCCAAATACTTAGCACGCAGAATTGTCCGTATGGCTTGGGAAGATATAGGTTTAGCCGACCCTAGGGCAATGCAGCTAGCCAATGATGCTGCCACCACCTACGAGCGCTTAGGCAGCCCTGAGGGTGAACTGGCTTTAGCAGAGGCTCTTATTTATCTGGCTGCCGCACCTAAAAGCAATGCTGCTTACAAGGCATACAACCAAGCCAAGGCCTTTGTAGCTGCTGATAAAACCAGGGATGTACCTGTTCATTTGCGCAACGCACCTACTAAACTCATGAAAGAGTTAGGTCATGGCAAAGAGTATCGCTATGCGCATGATGAACCGCATGCTTATGCCGCTGGAGAAACTTATTTACCAGAAGGTATTGCTGATCCACATTGGTACCAAGCGACTGACCGAGGATTAGAAATAAAGATTCGAGAAAAAATGGCGTTTTTAAAATCTCTTGATGATGCCAAAAAGAAAGAATGAATGTTTAATGTAAAAAGCCTGCAAATATGAAATTTGCAGGCTTTTAGCTTTGAGCTATAAGACTTCTTAAACCAACATATCAGCCCAAATATTACGAGCCCATGCATTGGCATACTCACCCTCTAGCGGATTTGCAGCAGCTGATACACCACCTGATCCAGGGACAGTTACCATCGTACGTTTAGCAGCATCGTAAACGTGAACGCTTGCAACGTGAACAACCTCAGTTGCAGAAACAAAGCTATAGCAAGTGTTGTTGTACACCGGCAATTGGCTGACTTCATTACCACTTAGGATAGCTACGATAGCTGCAGCACATGTCTTACCGTGTTGGTTAGCCATGTGACCTGACTTCGGCATACCTGGAGCGATTTGAATAGAGTCACCCAATACGTGAACGTTTGGAGCCACCTTAGATTCAAAAGTTAAGAAATCAACTTCACACCAACGGCCGTTCATATTTGCTAAGCCAGTTTTAACTGCAATGCCACCTGCACGCATTGGAGGCAATACGTTGAGAACGTCAGCCTTGATGTCATCATTGAATTCAAACTTCAATTTCTTGCCCTTCACATCAACATCAGTCAAGTTGTGCTTTGGACGATACTCAACCATGCCTGCATAACGACGTGACCATGCCAATTTGAATAAACCTGGTTTAGATGTCACATCATCGTTAGCGTCAAGAATAAGAATCTTGCTCTTTGGTTTACTCTTTTGGAAATAATCAGCCACCTGACAAGCACGCTCATAAGGTCCAGGAGGGCAACGGTATGGAGCCAAAGGAATAGAGATAGCGAATGTGCCACCATCTTTCATGGACTCTAATTGCTTTCTCAATGAAACAGTTTGCGGACCAGCTTTCCATGCGTGTAAAACGGCATCTTGTGCTGCTTGAGACTTCATGCCTGGCAAGCTCTCGTAGTTCAAATCAATACCAGGAGAAACAATCAAGCGATCATAGAAAAGTGATGCGCCACCAGCCAATTTCACTTGTCTCTTAGCAACGTCTACTGAAACAACTGAATCTTTAACTAAATTAACACCATGATTTTTTCTTAAACCATCATAAGAAACCGTGATGTCTTCCATTTTTTTGCTGCCACCAATAACCAAGTTAGATAGCGGGCATGAAATGAAATTTTGATTAGGTTCAATCAAAGTTACATCAGCTGTGTAGTTTGAAAACTTACGCACATACTTAGCTGCTGTAGCAACACCATAACCACCACCAACAACGATAACTTTGGCACCTTTAGCATTAATAGGAGCTGAACCACAACCTACTAGAGTCGTTGCCGCAGCACCTGCACCTAACATTTGTATAAATTGACGTCTTTGCATGATGTGCTCCTATTATTTAGTTTTAGTTGCTACAGGTTTTTCATGAGGCAAAGATGCAAAATATTCAGCAATTTGCTCGATCTGCTCAGCCGAGTAACCTTTGCTCAATTGATGCATGATTGAAGCAACGCGCTTACCACTTTTGTAATCGTTCATTTTTTCAATCAGGTCAGCTTTCTTTTGACCAGCCAAGCTAGCCATGCCGCCTTCAGAATATCCATCTGTGCCGTGACATGCTGAGCATGATGCAGCCCACTGTTTAACTTGTAATGATTGAGCACTAGCAATACCTGTTGAACACAACAAGCTCACCAATAAACCCGCCATCATCCATGATGACTTACGAATAATTGAATGACTCATATTCCCCCCTTAATTAATAACCTTATTCTACTAACCATAGAGCAGTTCAACCCTTGGGGTTTAACCCTAAACTTAGCTCTATTTACTAACTGATAGTATTGTTCACAAGCCTGATGAAATATGCAAATAATTATTGAGCATATCCATATTCAAGAAAAACGATGATTTATTTGCCAGATACTTTTGAATACTTGGCCAATTCAAAAAAGTCGACATCCACCATCAAGCCATAATCCTTTTGAATGACTCGGCCTTGACGGTCCAAAATGTAAAGCTCAGGTACACCTCTTCTCTTACCAATGGCTGCGGATAATTTGGCATCCATCATGACCACATCAAAGGGATAGCGGTGCTTTTCCAAATAGTCGTGAACCTTCTCCACTTTTTTGTCGACAGAGATGGTGACTATATTCATGGAACCTGGGGGAATCTTTTTGATTAATTGATTTAAATTGGCATTTTGTTTGTGACAAAAACCACACCAGGTGGCCCATACATGAACCAGAGTATTTTTTTGATTCCAGTGGGATTGGTCAAATGTCTGACCCTGAATAGTTTGAACAGTGCCCAAAGGGAGGTAATCGCCCACCTCAATAGCTTGAGCAACTTGGCTTACCAAGCCAAAACTAATCAGCAATAAGAGTTGTTGAACACGGCGAGTTAGCCGATAAGTAAAAAGCATTCGCTAAGTATGCCCGATCTACAACCATCATCTTTAATGACTTAAAGATGATGGTCCGATAATCATGAGTTACTCGATAAAGTGTGTGAAGTTTTGAGCAGGCTCACGCTCAGTAACAAGCGTGTTCTCAATCTTGCTAGTGTCGGCATAGCCCAAAGACATACCGCAAACTAACTGTTGCTCAGGCTTAAGATCAAGATGCTTGGCTACTACACGATGAAACTGTGTGAAGGCTGCTTGTGGACAGGTATCTAAACCACGTGCTTTGGCCGCCAGCATGACGCTTTGAACAAACATGCCATAGTCCAGCCAACTGCCCTGCTGCATCACTCTGTCGATCACAAAGAAAACTCCCACCGGCGCATCAAAGAAAGTGTAATTACGAGCCGTTTGAGCCTGCATTTTTTCTTTATCGCCTTTACCTAAACCCAAAAGGCCATACAAATCAAAACCTACTTTGCGGCGACGTGAGATATAAGGATCAACCCAAGTGGATGGGTAGTAGTTGTACTCTTCCGTTTGTTCTTTTAAAGCTTCTGGGTTATTAAAGATGCTGATGATCTCATCAGACAAAGCCTGCTTCTTAGCACCAGTGATGATGTAGACCTGCCATGGTTGGGTATTTGTTCCTGAAGGCGCTCTTGCTGCCACGTTTAACAAATCTAAAATTTCTTGTTTTTCAACAGGCTTACGCAAAAAAGCACGGATTGAACGGCGAGCCTTGATATTGTCATCAACAATCTTGATTACTTCTGAAGCATTCATAAAGGGTGTCTCTATCGTTTTTATAAGGAAAGTAGAGAATAAAACAGTCCGAAAGAATGCGCTTTAAGTGATTCCCACTAGAGATACCTCAGGCCAATCAGGAATTAAGCCAAAAAATTGGTAAAAAACTAGTTTTTAATCACTTTTAGAATTAATTAAGTGCTAAATACAAGAAATTAGCTAAAAATTCAGGCAGAAATAGAGATCAAAGATAGTTTTGGTCTCCCCCCCCTTTAAAACCTAGTAAAACCCCTTATGAAAAAAATATATGCACAATTCAAAACTGTGCGATACTTGTTTTGTAGGTCTTCAAGTAGCTTCCGTCGTTTCCATTTTTCAAAATGGGTGATTCGGTTAGTTGAATCTTCCAGCCCTGCAAAGAAATGGTGAGAAATCACCACGTTTAATTTTTTTAAGGAATTTCAGTAATGGCAACAGGTATTGTTAAGTGGTTTAACGACGCAAAAGGTTTTGGTTTTATTACTCCTGATGGTGGTGGTGAAGATTTATTCGCTCACTTCTCAGCGATTCAAGGTAACGGTTTCAAAAGCTTGAAAGAAAACCAAAAGGTTAGCTTTGAAGTAACAACTGGCCCTAAGGGCAAGCAAGCTTCAAACATCAACCCTATGTAATTTGGGTTGTATGTAACAAAAAACCCGACTTAGGTCGGGTTTTTTTATGGCTGAGTGATTTTAAAGTGCCCAGAGGATTTTAAATCACTCCAAACACTCCAAGACCAGCTCCAATAGCTAACAACAATAAGATATGTATCTGAGTCTTCCAAATGAGCAAAACTGTTGTGCTGGTGCATAGCCATAAAGGCCAATCATTCATTAGATCATCACTCGCTGCAGAAATAATCCAACTTGTGGCCAAGATGGCCCCAATAACCATTGGCGCCAAACCCTGTTTAAAGGCAACTACATAATCAGTATTCTGATGTGCCCTCACCCATTTTGCAGTTGAGTAAGCCAAAAAAGAACTTGGCAACATCACGCCAATCATAGCAATTAACATTCCTATGATTCCCCAAATATATTGTTGGTAGACCCCAACAACTGAATTAACTCCGATATACCAACCAAACATAGCAATGACCAAGATATTTGGCCCTGGAGCAGATTGTGCAATGGCAATAGATGCTGAAAATTGGGAGTCAGTGATCCAATTACTCTGAACAACTATATGACGGTGCATCTCAGGGATTACCGTAACAGCACCACCAACCGCCAACAGTGAAACTGCTGCAAAGTGTAAAAAAACTTGAACCCAATCAAAAAGGTTAAAGACCATTTAGCCTCACCTTTCTATAAGTCAAGTAAATTGAAAGAATGCCCAATGTAAGCAAGGTATAAATTAATGGGACCCTGACCCAAGCAACTAATACAAAACAGGTCACAGCTATTGCTACCGAAGCTCCATATCCAAGGGGATGCACTCGAAGAGCTTTAGCTAACTTTAAAGAAGTTCCGGCAATTAAGCCTGCTGCCACAGCCCCCATCCCTCGAAGCGCACCGGTTACCAAGGGCTGATCGCCATAATTTAATGAGAGTATTGCAATAACAATCAATACCAACATTGGAAAGAGCAACATGCCTGCCACAGCTGTTAGAGCACCAGAGAAACCAAAGTGTCTTGAACCGTAAATAATTGCCAAATTAATAATATTAGGTCCAGGCATCACCTGGGCAACTGCCCACTCTTCGAGAAACTCTTGCTCGCTATACCACGCTCTTTTTTCCACCAACTCTCTTTGAGCAACTGGCAAAACACCTCCAAAGCCCTGAAGGGCTAGCCATGTAAAAGCCCAAAATAATTCAGAGCGAGAGTGAGGAGACTTTGTCATGTCGTCATTTTATACGTAGACATATTGTTTTCTAAAAGGATCTACTAACTATTAATCAACTAACAAAAAAGGAAGCTTACGCTTCCTTTTTTGTTAGTTGATTTGTTCTAGCTATTTTTATTTTGCCTCTTCAAGCTTGATCGTTTTAGCTTGATCATTACTTGGACGAACTGGGCGACCTTGGAAATAAATACTCAAGTTACCGAGTCCTGCTGTCAACACTGTGAACGGTGCTTTACCTGTGAATGTGTGATTGGCACCGGCTTCAATTGATTGCAATGTTGATTTACCACTTGCATCAACAACACAAACTGTTTGTTTTGTTTTTGCCTGAACAAAAACAAAGTTACCTGACTTGGTTGGCTCACTAACAGTGTAGGTAGTAACTGATGCATCTGCCTTAGGACAACCTGCTTCGCTTGGCAACGGAGGAGATGCTGGAGCCACAACTACAGCAGTATCTTGAGGCTTCTCTTCTGTCAAAGCTGCCTGCTCTTCGACTGATAAAGCGATAGGCTTCGGTGCTGGAGTTACCAATCCAATAATGTCATCTTTTGTGACATACAAACCACCAGCAACTAAAACGATTAAAGCGATAGAAGCAATTGCTCTACCGTTACTCTTTTGTGATGGCTCAGTCTCTGAGTAGCTTGGACGAATACTTTCCAAACTAACAATGCGATCCTTTTCCACCAACTTCTCTTGTACTGGCTCTGCTTTTTTAGCTGGCTTTTCTTTAGGCGCTTCAGGTGCTACTTGAGGGGCGGCTTCGCTCACAGCTTCAGGGGCATCAAAATGAAGAGTTTCTTGTTTGGCTAAATCGCTACCTGGGAAGACCAAAGCTTGATTTTCATCAAGGCCTAGAATTTGAGAAACTTTTTTAGCTACTCTCACTTTATGAGCTGGAGAGTAGAAGCTAGAAAGACCGCCTTCTTCTAACTCAATGATGTGTTTTTTGGATAAGCAGGCTTTGGTAGCCAATTCAGCAGGATTGAGTCTGAGGTTCTCACGCGCAGTCTTTAACACCTGCCCTTGAATCTCAGGAATGATCTCCACTTTATTTTTATTATCTACGGCCATGCTATCTCCAATGTTCCTATGCAACTATACCATTTAGACCTTCAAATCATATGGTTAGGCATATGGTTATTTTTTCAATAAAGCAAACAAACGCACCAAGTCCTGCAAAGATTCCGCCTTCATTTTGTCCATTACCCTCGATTTGTGAACTTTGATGGTTGCATCAGTGGTTCCTAATTCAATAGCAATATCTTTATTCATTAAACCTTGTACTAATAATGCAAAAACTTCTTTCTCTCTTGGGGTTAAAGAGTCGTATCTCTGAATAACCGTCAAGGACTGAGTCATGGATTCAAAAATGAGCTTATCTTTTGCAACCGCACTCACAATGGCTTTTAAAAGATCATCTAAGTTAAATGGCTTAAATAAGAAATCAATTGCACCCTGCTTCATGCTTGTAACAATCTCATGAGGCATCGACTCACCTGAAATAAAAATGATTGGTGTCTGACGACCAAGCTCATTTAGTTTCTTTTGTAATTCAATGCCAGACATTGTTGGCATACGCATATCTAAAAGAACTGCTGCAGGTGAAACAGGAATAGATTGCTCAATAAAATCTTCAGCACGCTCATACACTTCAGTGGTGTAGCCGTAATTAGCCAACATTCTGGCTAATGAACTTCTCATGGAGGCATCATCGTCAATGATGTAAATGTGGCCTAAAACGCTCAAAATGATTTGTCTCTTTTAATTAATATGCACCATATTAGTTATTTTTGGCATATTGAGCTATTAGCTTTAAGGCTAACTTTTGAAATAACTGCGATTAAAAAAAGCGAACTACGCTTCAAATAAGAAGATGTTCTTATAAATGATCAGGGGTGACCTTGAGTGCCACCAAGAATCTTGAAACCATGTTGTATGTAGCAATCACACCAACTAACTCTACCAATTGAGTGTTACCTAGGGCATTTTGAAGACGGGCCATCAAGACAGGATCAACTTCGATTGATCGTGTCATTTGGATCGTGAGTTCAATAGCATCCTCTTCCAGTTTTGAGAATAAGCCTGAGGGCATTGGAGAGGAACCGATATCGCGCATGGATGTTACTTGTTCTTGAGTGCCACCCTCTTTGATGAAGACTGGCGCATGATGCAAGAACTCATAGTCCGCATGATTGATCACTGCAACACCGCACATCGCTAATTCGCGCAACCTCGAATCCAAAGCCAGGTTATTACGAACCTCACCTAAGAACTGATTCCAGCCGCGGGCAAATGGTGTGCTGTGTAAAAGCATGCGATCAAGATTGATCAATTCCCCGCCACGTCGCTTGCGAATGGCAGAAACCAAATCCGCTGGATCTTGAAGATCCAGCGGTTGATATGGAATTAAACGATCTTGATTGACTGACACAACAAGAAATTAATTAGTTTCTTTAATGTTGTTGTCTTTAACGAACTTACCCCAGATGTCGATTTGTTTATTAACAAATTCTTGAGCTGGCTTTGGTCCTAAAGCTTGAACATCAATACCTTGAGCTTTCAAACGATTTGCCACATCAGGTGTCTTGAGAGCTTTTGCAATTTCATCATGCATTTTGTTCACAATAGCTGCTGGTGTATTTGCTGGTGCAATCACCGCCCACCATGCTGGAGCTTCAAAGTTTGGATAACCACTCTCAGCAATTGTTGGCACATTAGGCATCTCTGGAGATCTCTTACGTGTTGTTACTGCCAAAGGAATCACACCACCAGAATCAGCATGTGGTTTAACCAAGAAAATAGAGCCAACAGACAAAGGTACGTGACCTGCTAGAGCATCTTGCATCAATGGACCACCGCCACGATAAGGTACGTGCGTCCAGTCAAACTTAGCATCTTTAGATAATGAAGCAAGGGCTAGGTGACCTAAGCTACCTGTACCAATTGAGCCATAGCTATTTGGCTTCTTGGCTTTGCTCTCATCAAGCAATTGTTTGAAGCTAGTGATGCCTGAGTTTTTGCTCGCTGCAATCACCATCGGCGCTGTACCAATCATGGTCACAGTAATGAGATCCTTTTTTGTATCAAAAGGCATCTTCTCTTTTAAGCTTGGGTTAACACCATGTGTGTCGAATACCACAGCAAATGTATAACCATCTGGTGCTGCTTTAGCTAAGGCAGCAGTACCAATCACGCCAGAAGCACCACCGATATTTTCAACAATCACGCTTTGCTTCATTTGATTTTGTAGCGTAGGTGCCAAGATTCTTGCCACCTGATCCACTGATCCCCCTGGTGGGAATACAGAAATCAATTTGATAACTTTTTGATTGGGCCAGTCGTTACTTTGGGCTTGAACAGCGCCAGTTAAACACAGGGCTGAAATGAGTCCTGCTAAAAGCTTTGCTTTCATGTTGTCTCCTTATTGGTATGAGTGTCTGGCTTTTTTGGCTCTATGACCACATAAATATCCCACACTCCTATAATCAATGCAATTAAAAAAATAATTTGGAGACAAAAAGTGCGTAAAAAAATAGTGGTTTTAGATGATTATGAGAATTCCTATAAAAAGCTCTCGAACTGGGCCCCTATTGAAAAAATGGCGGATGTGGAGATTTTTAATCGCCAGCTAAAAGGCGAAGAGCTACTGAATGCCATTAAAAACGCTCACGTTATTGTGCTCATGCGCGATAGAACCCCATTAAAAGCAGACTTAATAGCCCAATTACCCGTCTTGGAATACGTCGTATTTACAGGTACGCGCAATGGTACTTTGGATGCCGATGCCCTAAAACAGCGCAATATTTTGATTAGCCATACTGAATGGGGTCCATCTAAAGAAAGCACTACGGAATTAACGTGGACTTTAATTTTGGGCATCCAAAAACGTTTAATTGAGCAAAATGCCTTACTCACACAAAATGGCTGGCGCAATCAAAACTCTTTGTTACCGATACTGCATGGTCAAACATTGGGATTAATTGGCTTAGGTCAGATCGGCAGCAAAGTAGCTAAGGTCGCTATTGCATTTGGCATGAAAGTCTTAACTTGGAGCCCGAACATGACTGCTGAGCGAGCGGCAGCAGTTGGTGCTCAATCAGTCACACTCGATGAGTTGTTACAACAATCTCATTTTGTGTCTTTGCATATTGTTGCCAGCTCAACAACCAAGGGTCTCATCAATCGAGAAAAGTTAGCCTTGATGCGAAAAGATGCCATTTTGATTAATACATCTCGAGCGATGTTGGTCGATACAGAAGCACTTGTCTCTGCTCTTAATCATCATCAAATCGCCGGTGCTGCTGTTGATGTGTTTGATATTGAGCCGATGCCAAGTGATCATCCATTGCGCAAAACGCCCAATACTTTAATAACACCTCACTTAGGTTTTGTGTCGATACCGGTTTTTGAGAATTTTGCCCACGGTGTCGTTGAATGTTTAGAAGCTTGGTTAAATGGTCAACCAACGATCCGTCCTCTGCCCTGATTGCGGCAACCCCAGAGGGGCATTACAAAAAATATGCCCCTTCTGTGGCTCTTCAGAGATACCTGCTGTTCCTAAAAAAGTAGCAGGCATCTTTACACTCAATTTAGAAGAAAAACTTCCGACTGTTGATCAAGCTCTAGAAAAGTTTGATCACACACTATCCGAGTATCAGGAACAGCCGTCAAGGTGGTCAAGGTGATCCATGGCTATGGCTCTGGAGGTAAAGGCGGAAGAATCAAAGAAGCAATTCGCCAAGAATTGATCTACCAGAGACGCACACATATTATTCATAGCTACTATGCAGGCGAAGATTTACAGCCCGGCAAAGAAGCTTATCAAGAATTAAACAAACAAAACCCCACAATTAAGAACATACTGACTAAAGATATGCTGGGTAATCCCGGTATCACTTTGGTTATTTTGAAAAGGTAGAAATATGAGCCAACACTTGCCTAGCTCTCATGACGTTCAAATATTAGAGTCCTTGCGCGCTCATCGACGTGCTCATCGTCAACACTATCCCTCTGTTCCTACCGAACATCTATCACCTACCAAGCCGCCGCTGACCTACGGTCAACAGGTTGCAGATCTAGTAGCCAGAACTGTTGGTTCTTGGAAGTTCATTTTGATTCAAAGTGCTGCTATTTGTGTTTGGATAGTTAGCAATTCAATTTGGGGTCAGCAAGCTTGGGACCCGTATCCATTTATTTTATTAAATTTACTTTTATCTTTTCAGGCTGCTTATACAGCACCAGCGATCATGATGAGTCAAAACAGACAATCTGAGGTGGATCGCCTACAAGCTAGCAATGATTTTGAAATTAACGTGAAAGCTGAATTAGAAATTGAATTACTTCATCAAAAAATTGATTTGCTCAAAGAGCAAGAGCTGATGTTTTTGACTGAAGCGATCAAGGATTTATCCAGCAAAATTGAGAAGATGCAAAAAGCATCATGAATCAAATCTGCTCTCAATGTGGGCAAGCATTTCACTGTGCAAGCCTAGCCAATGAAGATCAATGTTGGTGTATGGCCTTACCACCCTTACCCAAGGAAAACATTCAACCCGAACAAACGTGTTTGTGCGAAAAATGTTTAAAGAATGCGTTGCAGTCCCAAGCTATTTCGAACAAATAGCTTAAAAGAGCCGCTGTTCATGGGGGTAGTTATTCAGAGCGGCTGCAAACCCATTCTTTGCGCTGCCACTCGCCTGGTTTCTCAGCAAAAACCATCCAAATAACCAAACCGCCAATAGCTGACCAAATTGGGTTAGAAATCATCGTTTTCATTTAATTCTCCTTTTATTACTCAAGTCTCTGTCTCTAGAGGCTTTAGATACAAGGTAAAGCCTCAATACTGTATAAATATACAGTATTTTTAAAACTTGTCAAGAAAACTATAAAAATTACTTAAAAAGGCTCATTTGGGGCATTTGAGGGAAGCGGATTTATCGTTGAAAATGGCAAAGGGTTTATCCTCACAGTCAGAACGGAGAGATATGAGATGACAGCAGCTGAAATGATTTTTGACGGTTTAGTTTGGGTGATTGGAGCCTCTGTTGTGGCATATATGCTCAAACGCTACTGGCTCATGTTTCGCAATAGAAATGCTGAGGCATGTGGGTCTTCTCAAGGATCCTGTAACTCATGCGCAACCGGTTGTGAAAGCAAAAGAAATGAATAAGACCTTCATGAATACAAATACAGCACACGCTCACTCCTCCAAATTACAGAGCAACTATCAGCGGAGCTTCTCATTAGCCTGCTTGTTGTCGTGCTTATTGGCTTCTGTATTGATTAGCTTAAGCATGTCTTCAAGCGTATTTGCCCAAGCTGATATTCCAGAGTCACAAAATTACGAAGGTATTCAATATATTACTGGCGGCATCGGCAGTGAAGAATCTGATGCGATGCTGGAGTTGGGTAAGAAGTGGCCTTTAACTCTAGAGTTTGCTCAAGACCATCCGGCTAGACCATTATGGGTTGCTGATGTGACTTTGAAAATTACCAACTCAAAAAGAAAAGTTGTTTTTAAAGCCATGAGTGACGGTCCGATCATGTTGTTGAACTTGCCTGCCGATCAATATGAGATTGAAGCAGTCTTTGAAGGTCGAACCATCAAAAGAAAAATTAAACTCGAAGAGAATAAGTTCATCAAACTTCCAATGATATGGCCCATCATTTAAGTCATAGTGCTCAGCGCCATGCATTGATCGATAACTTAAAGGGTGCAGCGTGTCTATTGATCATGCTGCACCATCTCGCCTTCTATGGCCCGATGTCCGATGTGGCGATCCAGGTCATTCCGAAGACGATTGATTTTTTATTTGAATATGGCCGAATGGCTGTTTCAGTTTTCTTAGTCATAGGTGGATACCTCAGCGGCCTAAAATTGTGCCAAGCTAATTTATTCACCAAAACTAGCGTATTTGATTTAATTGCTCAAAAGTATCTTCGACTTGTGGTGCCTTATTTAGCTGCCATTGGTCTTGCCATCATTTGCTCCTTCATCGCCAGCTATTGGATGGTGCATGACTCAATCTCCAGCCTACCTGAGCCAGCACAGTTGGTCAGCCACTTATTTTTTCTACAAAATATCTTAGGCTATGAATCTTTGTCAGCAGGACTTTGGTATGTAGCCATTGATTTTCAATTATTTACTGCAAGCGCACTACTTATCTTCTTGATTGAAAGATTAAGCCCTGCTTCCTGGCCACTTCGCCAAACACGCTTAATCAGTCTTGTCAGCGTGGCAGCTTTAACAATTTGCTCATTATTTATTTTCAATCTTGATGATGACTTAGATATCTTTTTTATTTATTTCTTCGCATGTTATGGACTAGGCTTTTTATCAGCTTGGTTTATTCAAGAGAAAAAGGTTCTCTTGTTTATGTTTGTTCTAATCGATGTACTGGCTCTCGCACTTTATGTTGACTATCGTGAACGTATTTTATTGGCTGGCATCACAGCACTGATTCTTTCCTTGAGCCATCAGTACAACTGGTCTGATTGGTCTATCTGGAAAAATCCATTGGCAAGATTAGGGCAAATGTCTTATTCAATTTTTTTAGTACATTTCCCAATTTCACTCTTGGTTAGCTCACTTTGGGTCAATCTCTACCCTAAAGATGCTTGGATGAATGTCTGGGGTATGGCTCTTTCAGCACTACTCAGCTTACTACTTGCCATCCCTTTTTATCACTTGATAGAAAAGCGCTAACTCCTTCGCCCCTCGAAAGCCCTTTTTATAAATATGTTTTGAAATGTCCTTTCAAACTACTTATATTTTTTATAAAATGTTTCCCCAACAACACCGGAGAAAAAATTGACCACCATGACATTCAGCAACTTGGATTTTGTGAAAAACCTCAGATCCACCGGCCTAACAATCGAACAGTCAGAAGCAATATCAAATGGATATGCTTCAGTGAGAGAAGATATGAAGCATCTGAGCACTAAAGATGACATTAAAGAGGTGAAGGAAGATTTCAAAGTATTGAAAGAGGACTTCAAGGAAATAAAGGCCGACTTCAAAACACTTAAAGAAGACTTCAAAGAAATAAAGGCCGATTTCAAAACACTTAAAGAAGACTTCAAAGAAATAAAGGCCGATTTCAAGGAAATTCAAAATGATCTTGAAGAGCATAAGAATGAAGTAAAGGCAGAATTTAGACAACTAAGGAAAGATATCAATGACTGGAGAAATGACTTGTTAAATCATTTTGATAGATTCCAATCAAAGGTGGAAAACAAATTAGTCAGTCACTGCTCAGTCATGTTTGTGACTTGTACCACCGCAATCATTGCAGCGATGACTTTATTACACACCCTAAACTAGACCCAACCCTGGTGCCAATCCAATCCATTGGTGAGATCTCGCCAGTGGATTGTCTTTTGGCGCTTAGTCATGACAGCCTCAATGACTACCTGCTCAATAGGCGCCAATAGATCTTCAGGTTGTATGACCTTCACCACCATAAAGTGTTTTTCCTTATTTTGAGGATGAACATCTGTCCACTTACTCAAAAGAAGTTTCTTGGGGTGTAATTTATTTTTTGGCATGCAGGTGAAAAGTAATCTTGGGCTTTAATTTTTATTTAATTCAGTAGATACTGAAAGCATGAATGAATTATTGCAAGAAACAAAAATTATTGCTGTAGTGGGCTTATCCGACAAACCATCAAGACCGTCCTATGGGGTCGCTCAATATATGCAAAGTCATGGATATAGGATCATCCCAGTAAACCCCTCTTGTGAAGAAATCCTGGGTGAAAAATGCTACCCAGACCTAAAGAGCATTCCATTTGCTATTGATATGGTGAATGTATTCAGAAAATCAGAAGATTGCTTACCAATTGCTCATGAGGCTGTGGAGATTGGCGCCAAATCCTTGTGGCTTCAATTGGGCGTTATCAATGCCGAAGCCGTAGCTTATGCGAAAGAGCATGGTCTAGCAGCCATCATGGACAAGTGTCTAAAAATTGAGCATATGAGGCTCAGGGTTTAATCTGAGCCGTCAGCAAAGATTGGTGTTCTAGATTAAGCTAGGAGCATGAAAAATCACTTTGGCATTCTTCCTAGCGACATCACCCCTAAGGAAGTATTTGAAAAGCGTCGTCAATTAATCAAACTGGCGGCATCAGGCGCATTTGGTTTGGCCAATGCTGCTATTTTCAGCAGAGCTGCTTTTGCTCAAAACACTCAACTCACTGCAAAGCCCAATCCAAAGTATTTTTTAACAGATAAATTAACAAGCTACAAAGACGTCACTAACTACAATAATTTTTACGAGTTTGGTACTGATAAATCTGACCCAGCCAAATATGCGCATACGCTAAAAACAAAACCTTGGACCGTGAGCGTAGAAGGACTTGTCAATAAACCAAAGACTTGGGATTTAGATAGTCTTTTAAAGCTTGCCCCAATGGAAGAAAGAGTCTATCGCTTTCGATGTGTTGAAGGCTGGTCGATGGTCATTCCTTGGGTAGGCTACTCCCTATCTCATTTAATTAAAGCATCAGAACCTCAAGGCTCAGCTAAATATATTGAATTTATAAGTTTGGCTGACCCCAAACAAATGCCCGGCGTAAATAATCGAGTTCTGAATTGGCCTTATACAGAGGGCTTGAGATTAGATGAGGCGATGAATGATTTGAGTTTACTTACTTTCGGTCTTTATGGCGAAGTGCTTCCAAAACAAAATGGCGCACCTATTCGATTAGTGGTTCCTTGGAAGTATGGCTTCAAGAG
>ERZ1034363.1026-NODE-1026-length-16972-cov-4.436224_pt1 | contig 16972 bp, 13 predicted proteins | sample MGYA00520616_ERZ1034363 | MGnify/ENA primary metagenome ERZ1034363 (study PRJEB33736, sample SAMEA104284506) | Azolla filiculoides | biome: Urban; feature: Water surface; material: Ditch water | place: Netherlands | collected 2015-10-28 | depth 0-0.1 m ...
GCCGGTTGTGCCGTTGATCTGGCCGGCGAAGAAGAGACCATTGATCGCCTTGGTTTCCAGCGTGTCCTTGAGGCCGCGCGGATCGTAGAAATCGTATTCGATGGCGTAGCCGGGACGCAGGATGTGGCAGTTTTCCATGCCGCGGATCGAACGGACGAGGGCCAGCTGGATGTCGAAAGGCAGGCTGGTGGACACGCCGTTCGGGTAGATCTCGTGCGTCGTCAGGCCTTCTGGTTCGAGGAAGACGTTATGCTGGTTCTTGTCGGCGAAGCGGTGGATCTTGTCTTCGATCGACGGGCAATAGCGCGGGCCGACGCCTTCGATGACGCCGGTGTACATCGGCGAACGATCCAGCCCGCTGCGGATGATGTCGTGCGTGCGCTCGTTGGTTTCGGTGATCCAGCACGGCAGTTGGCGAGGATGCTGGGCGGCGTTGCCGAGGAAGGAGAAGACCGGCATCGGGCTGTCCGAATGCTGTTCTTCCATCACCGAGAAATCGATGGTCTTGCCGTCGAGGCGCGGTGGAGTGCCGGTCTTCAGGCGACCCTGCGGCAGCTTGAGTTCCTTGAGGCGGGCCGCCAGCGAGTTTGCGGGTGGATCGCCCATGCGGCCGCCGGTGTAGTTCTCGAGCCCGACGTGGATCTTGCCGTTGAGGAAAGTCCCGGCGGTGAGGACGACGGCGCCGGCCATGAAGCGGATGCCGAGTTGTGTCACGGCGCCGACGACGCGCTCGCCTTCGACGATGAGGTCGTCGCAGGCTTCGGCAAAAATGGTCAAATTGGGCTGGTTTTCCAGGCGGCTGCGGATGGCCTGCTTATACAGCACGCGGTCGGCCTGGGCGCGGGTGGCGCGCACGGCCGGGCCTTTCGAGGCGTTGAGAATGCGGAACTGAATGCCGGCCTCGTCGGTGGCTGCCGCCATCGCCCCGCCCAGTGCATCGACCTCGCGCACCAGGTGGCCCTTGCCGATGCCGCCGATCGACGGATTGCAGCTCATCGCACCCAGCGTATCGAGGTTATGCGTCAGCAGCAGCGTGTTCGCACCCGCCCGCGCTGCGGCAAGCGCAGCCTCGGTGCCGGCGTGGCCGCCGCCGACGACGATGACATCGAAACGGGTGGGGTAGAGCATTGGATCGGGTATGTTGCAGTGCAAAGGCGGACCGCGGATTTTACTTCAGGGCGCTGAAATCTCACAGGTTTTTGCCAATTCCTTGCCCTGTCCGGCGAACTCAAGTAAGTTGGCGAAATGAGTAAACGCCAAGCCAAGGGGAAAAACCCTCTCGACAATGACGAGATGCTGCTGGTTTTGCAGCAATCGCTGACCAAAAAGCGAGTCCTCATTGTTGACCGTCATTCGCCGGCCCGTGACTCCCTGCGCCTGATGCTGGGGGCGCTGGGCGTGACGCAGGTGCATGGGGCGGGTAACTCGGCCGAAGTGATCCGGCAGGTCAAGGCCAACCGTTTCGACATCGTGGTCTCGGATTTCGTCCTCGATGATGGCCGCGACGGTCAGCAATTGCTCGAAGAGCTTCGTCACGCCCACCTCATTCCCTTGTCGACGGTGTACATGATCATCACCAGCGAGCGCGGCCATACCAATGTCGTTGCGCTGGCCGAGCTGGCGCCGGACGATTACCTGATCAAGCCGTTTACGGCCGATCAGTTGCAGATACGGCTGATCCGGGCGATCTACCGCAAGCATGTGCTGCGTAAAGTCTACGAGCACATCGAAGCCGGCGCCCTGCAGGAAGCCATCGTCGCCTGTGACCGTGTCATCCAGCAGCAGCCGCAATATGTGTACGATGCCCTGCGCTTCAAGGGCGATCTGCTGCATGCGCTGGGCAGGACCCACGATGCCGAAGCGGTGTTCCGCCATGTCCTCGAAGGACGGATTGTTCCCTGGGCCAAAATGGGCCTGGCGACGGCCTTGCGGGATCGTGGGGCACTGCATGAAGCCGAGCAACTGACCGAGCAGGTTATTGAAGAAGCGCCGGATTACCTCTCGGCCTACGACTTTCTGGCCTCCGTGCACGAAGCCCAGGGCCGGCTAGAGGCGGCCCAGCAGACCTTGCAGCGAGCTGCCGATTTTTCGCCGCACAACACTGTGCGACAACGTCTGGTCGGTGACGTGGCGGCCCGCAACAAGGATCTGTCGGCAGCCGAAAAAGCTTACATCAAGGTGATTGAGCGGGGCCGGGGGTCGAGCCTGCGGACGGTCGATGATTTTGCCAACCTGTCGCGCGTCCTGATCGACCGCGGCAATGTGGAGGCGACGCGGAAAATCGCTGCCGACATGAAGCGCGAATTGCGCGGCGACAAGCAGGCCGAAATTGCGGCACTGGTTACTGAAAGCCTCTGCCTGAACAACGAGGGTGCGGTGGACAAGGCCAGGCACCTGGTCGATCAGGCGCTGGCCTTGCAAAAAGCCCTCAAGAGCGAGGCGGCCGAGCAAGGCAAACAGGTTTCGCAACGCCTTGCCGTCGATCTGGCTCATGCCTGCTACACGATAGGCAAGGAGGGTGAGGCGACCAAGATCATGCGTCAGGTGGCGGCCGAAAACCACGAGGACAAGACGCTCATCGATCACATCACCAGCGTCTTTACCCAGACCGGCCAGCCCGATGCTGGCAAGAACCTGCTCGAGCAGGTCGGCAAGGAGATCGTCGACCTCAACAACAAGGGGGTCATGGCGGCGCGCGAGGGGGATCTGGAAGGTGCTGTGGCGTTTCTTGATCAGGCCGTCGAGCAGATGCCCAACCTGCAATTCCTGGTCAACGCGGCCAAGGCCATCTGTGCCTTGATGGACAAGAAGGGCTGGAATGAAGACCTGGCCGCCCGGGCGCGTGACTATCTCCAGCGCGCCCAGCGCAAGGACCGCAAGAGCCCCAAGGTGGCATCGGCCCGCGAGTCGTACGTGATGGTCGCGAGAAAATTCGGGATAGCCGCCGAAAAGATCTGAGCCATCAGGGCGGCAACATTTTGAAACCATTTAATCGGTCCGCGGACTCATCCTTTCTGGTGCTGGCGCGTTGATTACCCATGGCCCCGCCTTTTCGGGCGGGCGAAGTTGTCCCTTCGGGAGTCGTCGATGCTGTCAAAATTAAAAAGAATCCTGTTTGCGCTGAGCCTGGCCATTGCCTTGCCGGCGCTGGCACAGAGCGATCCGCCGGCGCGTGTCGGGCGCCTGGCCCATATCGAACATCAGGTCGATTTCCGCGTTGACCGTAACGAACAGGCCGGCCCGGCCACGCTCAACTGGCCGGTCAGCAGCGGTGCCGTGCTGGAAACAGGAGGGCACGGCCGGGCCGAGGTCTGGATAGGATCGACGGCCTATCGACTGGCCGACGACAGCCAGCTTGAATTTTCGGTCGTGGACGATGAACGGGTCGATATCCGCCTGAATGGTGGCAGTCTCACCGTCAGCATCCTTGACCGCGATCAGGCCGACGATGTGATGATTGCCACGCCGGACGGCAATGTCCGTTTCCTGACGCCGGGGCGGTATCGCATCAACGTTTTGGGTGATCGCAGCGAACTGAGCGTGCAGGCCGGTCGGGCCACGTTGGACGACGGCCAGCGCGTGATGCCGGTTGCTGCCGGTCAGCGGGCAAGCAGCTGGAGCGATGGCAACGTACAGATGGATGCCGGCCCCGCCTTCGATACTTTCGACCACTGGGTGGCCAATCGCGAAAATGCGACATTGGCCAGCCAGTCGCGCCGACTCGTTTCGCCGCGCATGACCGGCTATCAGGATCTCGACAACTACGGTGACTGGCAGACCGCGCCGGATTACGGCTCGGTATGGTATCCGCGTGCCGTGGCCGATGACTGGGCCCCCTACCGCTACGGGCGCTGGGCCTGGGTCGCGCCCTGGGGCTGGACCTGGATCGACCAGGCGCCCTGGGGCTTCGCCCCCTTTCACTATGGTCGTTGGGCCATCATCAATGGTCGCTGGGGCTGGGTCCCCGGTCGCCTCGTCGCCCGGCCCGTGTATGCCCCGGCCCTGGTCGCCTGGATCGGTAATCCGGGCTGGAATGTCGGATTCAGATCGGGTGCCGCCCCCGCCGTCGGCTGGTTCCCGCTCGCCCCGCGCGAAGTTTATGTACCCGGCCATCGCCATAGCACCAAGTATGTTCATCAGATTAACGTCACCCATATTCGCGATGTGAGCGTGGTGGACCGGGCTATCCGTGGCGGGCCGCGGGCACCGTTTGTCCACCATGACTTGCCACGCGCAGTTACCGTCGTCCCGGCCAATATGGTCCGCGAAGGCCAGACCATCACGGCGCGGGAAGTTCGGCGCCAGGAGCGTCCGGATCTGGGACGTGCCCCACTCGCCCGGCATGCCCCCAATGCCGACTGGCTGGCCCCGGCTCAGGGCGCAGCCCGGTCGCACAGCGACCCAAGGCGGGACGCGATCAGCCGGCCTCGTGAATTCGAAGCCGGGCGGCCAAATGTTCAGGAGCGCAGCGCCCCGCGTTTCGAGGCGATGCCGGGTCGCGATGGCGCATATCGTCCGGATGCCGAGCGGCGTGTACGCACACCCGATGCTGTCCCGGCGCCGATGCGTCGCGACATGCCGGGGCCCGACATGCGCTTGGAAGAGCGTCAGGCCCGGCCACCGATGCCTTCCCAGGAAAGGGAACAACGTCGGGAAATGCAGCGCATGGACCGTCCGGTCCCGCCGCCCCGCGAACGCGAAGCGCCGCAAATCATCCGCCAGCCAGAAATGCCCATGCCGAGGGCAGTTCCCGCGCCGGAAGTACGGATGCCAGCCCCGCCGCCGGTGCGCGACATGCCTGCCCCCGACATGCGGCTGGAAGAACGTCAGGCCCGGCCACCGATGCCGCCGCAGGACAGGGAACAACGTCGGGAAATGCGGGAAGCGCGGGAAATGCCGCGCATGGACCGCCCTGCCCCGTCGCCCCGCGAACGCGAAATGCCGCAGATTGTCCGCCAGCCTGAAATGCCGAGACCGGTGCCTGAGGTCAGGATGCCAGCTCCGCCGCCGGTGCGCGAGATGCCGCCAGTGCGGGTTGAGCCGCCACGACCGGTAATGCAGGCGCCGGCACCAGCACCGGTACCCATGCCCCAGCAGCGGGTCGAGCCGCCGCGTCAGGCCGCACCGCAAGGCGGCGGGCAGCCCGAACAACGCCGGCAGCGTGGCAGGGACGAGGAGCGGGGTGGGCGTTAAAGCCGGGTGGCCAATCGACCGTGATAAAGTCTGATTTTTGCGCAACGCAGGATCAGCCATGTTCTCAGGAATTGTCGCGGCCGTTGGCCACATTACCCACCTCACTCCACGCGAAGTCGGCTTTCGACTGCATGTCGATGCCGGTGAGCTTGATCTGGACGGTGTGGCGCTCGGTGATTCGATCGCCCACAATGGTGTCTGCCTGACCGTCGTTGCCAGGGAAGGCAAGGAATTCATGGTCGATGTCTCGCCGGAAACCCTGTCCTGCACCGTCGGGCTAGATGCACCCGGCCCGGTCAATCTGGAAAAAGCGCTACGTCTGTGCGATGTCATCGGCGGACATCTGGTTTCCGGTCATGTCGATGGTGTGGGTGAAGTGCTCCGTTTCGACCCGGTCGGCGACAACCGATTGCTCGAAATCCGCGCCCCCAAGCCTATCGCCAAGTTCATCGCGCGCAAGGGCTCCATAGTCGTCGATGGCACCAGCCTGACGACCAATGACGTCAATGGCACCGACTTCACCATCAACCTGATCCCGCACACGCTGGAAAACACGACCCTTAATCGCCTCAAGCCCGGCAGCAAGGTCAATCTCGAAGTCGACTTGATCGCCCGCTACTGCGAGCGCCTGTTGAGCGCAGAACGCGAGTAAGTACTCACAATGAATTGCCGGGTCGCTAGCCTTGCCCTGCTCATCGCGCTGCTCGGTGGCTGCGCGGCTTATGACGGTCTCGGTCTCCAGGCCGATACTGCGCGGGTCGAGGATATGGAGCGCAGAATGGGTCTGCCCGCCATCCGCTGGAAAGAGGCAGATGGCGGGCAGACGCTGGTCTATCCGCGCGGGCCCATGGGTTTCCATACATTTTTTGTGCGTAGCGATGCCCTTGGCAATGTCATTGGTCGCGAGAATGTCCTCGATATGAAGCATTTCTCCCACATTCAAGCGGGCATGACGCCTGATGAGGTGGTACGCCAGCTGGGGCCATCGGTTCCCGAATGGACCGTTTATTTCAAGGCGCGTGACGAACTCGTCTGGGAATGGCGCTATTGCGATGACTGGAACGAACCGGCCCGTTTCAATGTGTTGTTCGATGGCACTTCAATGCGCGTGCGTTCAACGCTGGCCTCGTCTGAAAGTGCGCGCGGTGTATTTGGCAGCGACGAACTGCGCGGCTGGTGCGGCCACTGAATTCCTCCGTCGTGACGAATCCTTGCTTGAAAAACCCCCTCCCCGCCCCCATAATCCAAAGCATGGTTGTAATTCCAGCAATCTGGAGGCGTTCTGGACAGGGGTTCGATTCCCCTCACCTCCACCCAAGCGCATCGTAGACGGTGTGTTTGGTTGGGGGTGTACTGGTTTCGACAGGGCGGGCAAAGGTGAGCAGGCAACTCGTCAGGCGATCGACGTTAATGAAGCAAATCCATAAATGCCAATGATGAGCATTTCGCTATTGCCGCCTAAAAACGGTTAGCCGGGGCTGCTAGAGCCTTGTTACCAAAGATAGCCGGCGGGGACTTCGGTCCCCGTCGTCACGTCCGGGTTTTGCTAATTCTCCAGCCGGAAGATGATGGGCACAATAACCGAGGCTTCGATGGCCTCGTCGCCCCGCTTGGCCGGGACGAAGCGCCAGCGGCCGACAACCTGGCGGGCGGCGTTGTCGAGGCGCTCAAAAGTGCTTGATTTTTCGATCTCGATGCTCGCCGGCAAGCCATCCGGCATGACCCGTACCTTGAGCAGTACTTTGCCCTCCTCGCCGGTGCGGCGGGAGACAGGCGGATATTCCGGTCGCGGGTTGTGCAGGTAGGCTGCATCGAAACGGGGCGCCGTGACGGACGTCGGTGCCGCATTGGTCGCGGCGGCTGCGCTCGGTGCAACTGGTACGGCCGGGAGTGCCGGTACTGCGAAGGCGGTTGGCGGAGTGGCCGCTTCGTTGCTCAGAGCCAATACCGGCTGCGCCGAGCGGGCTGGCTTCTCGCGGTGTGGGGTGGGTGCCGGCGTTGGCTTCGGGAGTGTCGCCGGGGGGGCAGTCTGTATTGCCGAAACAGGCGTTGCCAGCTTGACCTGGACCGCACCCGGTGGCGGCGTTTCGAGCTGGTCGATACTCAGCGTCAGCGGGTAGAGCAAGACCAGTCCGTGCAGTAGCAGCGCGATCAGGAAGTAGCGGGCGCTGTGCCGCCACTCGGGTGATTTCAGCTGGGGAGGACGGGAGCCGACAGACATCTGTCCATTATATCCGGGGGGGCTGTGACAATTTGCCACATCGGCATATGGCGCCGGACTGTTTAGAATCGCCGGTCCTGTAAGTTTATGTTTTTCAACATTTTTTGACATGGATCAAGCGCCGCCCGTGACTGCCCTTGCGTTGCCGCCCCTCGACCTTCGCGAAATCTCCTTGTCGCCCGGCGAACGCTTGGCGAATGTGGCGCTTGTCGTTCTGCTGCATGTGCTGCTGGCTTACGGCGCGCTCTACCTGTCAGTCAAGAACGACCTGATTGCGTTGCCGCCCAGCATCAGTGCGCGCCTGTTGCCGATGATCGACGAGAAGCCGGAGCCAGCCAAGCCACTTCCGCCGCCCAAGTCGCCGCCACGCAAGCAGCCGCTCGCCCAGCCGCAGCCGGTTCTCGCCGTGGCCAGCCCGACGGTGACTAGCAGTTTTGTCGTGGCGCCGCAGCCACCGGCCCCGCCGCCCCAGCCGGTCGTTGCTCCGCCCGTGCCGGCTCCGGTAGCCGTAGTAGCCGCGCGTTTCGATGCGGATTATCTGCACAACCCGAAACCGGTATATCCCGCCCTTTCGCGACGCATGAACGAAGAAGGCAAGGTTTTGTTGAAGGTGCGCGTCAGCGCGCAAGGGACGGCGCTGGACGTGGCGATATCGAAATCAAGCGGTTTTCCGCGGCTTGATGCGGCGGCTGTCGATGCCGTTACCCGCTGGCGCTTCGTGCCGGCAAGGCGCGGTGACGAAGCAATAGATTCTTCGGTGGTTGTTCCGATCACTTTTGCATTTGAGTAGGAAAGGTAAATCATGCATTCACCCATGGGCCTCGCCCACTTCTGGGACCAGGGCGATCTGGTTACCCACGTTACGGCAAGCATCCTCATCGTGCTGTCGCTGGCATCGTGGTCGCTCATCTTCAGCAAGCTGATGTCCACCTGGCGTGCTTCGCGCTCTCAGGAGCGGGCTCTGGCGGCTTTCTGGGACGCCAATTCCCTGCCTGAGGCGCTGGAAATCCTGCGCCGCGAGGATCCCTCGGGGATTTTTGCCGGACTGGCGCTGACCGGTGCCCATTCGGCTCAGGCGCACCAGCAGAATGCCGCCCGTGGCATCGGGGCTGGTGTCAATGCCAGCGAATTCGTGACACGCTCGATGCGCTCGCACATCGTCAATACGCAAGCGCGGATCGAACGTGGTCTGACCTTTCTCGCTTCGGTGGGCTCGACCGCACCCTTCATCGGCCTGTTCGGCACGGTCTGGGGTATCTACCATGCGCTGGTCGGCCTCTCCGGCGCGACCCAGGTGGTCCTCGACAAAGTCGCTGGCCCGGTTGGTGAAGCCCTCATCATGACCGCCGCCGGCCTCTTCGTCGCCATTCCCGCCGTGCTCGCCTACAACGCCTTCACCCGGGCCAATCGCCTGGTCGCCGTGCAACTCGACGGCTTCGCCCATGACCTGCATGCCTACCTGACAACCGGCGTACGGGTTGGCGGCAACGTCAATCTGGTCGATATCGGCGCCACCCGCGCCAGCCGGCAGGCCTGATCATGGCCTTCGGAAGTTTCGACGAGGCTGGCGTGACCCAGCCGATGGCCGAAATCAACACGACACCGCTGGTCGACGTGATGCTCGTGTTGCTGGTCATTTTCATCATTACCGCCCCGCTTTTTCATCAGGCCGTGCCGATCGACCTGCCACAGGTCAATGCTACGAAGCTGGATGACAAGCCGGAAGTGATTCAGCTCGCCATCGACGTTGACGGCAAGGTTTTCTGGAACGGTGAGGCGATTGATCGCAACGGCCTGGATGCACGTTTCGCTGCCGCCAGCTCTCGCCAGCCGGAACTGCACCTGCGCGCCGACCGCAAGGTGGCCTACGAGAAGGTGGCCGATGTCATGGCTGCCGCGCAGCGGGCCAGCATCGTAAAAATTGCATTTCTGACCGAATCGGCGCGCTAGACGCCGCAGTTTCTAATGGCCCAACAGAGGGCGAATTCATTGGGGTAAAAAATGGATAAGCGAATATTTAGACTGAACGGTGTTTCTCTGGCAGTCTTGGCGGCCCTATCGCAGCTTCCGGCAGCCCATGCCGTCGAGCAAGAGAGCGACAAGCAACTCGGCGAAATGGTGGTCAAGAGCGTCAAGTCAGCGGTTCCAGCGAATCTGCCGTCGACGACGGAAGGGGTGAGCGCCAAGCGAGTGGAGGAAACCTCAAACACTGTAACAGCGGCCGAAACCATTCAATACCTGCCGAGCGTGCATGTGCGTCAGCGTTATATCGGCGATCGCAACGCAATCGTGCAGATGCGGACCAATACAGCGGTGTCGAGTGCCCAGACCATGGTGTTTGCCGACGGACTGTTGCTTTCCAACTTCACCAACAACAGTTTTTCGACGCCACCGCGCTGGGGCATGGTTTCACCAGAGGAAATCGAGCGCGTCGACGTGATCTACGGGCCGTTCTCGGCGCTCTACCCTGGCAACTCCATGAGCGGCGTAGTGATGATGACGACACGCATGCCAGAGAAATTCGAAGCCCACGCCAAAATCGATGTTTTTGGCGAGCGTTTCAGGCTATACGGCACCGATCAACGTTTTGATGGACATCATGCCAGTGCTTCGGTAGGCGGGCGAAGTGGCGACTGGTCCTTCTGGCTCAGTGGCGACCATCTCGACAACGAGAGTCACCCGATGACCTTCGGCAACGCTATCCGCAAAACCACTGCCGGTGCCGCAGGGGTCGGGACGTATACCGTGGTAGACAGTTCCCGTCTGTACCGCGACATCGATACTACCGGCGCACCGCGTATCCTCACCAGTTCGCTCGGTATTGAGCACACCATTCAGGATATTGGCAAGATCAAGCTTGCCTACGACATCACACCGACCGTGCGTGCCACGTACACTGCCGGAATCTGGCAGAACGAATCGAATACCCGTGTGGACAGCTACTTGCGCGATGCCGCAGGGAATACGGTCTATAACGCCGGGTCGTCGATGAGCAATCCGCTCAAGTACGTGCGGATCGACGGGCTTGATTACACCGTATCCTCCGCTGTGCCAAGCCGCAGCGAAAGTGAACACTGGATGCAGGGATTCACGGTCAAGTCCGATACACGGGGTGAATGGGACTGGGAGGCGACGCTCAGTGGCTACGACCAGAGGAAGGACGTTAGCCGTACCGCGACTCCGACCAACGGTTTCGACAACGCGCTGGGCACGATCCGGCCGGGCGGGCAGATTACGCTCAATGACGGCACCGGCTGGCAGACGCTCGATCTGCGCGGTGAGTGGCGACCAGGAGGAAACCGCCAGAGCGAGCATCAATTAAGTTTCGGCTATCACTACGACCGTTACACTCTGATTTCGGACACCTACACCATCGCCAGCGACTGGCTGTATGGCGCGCCGGGGACGCTCAGTACCAACTCGCGCGGCAAAACCGAAACGCAGGGACTTTACCTGCAGGATGCCTGGCGCTTCGCGCCGGACTGGAGTCTGGTTGTCGGCGGACGCTGGGAACGCTGGGATGCCTTCCAGGGAAGTAACTACAACAGCGCCAATACCGGCTTGAATCCGAAGAATTTGGTTTACACAGACCGTTCAGACACTGCCTTTTCGCCCAAGGTCATGGTCTCCTTGCAGGCGAACAGCGACTGGACGCTGCGCGCGGCTTTTGGCAAGGCTTACCGCTTCCCGACTGTGTCTGAAATGTTCCAGACCTACACGGGGCCAAACAACATCAAGACTAACGACCCAAACCTGAAACCGGAGCAGGTCCGGTCGACCGAGCTGGCAGCAGAGCGGGGCTTGCCGGGTGGCGGGCTGTGGCGTACCTCGTTGTTTTGGGAAGAGAAGCGCGATGGCCTGATTTCGCAGACCGATACCGTAAGCGTGCCGGGGACGTCGATTTCGAGCATCCAGAACGTCGACCAGATCCGCACCCAGGGCATCGAGACGGCGCTGCAGGTCAATGATCTGCTGATCAACGGCTTCGACCTTTCCGGCAGCGTGACCTATACCAACTCTATCATCCAGCGCAATCAGCGCAATCCGTCCGTGGTTGGGCGTGAACAGCCGCGCATTCCGGACTGGCGGGCGACGCTGGTCGGTGTTTATCACGCCTCCGATGCATTGTCGTTGAGCCTGGCGATGCGTTATAGCGGCCGGCAGTGGGCTTCGCTCAGCTACACCGACATCAATCCGAATGTCTATGGCAATCCCGGTGTCAGTTCCTATCTGGTGTTCGATGCCAAGGTGCTGTATCGCGTCGCCAAACAGTGGACGGCATCGGTAGGAATCAACAACATTGGTGACTACAAGTACTATGTCCAACCGAATCCCTATCCGCAACGCACCTTCTTCGCCAGTCTGAAATTCGATATCTGAGTTCCCATGTGCCATTTTTGTCGGGCTGCGGCCCTCGCCTTCCTTGCCATCCCCTTGCTTGCTCTGGCTGCCGATGCCATGCCGGGCATGGGCAAGGCAATGCGCCCCGAACTGGGTTCGTCGGCCGCCTTTGCTCCGGACGGTAACTTGTTGGTAGTCGCCAGGCAGGGTGAGCATGTGATGCTTTATCGCAGCACCGACGATGGCCAGTCCTGGTTGGCGCCGGTGGCGGTCAACGCGGAGCCCGAAGCCATTTCCGCCGATGGCGAGAATCGCCCGAAAATCGCCATCGCAGCGGACGGCGGGCTGCTCGTGTCTTGGACGCACCCCTTTCCCAAGTCGAATACCGGTTCGGTTCGCTTGGCTCGGGCCGGCGACGGCCAGACCTTTTCGCCGCCGCTGACCGTCCATCAGGACACGGCCATCATCACCCACCGTTTCGAGTCGATGCTGACCATGCCCGACAACCGGGTCATTCTGGCCTGGATCGATAAGCGCGATCTGGAGTTGGCCAAGGCGAACAAGACGCCCTATCGCGGGGCGGCAATCTACGCGGCGCTGTCGACCGACGGCGGGCGCAGCTTCCAGCCGGAATACAAGTTGGCCGATCACTCCTGCGAGTGTTGCCGGGTGACCAGCGCCATCGACCGCGATGGCGCACCCATATTCATGTGGCGCCACGTCTATGCCCCGAACGAGCGCGACCACGCGATGACCCGCCTGAAGCCCGACGGAAAAGCCGAGAACGTGCAGCGCGCCACCTTCGACCGCTGGAAGGTTGATGGCTGTCCTCATCACGGCCCGTCGCTGGTTGTCGATGAAAAGGGCATCCGCCATGCCGTCTGGTTCAACCAGAAGGACGGCGAAGGCCGCGTCTTCTATGGTCGGCTGGAGCCGGGGGCGGAAATCAAAGTGGATGGCCAGCGCCCGGTCGGCGGCCCTCGTGCTGCCCATGCCGACATCGCTGCCGCCGGCGGCAAGCTGGCGATAGCCTGGAAGGAGTTTGATGGCGAGCGAACGCAATTGCGCGCCATGGTCTCCACCGACGGTGGCAGCAGTTTTGCCGAGATTGCGCTCGCCGCCAGCGAAGGCGCATCCGATCAGCCGCGCCTCATTCGCCGCAAGGGACAGCTTTTCACCTTCTGGCGTACCGAAAGAGAAGGCTTCCGCATATTCCCGATGCCATGATCCGTCGAATCCTGCCCCTGATTTTCCTGCTCATCGCGGGGCCGCTAGCCGCTGCCGATTTCACGCCGCTGGACCGCCTGGCCGCCCAGAAGCTGCTCAGCCCGGAAAGCCACCGGCAAGCGACCATCGTCGCCTTGTGGTCATCCGACTGCAACTACTGCAAGAAAAATCTCAAATTGCTCTCAAGCCTGGCCCACCGGAACCAGAAGCTCCGCGTCATCACGATAGCCGCAGAGCCGGAGTCGCCGGAGCTCTGGCCCATGCTGAAGCCTTACGCCCTGGCCGGGCCGCGCTACGCCTACGGCACCGACAACCCGGAGGCAATCGCCTATGCCATCGATGCAAAATGGGGTGGCGAATTGCCGCGCACTTTCCTGTTCGATGGGCGCGGCGGCAAGCAGACTGTGGCCGGCGTTATCTCCATAGACAGCGTCGAAAAGGCGACTGGCCTGCGTTTTTGAGCGCCTAATCTAGGCGGCGAGGCTCAGATTGACCTGAAAGCTGCGCGTCGCGTGCACGCCGTCGACCTTGACCGGCAACAACACCCTTGAGCGTTCCAGCATCTTGATGATGCGTGAAATGGTTTCAAAGCGCAGGTCGGTGATGTCGGCAATATCCTGACGTGTCGGCAACACCACCTGTCCGGCCGGGTCGGTGAACAAGCGGATCAAGCCAAGCACCCGATCTGCCGCCTGTCCACCGCGCAGCGCGACGATCTCGGCGGCTCGCTGCTGGGCCTTGGCGAGCGAGCCAAGCAGCGATTCTCCGGTCAGCGCAGCGGCGCCTTCCGGCCAGGGCGAAAGCTCGCATCGCGTGAGGGCTGTGGCTGAAAAGGTATAGGCGCCGAACAGTAGCGTTTCACAACCGAGAATATCGCCGGGGATAGCGAGACTGGCAAATGTCATCTCGCCCGACGGGGTGCCACTGTCCAGGCGGACGACGCCACGCTGGAGCCGCCAGGCGGCCCCCGCTGTTCCGGCGCTGTAGATGCCTTGATCGGCGCGATAGAACCGGATATCCCGCGGTGCGGCCGGATTGCTGCGGTCTGCGGAGAATATCGGGCTCATGTCTGTTTCCTTGATTGCAAAGAAAAACCCCGGCATGTGCCGGGGTTTCTGGCGTTGATGCGCCTTAGAACTTCAGGTTGAGCCCCGCGTAGAACGAGCGGCCCATGCCGGGAACGGCGATGCCCCAGGGAATGCCGTTGATGCTCATGGTCGTTCCCTGACCGGTGTAGGCGCCGCCCAGCGGGAGATAGTAGAACTTGTCGAAGAGGTTTTCGACACCAAAGTCGACGCGCACCTTGCTCCAGGTGTAGCTGGCGCGCAGGTTGGTCAGGCTGTAGCCGGAGGTCTGGATTTCGTTGCGGACGGCCGAGATATCGTGCTTGCCGGAGACGCCGATGACTTCGATGGCGTTGTTCCAACCGCCGAACTGATGGGTCAGTGCCAGCTTGGCATTGAGCGGCATGATGTTGTAGAGATTGCCGCCCGTATCGCGGTTTTCGCCCCGCGTGTAGCCGAGCAGGCCGGTCAGGCCGAAAGCGCCAAGGCTGGTGCTGGCCAGCGGCATGCGGCCGGAGAGGTCGAGGCCGTAGAGGCGGGCAGACTGGTTGGTGTATTTCAGGGTGACGTACTGGTTAGTTGTCGTGCTGCTGGGTAAGCGGACGGCGTCGATATAATCATCGACGTGGGTGAAGTAGGGGGTTGCCTTGAATTCCCAAGCGCGATCGGCGCTATGCATGTCGAGAGTGGCTGAGGCGGTATAGGCAGTTTCCGGCTTGAGGTCGGGGTTGCCAATATAGCCGTTACCATCGCCGACGAAATTGTTCATGACCGCCATCATGCTAGCCGTAGACCAGGTATAGCGTTCGTAGAGATTGGGCGAGCGGACTTTGCGGGCCAGGCCGAATTCGATGTCGGTGGTCCTGCTCGGTGTATAGCGGGCAAGTGCAGTCAGATCAAGGTTGCTGTCGCTCTTGCTGCGGTTGCCATTGTTGAAACGGACGGCATCGGTCGTCTGGTTCATTGAGCCGCCCGTGCCTGAGAATGGCGCACTCGTAAGGTTGTAGCCGTGGACTGGGTCGGTGCTGCTGCTGACGTATTCGTAGCGAGCGCCGATCTGGGTCGTCCATTGCGTAGTCAGGCGGGATTCCCATTCACCGAACAGGCCGGCGCGGTCACGCTGGCCATTGTTGATATTCTGGAAGGCGTTGGGGCTCATGCCGCCACCCGAAGCACCCCACCAGTCATCCAGCGAGTAGTGCTGGTAAAGGGCGCCGAGACGCAGAAGATCCTTAGCGCCGAGTTCGATGTCAGCCTTAAGATTGACGCCGGTCGTCTTGCTGGTGGAGTACATCGGCATGCCGGAGGCGCATTGCGGCTGGGTTGCCGGATTGCAGGGTGCGCCGTTGTACGACGGGTTACCCGACCAGTACCAGTACTTCTTGTCGGCGCCGAAATCCATGAAATGATCGACACTCTCCTGGTAAGCGCGAGCTTCAAATGTGCCCCAGTCAAACTGGCCGAGGTAGCGCAGGTTGAAACGCTTTTGGGTGTTGTCGAGCATGTCCATGCGCTGGTTCGGGTAAAGCTGCTCCGGCACCTGCTGGAAGCCGAACTTGGCTTCGAGCAAATGATTGCCGCCCTTGAGGGCAAAGCCCAGGGTATGGGTGCGCGTCTCGTAGGCGCTGGAGCCAACTTCATCCAGCGGCAGGGTATGACCCGCAACACCCGTTGCGCTGAAGGTTTTGAAATCACCACCCGCATCGTAGTTATCCGATTTGGCCAAACCGCCGGTATAGCTGATATTGAAATTCTCGGTCGCCACGGTGGCCGCGGCATTCACCCCAAAGGCATCACCGTTGCTGCGGTAATAGCCGCCAATCTCGCCTTTGGCCATGATGCTCTGACCGGGTGCGGCAAACTCGGGTGCCAGCGTTTCGGCGATGATGGTGCCGCCAATGCTGTCACCGCCAACACTGACCGGCGTAATGCCGGCATAGACCTTGAGTTTGCCGACGCTGTTCGGGTTGAGATAGGAGAGCGGCGGGTTCATGTGATTCGGGCAGGAGGCGATGAAATCCATGCCATCAACCGTGATGCGCAGGCGGTCATCGGCCAGACCGTGAATCGCCGGCAGGCTGGAAACGCCGCCGCCAGTGCTCAGGCTGACGCCCGGCACGTCGCGCAGTAATTGTGCGGTGTCGCTGACATAAGCGCGTTGCCCGGCCACCTCGACGGCGTTCATGGCGCCGGTGCTGTTGGGCAAGGGTACGTCTCGCTGAGCCGTGACATTGACGGTGTCCATGACCTGCGGACTGGTTTGGGCGAAGGCGAGCCCTGAAAAGGCGACAGCCATGGCGGCTACCAGCGGATGAATACGAAATGACATGCAACTCTCCCCGTTTTTTTAGATTCCAACGGGGCGCGATTGTCTGCTTTCAGAAGGCCAGGCGGAATGTGACAAATTGCCGCGCGACAATTTGCCTCATTTCCTGCTCAAGGGGTTTCTTTTAGGATGAATCCCTTCCCGCGCTATCCCCCGATTGCACCCAACTTCCCTGTAAGCCATCGAGCGCGGGATTTTTTTGCCCGATTTTGGGCGTTGACCGTAATACTTTGGGTTTACTTAACCGGGCGGACTCAGGCGTTGAGCTTATCCAATGCTTCACGCAATTTTCCCGGCTCATCCAGGCGCAGCATGCGCCGCACGTGCGGGGTCACTTCCGCCACATTGGCTTTCAGCAGCTTGCTCTTCACTTCCAGAATCTGCGACGGATGCATGGAGAAAATGCGCAGGCCCATGCCGAGCAGCAGGCGGGTGAGTTGCGGGTCACCAGCGAGTTCGCCACATACCGATACCGGAATATTGACCTTTTCGGCCATCGACAGGGTATGCGCCAGCAACATCAGCACCGCCGGATGCAGCGGGTCGTAGAGATTGGCCACCTGTTCGTCGGAACGATCGATGGCCAGCGTGTATTGGATC
>ERZ1034363.1027-NODE-1027-length-16962-cov-4.832277_pt1 | contig 16962 bp, 10 predicted proteins | sample MGYA00520616_ERZ1034363 | MGnify/ENA primary metagenome ERZ1034363 (study PRJEB33736, sample SAMEA104284506) | Azolla filiculoides | biome: Urban; feature: Water surface; material: Ditch water | place: Netherlands | collected 2015-10-28 | depth 0-0.1 m ...
TTTCGGAGCCGGCACTGCTGATCGACAGGAAACTGCTGGTCAGGTCGGGAACAACTGAAAAAGCCATCAAGGCCAGCACATCATCTGCGTGTTGTTTGACCCGGTTGCCGGGCAGTGAATATTGAGCTGCGGCGGGGAGTGCAAACAAAATGGCCAGTAGCGCAAGCGCTTGGCGTAAACGTTGGTTTGTGAGGTGTTTCAGGTTTTGGAAATGGTAATTCATCTTCTGACGCGGGGCATTGTTTGGCGGTATTTTACAATGCCCACCACATTTACCGCTCAAGCGCGGTAAATGCGGCATCAGATTGATAATGCTGTGATCAGCAGCCTTTGTATTCAGGCTTGCGCTTTTGCATGAAGGCGTCGATGCCTTCGCCGGCATCTTCACTCATCATGTTGCAGGCCATCACTTCGCCCGCATAGTCGTAGGCTTCAGTCAGGCCCATTTCCAGTTGTTTGTAGTACATGCCCTTGCCGATGCGAATGGCGACGGCGCTCTTGGCGAGAATGCTGCCGGCCAGTCGTTCGACTTCAGCATCCAGCGCATCTGCCGGCACAACACGATTGACCAGGCCTTTGGCCTTGGCTTCCAGCGCATCAATGAATTCGCCCGTCAGGAGCATTTCCAGCGCCGCCTTGCGGCCCAGGTTGCGGGCGAGGCCAACTGCTGGTGTTGAGCAAAAGAGACCAACGTTGATGCCGGAAACGGCAAACTTGGCAACATCAGCCGCTACCGCCATATCGCACATCGAAACCAGCTGGCAGCCGGCTGCCGTGGCAATGCCGTGCACGCGGGCAATCACCGGTTGCGGCATCCGGGTGATGCTGAGCATCAGTTCGCCGCACTGCTTGAACAAGGCCTGCATGAATTCCTTGCTGTGATTGCCGCGCATTTCCTTGAGGTCGTGGCCGGCGCAAAAGGCCTTGCCGGCCCCGGCGATGACGACGACGCGAACGCTCTCGGTGGCGGCGATGGCATCGAGTTCGGCTTGCAGGGCGCTCAGCATGTCCTTCGACAGTGAGTTGAACTGGCCGGGACGGTTCAGGGTCAGCGTGGTCAGGCCATCGGCACGGTCGCTGCGCAGGACGAGGGGTTCTTCTTGGCTCATGTGGGTCTCCGGATTCTTATTCGAAACCGCTAATCTAGCCCAACGCGGCGCGGACTGTCACCCGCTGGCGCGGTAAAATCTGTCTGATGAATCCCCCGCGCTACGTCCACCTCCGCCTCCATTCCGAATATTCCGTCACCGATGGCATCGTCCGCATCGGTGATGCTGTCAAGCGGGCGGCCGGTGATGGCATGCCGGCCATGGCGTTGACCGATCTCGGCAACCTGTTCGGGCTGGTCAAGTTCTACACCGGGGCGCGCAGCAAGGGGGTCAAGCCGATTGCCGGGGCGGATGTCTGGATCGCCAACCCGGAGTCGCCCGAGGACGCCTGTCGCCTGCTGCTGCTGGCGCGTAACCGGCGTGGCTACCAGCAGTTGTGCGAATTGCTGACCCGCGCCTACCTGGTCGAAGGGCGGCGCGACCGGGCGGAAATCAGCCGCGACTGGTTTGCTGAAATTGGCTGTGATGGCTTGATTGCGCTCTCAGGGGCGCATCTGGGCGATGTCGGCGAAGCCTTGCTGAACGGCAATTTCGATCTGGCCGGCGAGCGGGCCAAGGCCTGGGAGGCCATCTTCCCTGGCGCCTTTTATCTCGAAGTGCAGCGATACGGTCAGGCCCAGCAGGAAGCCATCGTCCAGCAGACGGCCGATCTGGCTGGCGAGACGGGGATTCCGCTGGTCGCCACGCACCCCGTCCAGTTCATGAACCGCGACGACTTCCGCGCCCACGAGGCGCGCGTCTGCATCGCCGAGGGCTATGTGCTGGGCGACACGCGGCGGCCGAAGACCTATACCGAGGAGCAGTATTTCAAGACGCAGGCCGAAATGGCCGAGCTCTTTGCCGATCTCCCCGAGGCACTCGAAAACTCGCTGGAAATCGCCCGGCGCTGCAATATCGAAATGACCCTGGGCAAGAATTTCCTGCCCGACTTCCCGATCCCGCCCGGCATGACCATCGACGAATACCTCGTCGATGAGGCAAGGAAGGGACTGGAAGTCCGCCTTGCCGAGTTGTATCCCGATCCCGATGAGCGCCTCAAACGGCGGCCGGAATACGACGACCGCCTTGTTTTCGAGTGCAACACCATCGTCCAGATGGGCTTCCCCGGCTACTTCCTGATCGTGGCCGACTTCATCAACTGGGCCAAGAACAACGGCGTCCCGGTCGGGCCGGGCCGGGGTTCGGGCGCCGGTTCGCTGGTCGCCTACAGCCTGCGCATTACCGACCTCGATCCGCTGGCCTATGCCCTGCTGTTCGAGCGCTTCCTGAATCCAGAGCGGGTCTCGATGCCCGACTTCGACATCGACTTCTGCCAGGACAACCGCTGGCGCGTCATCGAGTACGTCCGTGGCCATTACGGCGCCGATGCGGTGAGCCAGATCGCCACCTTCGGCACCATGTCGTCGAAGGCGGTGATCCGCGACGTCGGCCGCGTATTCGGCCTGCCCTATTCGATGTGCGACCGGATTTCCAAGCTCATTCCGATTGTCCAGAACAAGCCGGTGTCGCTGGCCGAGGCGCTGGAGCAGGAGCCGCAGCTGCGCGAGATGATGGAAGGCGACGGCGATGGCGAAACCATCCGCGAGCTGTTCGACCTGGCCAGCCGCCTTGAAGACTTGACCCGTAACGTCGGCATGCATGCCGGCGGCGTGCTGATCGCGCCGGGCAAGATCACCGATTTCTGCCCGATCTATCAGGCCACCGGCAGCGATGCGTCGACGGTGTCGCAATTCGACAAGGACGACGTCGAGAAGGTCGGCCTGGTCAAGTTCGACTTCCTCGGCCTGCGCAACTTGACGATTATCGAGCTGGCCGTCGAGTACATCCGCCGGATGACCGGCGAGAAGCTCGACCTCATGTCGCTCGGCTTCACCGACCCGGCGGCTTACCAGATTCTCAAGGACGCCAATACGACGGCGATCTTCCAGGTTGAATCGGAGGGCATGAAGAAGCTCCTGAAGAAGCTGGCGCCCGACCGTTTCGAAGACATCATCGCTGTGCTCGCGCTCTATCGTCCCGGCCCGCTCGGTTCCGGCATGGTCGACGACTTCATCCTGCGCAAGAAGGGCCAGCAGAAGATCGACTATTTCCACCCCGACCTGACCGCCTGCCTGTCGCCGACCTACGGCGTCATCGTGTATCAGGAACAGGTCATGCAGATCTCGCAGATCATCGGCGGCTACACGCTCGGTGGCGCCGACATGCTGCGTCGGGCGATGGGCAAGAAGAAGGCCGAGGAAATGGCCCTGCACCGCGAAACCATCGCGGCCGGCGCCAAGGAAATGGGTTACGACCCCAAGCTCGCCGAGCAGTTGTTCGACCTGATGACCAAGTTCGCGGAATACGGCTTCAACAAGTCGCACACCGCCGCCTACGCCGTCGTCACCTATCACACCGCCTGGCTCAAGGCGCACCACTGCGCGGCCTTCATGGCGGCGACGATGTCGTCCGATCTCGACAACACCGATTCGGTGAAGATCTTCTACGAAGACACCATCGCCAACAAGATCAAGGTGCTCGGGCCGGACGTCAATGTCTCGAATTACCGTTTCGAGCCGGTCGATCGCAGCACCATCCGCTATGGTCTGGGGGCGGTCAAGGGCACCGGCGAGCAGGCCGTCAATGTGATCCTCAAGGCCCGCGAGGCGGATGGGCCCTTCAAGGATCTGTTTGATTTCTGCATGCGCTGCGACAAGCGCATGGTTAACCGGCGCACCATAGAGGCGCTGATCAAGGCCGGTGCCTTCGACGGTATCGCACCGACGGTCGCCGGTAGCAAGGTGGCGGATCGCTGCAAACTGCTGGCGACGGTCGGTATTGCCATGGATTTTGCCGAGCAGGCTGAACGCAATGCCATGCAAACCAGCCTCTTCGACCTGGCCGACGTGGCCGACGAACATGCGCCGGAATACGTCACTGTCCGCCCCTGGGACGAAAAGACCCAGCTCATGGAGGAAAAGACGGCGCTCGGTTTCTTCTTCTCCGGCCATCCGTACAACACCTGCAAGAAAGAGCTGTCACGCTTCGTCCGACGGCCGCTCAACCGGCTCGAGCCATCCAAGGAGCTGACCACGCTGGCCGGCGTCGTGGTCGGCGTGCGCACCCAGATGACGCGCCGTGGCAAGATGCTCTTCGTCCAGCTCGACGACGGTACGGGCATGATCGAAGTCACGGTCTTCAACGAACTGTTCGAGGCCGAGCGCGCCAAGATCGTCACCGACGAAGTGCTGATCATCGAAGGCAAGGTGCGCTACGACGATTTTTCGGGCGGCAATAGCGTCACTGCCGACAAGCTGATGACGCTCGGCGAAGCCCGCGCCCGGTTTGCCAAGCATCTGCTGCTCAAGATGAACGGCAATGCCGATGCCCACAAGCTGAAATCGCTGCTCACGCCGTTTGCGCCGGGTCCGGCTGCCGTGCGGGTGCGTTATCGCAATGCCGATGCCGAGTGCGAACTGCTGCTCGGCAAGGCCCTCGGCGTCCGCCTCGACGACGCCCTGCTCGAAGCCCTCAACGGCTGGCTACAGCCGGAAAGCGTGGAAATCGTTTATTAGGAGCGAGGGTTTGGGATCGAGGGGTGAGCTAACAGCTCTAGCCCCTTGATCCTGGGCAATTAGCCTCACATCACCAAATCGGTCTTGAAGCCGATGCGGACCGAACCCCAGTGGCGTCCGTCTATCGTGATGGGCATCGAGAGGTCGGCGAGGATTTCGCCGGTGTCGCGCACATAGGTCTGGAGCAGGGAAGATTTCTGATTCCTGGCCAGCTTGAGGCCGACCGGGTCGTTGAAGATGCGCTTGTGCCGGCATTTGGTCAGATCGACGGCGGGGTCGCCGCTGGGCGCATTCGAAAACACCCCGTTGTGGGCTGGCGCGTAACCGTTGCTGTCGACAGCCAGCGAATAAGTCAGGCCCGGTACGTCGCGCAGCAGATTGTCGTAGATCCGGGTCAGTTCGCCATCGCACAGGCTGTCGTAGGCCGTCGTGTAGCGTTTCGGGTTGGAGCCGGGTATTTCCTTGTAGGCCTGGTCGAAGACATTGATGCCACGCTCGGCCATGGTGCGCAACACCGTCGCCACGTTGTCGCGAAATCCGGCGCACTTGTCATGCAGCGTGTCGAACATGCTGTTGCCGGTACGGAAATCGGCCAGCGTGCATTGCAGGTCCTCGGTCGATTCGCGCAGGGTCTTGGCATTGTCGAGGCACTGCTTCATGCGGCCCGAAATGTCACGGGCGTGATCGCGGATGCCTTCGACTTCGGTGTGTATCGTCTGATTGCTTTCGCGCAGGTTGTAGATCGAGGTCGAGATCGAGGACAGTTGTTCGGTGGTCTGCTTGAAGTCGCTGACCATGGTGGTCAGATCGCTGGCCGACGTTTCGATGTAGGTGTTGGCGCGCGTCACTTCGCCGACGATGGTCTGCGTCTTGGCCGAGGTGTCGGAAACCAGATTGATCATCGACTGGGTGTTCTGGCCGATGACCTGGGTCGCCGTCTTGACCTTCTCGGCCAGCTTGCGCACCTCGTCGGCGACCACGGCGAAGCCACGGCCGGCTTCGCCGGCGCGGGCGGCCTCGATGGCGGCGTTGAGTGCGAGCAGGTTGGTCTGGTCGGAGATGTCGTTGATCAGCGAGACGATCTGGTCGATCTTCATCGAGCTGGTGTGCAGTTCGCTCACTGTCGCCGAGAAATGCTCGATGTGCGCATTCGTCGAGCGCATCGTCGAGGCGACGGTTTCCATCTGCTCGAGCGAACGCTGGGCGAGGTCGAGATTGTTCCGGGTCGAGGCCTGGATCGCATCCGAATTTTTGGCGACTTCGCTGACTGCCTGATTGACCCGGTTGCTCGATTCAAAGACATTGGCGGCCAGGGCTTCCTGGCGGCGAACGGCGTCGTCGGTCTGCTGGACCAGGCTGTTCATCCGGGCGGCATCGGCGGCGATGCTGACACTGCGCACGCGGGCATGCGAAATGAGGCCGCGGACACGGCTGAAAAAACGGTTGAGGTTGCCGGAAATGCGGCCGCTTGCATCGCTGCCGGCATTGCCTACCGAGTGCGAAAGATCTGCATTGCCATCGGCAATTGCCGCGATGTCGCGGTCAATCTTGTCGAGTGCGCCGCCGTTGCCAAAAAATCCCACGGTTTGTCTCCTGAATCTTTTTGATGTTCGGACGGGATTGAGCTGCGACTTTGCCTGCCGCCCGTCGTTTCCGGGCGGCAACTACGGATTCTAGCTGCTGCGTTGGCGCGCCGACAGGCGGCCGAGAACGAAGCCCTTGATCTCGGCAAAGGGAATCGGTTTATCGAAAATGGTGACATCGGCTGGCAGGCCGCGTTCAAGAATCTCCTCGCGGTCGATGGCGCTGACGACGATGATGTCCATGCGCATGAGATCGTTGTTGGCGCGCAGGCGGCGAATCATCTCGAAACCGTCCATGCCTGGCATCATGAGGTCGGCGATGAGGATGTCGGGGACGCATTGACCAACTTGCAGCAGGCCGTCGAAGCCGTTGGCCACCACGCGCAGCTTGACCGGCAGGTTCCAGCTGTCGACTGTCATCTGGTAAAGCATTTGCAGGGTGGGATCATCCTCGGCAATGAGGACGTCGATCTGGCCGCCGTATTCCTGGGCGCTCGGCGTCAGGCTCCGGCGACGGGCGAGCAGGGCATCGACCGAGGCAGTCGGAATCCGGCGATGGCCGCCCGCGGTTTTCCAGGCTTCAAGGGCGCCGCTTTCAACCATGTTCTGCACGGTGCCCAGAGAGACGCCCAAGCGAAGGGCTGCTTGACGGGTGCTGAGGTATTCGGAATTGGCCATCGTTATGCCTTTGGTGAAATTACAAATTCGGCAAATTTTATCCTGTAACCTTGCCGGACCACAATAAAAAAAACCCGAAACGTGTTCACGTTCGGGTTTTCCTTGTAAATGCCCGGCGCGCGGGCGAAAGCGCGCTTTACAGTTTCTTGGCGTTCTTGGCCAGGTAAGCGGCAACGCCTTCGGTCGAGGCGGTCATGCCGGGCTTGCCCTTGTTCCAGCCTGCCGGGCAGACTTCGCCATGCTCTTCGAAGAACTGCAGGGCGTCGACCATGCGCAGCATTTCGTCGATATTGCGGCCGAGCGGCAGCATATTGACGACCTGGTGCATGACCACGCCGTTCTTGTCGATCAGGAAAGATCCGCGCAGGGCCACGCCGGCGCCTTCGAGTTCAACGTCGTAGGCACGGCAGATGTCGTGCTTGATGTCGGCCACCAGCGGGTAGCCGACCTGGCCGATGCCACCGTCCTTGATGGCGGTATTCTTCCAGGCCAGGTGGGTGAACTGGGAGTCGATGGAGACGCCGATGACCTCGACGCCACGCTGGGCAAACTCGGCCAGGCGGTGATCGAAGGCGATCAGCTCGGACGGGCAGACGAAGGTGAAGTCGAGCGGGTAGAAGAACAGAACAACCGGCTTGCCCTTGAAGGAGGACAGTTTCAGCTCCTTGATTTCGTTGTTGCCATATACGGCGGTAGCGGTGAAATCCGGGGCTTGCTTGCCAACGAGAACGGCCATGGGGAACTCCTTGTAATGATTGAATTGTGGGTTGGGGGGAAAGATGCAATTTAACGAAGCCGGCATGTCGTGTCAAACCAGCATGGGGCCGCGGGCAGGCTGAGCCGGGTGTGGCATGCCTTGTCCCGAAGTCTCGGGTCGCTGGCATAATCGCGGTATGAAAATAATGATAGCCAGGCAGACCGGCGGAGGGGCTGGGACGTGCTGAAGGTACTGGTTTTTCTGCCGGTGGTGGGCGCGCTCCTGCTCGCTGTCCTGCCGGTGCGCCGTGCCTTGCCGCTGTGGCAGGTGGCGATGCTGTTTTCGCTGGCGGCACTGGGCTATGCGCTATGGCTGGCCGGCCAGTTCGAGACGGCCGGTGCGGCCGTTCAGATGTTCGAGAGCCGTGCCTGGAATCGTCGGCTCGGCTCCTCCTTCGCCCTCGGGGTCGATGGCATCTCGCTCGCCATGCTGTTGCTGACGGCGCTGCTGTCGCTCATTGCCGTGCTGGTTTCGCGGCGCATGGAAGAGGGCGCCCGCCTCTATTTCATGCTCGTCCTGTTGCTTGAGTCGGCGATGTTCGGCGTGTTCACGGCGCGCGACTGGTCGCTGTTCTATGTTTTCTGGGAAGCGACCCTGCTTCCCCTGTTCTTCCTGATCGACCGCCTGGGTGGCCCGAACCGGCAGCGCGCGGCGCTCAATTTCTTCCTGTACACATTGGGCGGCTCGGTGTTCATGCTCGTCGCCCTGCTTTTTCTCTACGATGCGGCGCCCGGTCACAGCTTTGCGATGGCCGACATGGCCGAGGGCGGTCGCGGCCTGCCGCTCAATACCCAATTGCTGATCTTTGCCGGCCTGTTCATCGGCTTCGGCGTCAAGATGCCGGTCTTTCCGCTGCATGGCTGGCTGCCGCTGGCCCATGTTGAGGCGCCCAGTCCGGTCTCCATCCTGCTCTCCGGCGTGCTGCTCAAGATGGGCGCCTATGGCCTGATCCGTGCCGCCGAGACGCTGCCTGCCGCCCTGCTGGCGACGCAGGACTGGCTGGTCATCCTCGCCTTCATCAGCCTGCTCTACGGCGGCATCCTGGCCTGGCGGCAGCAGGACCTCAAGGCGATGGTCGCCTATTCGTCGATTTCGCACATGGGCATCGTGCTGCTCGGCATTGCGACGCTCAACGTCACCGGACTGACCGGTGCCGTCATGCAGATGGTGGCGCACGGGCTGACCGCCGGCCTGCTCTTCCTTGTTGTCGGGCTGCTTTACCAGCGCACCCACAGCCGCGATCTGGCCGACTACGGATCCCTGCTCGGCAAGGCCCCACGTTTCGCCTTTTTTACGGCTTTCGGCCTGCTTGCCGCGCTTGGCCTGCCCGGTAGTGCCGGCTTCATCGCCGAACTGCATGCCCTGGTCGGCGGCTACCTGCGCTGGGGCGGCTGGGTGCTCATCCTCTGCCTCGCCATGTTGATCGGCGCAGCCTACAGCCTGCGGGTGATCGGTCGCCTGTGCCTGCCCGGCAAGTCGATGGAACTGGCGGACATGACTCGGACCGAAGCCGTGGCCGCCGGGCTGCTGGCGGCCTGTATCGTCGGTCTCGGCATCTGGCCGGCGCCCTTACTCGACCTCATCGCCGGCAGCGTCGGCCAGGTCGCCCACCTGTTCGGGACCTGAGATGAGCGCCGAGCACGAACTGCCCATCAGCGAACGCCTGGCCCACTGGCTCGAGCATCTGACGCATGTCCTGCCAGCGCAGGCGCCGATCCGCGATTTCGTGCATCACAACACCCTGCATGGCTTCCAGCATCTGCCCTTTACCGATGCCTTGGCAGCGGCCGGCGCCATGACCGGGGCGACGACTTACTGGCCCGAGTCGACATTTCGCGCCTGCCTGGCCAGCGGACGGATCAGTGCCGACGACCTGCGGGCCAGTCTGGACGATAGTGGCATCGCCGACCTCGATGCCCCACTGTTCCGTGGCATCACACGGCGTGATGTCCTGCTGGCCAGCCTGATGGCCGGCAACGAGAGCCCGGATGCCCGCCGCCTCGATTGGCTGGCACGCGAAGGCAAGCTGGCTGACGATCCGTTTTTTGAGCATTTTCTGGCCTTGGGGGCAGATGTCGCGGCGCGGCCCGCCGAGGTGTCATGGCAAGCGCTGGCCAGCGAGCGCTGGGCCGAACTTTGCGGCCGGGTTGGTAGCCGCTGGACCTGGCGCAGCGTGCTTGAGCATCTGGGTGGCGAGGATGTGCTGGCGCGGGTGCGCAGCATTCTCCAGCGGCATCTGGCAGCCCATCTTGATCTTGGCGTGGCGGCCTGGCGCAATCCGGCGCAGGGCCAAGGCTTCTTCGCGGCCTGGCGGGCCAGCGCCGGTTTCGATCTGGCCTGGGAAATGGACGAGTTGCCCAATGTCCGCGACGAAATCCTGCATCTGCCCGACCGTCCGCTCGACGTCCTGCTTGAAGAGCTGCCGCGCCTGATGCCTGACGAAGGCTGCTGGTATGGCTATTTGCAACGCCTCAGCCTCGAACTGCCCGGCTGGTCCGGCATGTTTCTCTGGCGCGACCGTCATCCGGAGTTTGGCGACGGGACGCCGGTGGTGATGCTCGATTACCTTGCCGTGCGCGTCCTGCTCGAGCGCCTGCTCACCGACGACTTGCTGCGTCGCCTGAGTGGCGGGCCGCTGCAACTGTCCGAACTGGCCGATTACTATGCCGCCCGTCCGGAGGAGTTTCTCGTGCGCGATGCGCGGCATCAGCCCGGCCTGCCCGAGGCCTTGCAAGGTCGCGCCGCTTACCTGGTCGACCTGGCCCGCAACGGGCACGTCGATGTCAATGAGTGGCGCCACCTGGCCGCAACGATGGCGCCATTCGTCTACGGCACGCAGTCGCTGACAGCCGCCTGGGAAATGGCCGCCCTGAGCCGGCAACTGGGTTTAACGCCGGCCGATCTGCAAGCACTGGACAGCGCCGAAGTCGCCGCCCTGCGCGCCTGTGTCGGCAGTCTGGCGCCGGCCGAGCGCAGCCAGATCTGGCTGCTCGCCTACGAGCGCCACTACCGCGAGCAGCTTTTTGCGGCGCTGGCCGCCAATCATGCGCGCCAGCCTGCGCCGGGCGAAGTGTCGGCGCAGGTTGTCATGTGCATGGATGACCGCGAGGAGGGCACGCGCCGGCATCTTGAAGAAATTGCCCCGCAAATCGTCACCTATGGCGCCGCCGGTTTCTTTGGCGTGCCGGTCTATTGGCAGGGCGTGGATGATGCCGAAAAGACGGCGCTTTGCCCTATCGTCGTGCGGCCGACGCATCTCGTCCGCGAACGCGGCCGCAGCGGCGCCGAGATTATCGAGGGCCAGCGTGCAGCCCGTCGCGAATGGCGCTTGCAGTGGCGCGAAAACTTCTACCAGGCGACCCGCCGCCACGCCGTAGCCGGCCCGATACTGACCGCCCTGGGCAGCCTTCCCGCGCTTGGCGCGCTGACCGGCGTGACCCTGGCGCCCGGCTGGTTTGGTCAAACGGCCCGCCGCTGGCGCGAACAATACGATGGCGGTTTGGCCACCCGGCTCGATCTGACCGCCACCCAGCCGCTTGCCGCCATGCCGGATTTGCCACAAGCAGGCTTGACTGACAGCGAGCAGATAGAGCGGGTCGAAGCCTTCCTGCGCATGATCGGCCTGACCGATCATTTTGCGCCGCTGGTCCTGATCTTCGGCCACGGTTCGGGCAGCCGGAACAATCCCCACCTCTCGGCCTACGACTGTGGCGCCTGTTCCGGCAAGCACGGCGGGCCGAATGCCCGGATCTTTGCAGCCATGGCCAATCGTTCCGAAGTGCGGGCCGGCCTGGCCGGACGCGGCGTGGCTATCCCCGACAGTTGCTGGTTCATCGCCGCCGAGCACAACACCTGCGATGACGGGGTTGAGTGGTACGACCTCGATATCGTGCCGGAACGCTTCCAGGCTGCACTCGATACGCTGCTCGGCCAGATCGGCGAAGCCTGCCGGGCCCATGCCGCCGAGCGCTGCCGCCGGCTGGCCTCGGCCCCGTTGCGTCCGACACCGTGGAAGGCCCGTCAACACATGCTGGGCCGGGCCAGCGACATATCCCAGGCGCGGCCGGAGCTGGGTCACGCTACCAACGCAGCGGCTTTCGTCGGCCGGCGCGAGATGAGTCGCGGCCTTTTTCTCGACCGCCGGGTCTTCCTGATTTCGTACGACCCGAGGCGCGACGACGACGGGCAGATCGTCGAAGGTATCCTGCTCGCCGCCGGTCCGGTCGGCGCCGGCATAGCGCTCGAATATTATTTCTCGACCGTCGACAACGAGCATTTCGGCTGCGGCTCGAAAATCACGCACAACATCACCGGGCTGTTCGGGGTCATGGAGGGGGCGGATTCGGACCTGCGTACCGGCCTGCCCTGGCAGATGGTCGAAATCCACGAACCGATGCGCCTGCTCGTCGTCGTCGAACAGACCCCGGAAGTGCTGAGCGCCGTCCTTAATCGCCAGCCGCCGCTGCAGGAACTGATCAATAACGAATGGATAATCCTGGCGGCCAAGTCCCCGACCAGCGCCGCCATCGAACTGTACTGCCCGCGCCGTGGCTGGCTGCCGTGGTCCGGCAAGGCGGTGCTGCCGCACGTGGCGCGCTCGGTCGACTGGTTTGCTGGTGAATCCGAACCCCTGGCCCCGGCCATCATCATGGGAGCTGTCCGATGATCGCCTTGTTCGCCCTATTGCCCGACTGGATCTGGCTGGTCCCCGTTCTGCCGCTGCTGGCGGTGGTCATCAACGGTGCCCGCGTCCTGCTTGGCCGGGCCTCGGGCGATGCGGCCGAGCCGTTGACGGCGCGACTGTCCTCGCTGGCGGCTTTCGGTGGGCTGGTCTTGCTGATCGCCATCGACGTGCTGGCGCTCGTCGATGGGGCGCCGGGGCATCGTCGTCTGGCGCACTGGTTCGGCAATGGCAACTGGGAGGCGAGCTTCTCCTTCATGCTGGACCCACTGTCGCTGACGCTGGGCACGCTGACGGCGCTGATTGGCTGGCTGGTCATGCGCTTCTCGGCGAATTACCTGCATCGCGAGGCCGGCTTCCACCGCTTTTTCATTGCGCTGAGTTTCTTCCTGGCCGGCATCCAGCTCGTCCTCCTCGCCGGCAACGGGCTGCTCGCCTTCGTTGGCTGGGAGATGTGTGGCGTCTCGTCCTTCCTGCTCATCGGCTATGCCTGGCATCGGCCGGTGGCGACCGGCAATGCGCTGTTCGCCTTCGTCACCAATCGCGGCGGCGATGCCGGCTTCCTGCTCGCCCTCGGGCTGGCAGCCACCTGGCTGGGTGGTTTCGAGTGGACGCTGCTGACCAAGGCTTCCCAGATCAGCGTCGTCAATGACCGCCTGCTGGTCATCGGCTTTGTCATCGCGGCGCTCGCCAAGTCGGCGCAACTGCCCTTCTCGGCGTGGATCACCAAGGCGCTCGAGGGGCCGACGCCGTCATCGGCCATCTTTTACGGTGCGGTCATGGTGCATGCCGGCGTCTATCTCCTGCTGCGCATCGAGCCCCTGCTCATTCAGGTGCCGGATGTCATGTTCGGTCTGGTCGTGGCCGGCGCGCTGACGGCCATCTACGCCTGGCTGTGCGGGCTGGTCCAGACCGACGTCAAGTCAGCCCTCATTTTTGCCACCGTTTTCCAGGTCTCGCTGATGTTCGTCTCCATCGGCCTGGGCTGGACGACGCTCGCCCTGGTCCATCTTTGCCTGCATGCCGGCTGGCGGGTCTGGCAGTTCCTCGTGGCCCCCTCGTGGCTGGTCATCACCCGCCAGCGGCCGGCACCGCCGCCGGCCTGGCTGCGCCACAATCAACTGCTGTACACCATCGCCCTGCAACGGTTCTGGCTCGACAAGCTGTCGCAAACCTTGCTCGTCGAGCCGACACAGTCCTTCGCCCGCGACGTCCGGGCGCTGGAGGAGCATTTCATCGATCATGCCATCGGCCAGCCAGGGCAGGGCCAGCCCATCCATGCCGATCGTCCGCTGGTGGTAGCCGACGGCTTGCCGGGGCGCCTCCTGGCCTGGGCTTCCGATGTCCTGCAGCGCATCGAATACCGCCTGCTGCTGCGCGGCAAGGGCGGCACGGCTGAAAAGCTCATGCACCGGGCCGGCGAATACCTGCGGACGCTGGAGAGTCTGCTCGAACAGCCGCGCTACCTGATGATGGCGGTCATGGCGACTTTCGTGGTGATCCTGTGAGCAGCGGCCTCAGTGAAATCTTCTGGTACAACCAGGCCGGCCTGCCGCTGCTCCTGCTCCTGCAACTGCTGCCGCTGTGCGGTGCGGCGGTCGTCTATGTCTTCAACGAGCGGCGCACGGCGGTCACCCTGGGCAAGATATTCGCGCTGGGCGAACTGCTGCTCGGCATCGTCGTCGTCAGCCACATCAACCCGCTGTCGCCAGCCTTGCAACTGGCCGAACGCTATACCCCGCTCGCCTACCACGTCGCGGTCGATGGACTCAGCATGCTCTTCGTGCTGCTCACGGCGCTGCTGACTTTCCTCATGACCCTTTACGGCATGAGTCGCGGCATGATCTCGCCGGGGCGGCTGTTTGCCGTGCTGCTGCTGGCCGAAACCGGGCTGGTCGGCATGCTGGTGACGGTCAATGTGGCGTGGTTCGCGGCATTTTCGGGACTCGAATTGTGGTCTGTCGTGTACCTGCTGCGGCGCTGGGCCTCGTCGCGGGCCGAAATCCATGCGCTGGCCCGCTTTGTCCAGTACCAGGCCTTCGGCTGGGTGCTTTTTGTCGCCGGTTGCATCGTGCTCGGCTGGGGCCATGCCGAGGCGACGGGGGGGTACTGGAGCTTCGATCTCTTTGATCTGGTCGGTGCCGTCCCCGTCGGCAAGTTTCAGACGGCGGCCTTCTACCTGTTGTTCTACGGCCTGGCTGTGCGCACGCCACTCTTTCCGCTGCATGGCTGGCTGCCCAATATGGCGCAGCACGGCCTGATCGCCGTCGCCCCGGCGCTCATGGTTGGCGTCAAGGTCGGCATCTACGGCATGATGCGTTTCGTCCTGCCGCTGACCCCGGCTGCAGTCCAGTACTGGCAGCCCTACGTCGTCGGTTTCGCCATGGCCGGCGTCTTCTTCACGGCGGCGCTCGCCTTCCAGCAGAGTAATCTGCGTCGCCTGCTGGCATTTGCCGTGGTCAGCCATACCAGCCTGCTCGTCATCGGCCTGTTCAGCCTGCACGAGTCGGGCATCCAGGGCGCCATGTTGCTCGCCGCCAACTTCGGGCTGGCGGTGACCGGCATGTGGTTCATCGTCGGCTTTGTCTTCCGGCGCACCGGGACGACCGAACTACACGAACTCTCCGGCCTGTTCGAGCGCATTCCCTTCCTCGCCATCGCCTTCCTGAGCTTCGGCCTGGCCATTGTTGGCATGCCCGGTACGCCGGGTTTCGATGCGGCCCACCTGATCCTGGAGGCCTCGATCGACACCTTCGGCGCATTGTCGACGGTGGCGACGGCGCTCGGCAACGTCGCCGCCGCCGGCTTCCTGCTCTGGGCTTTCCAGAAAGCCTTCCTGTCGCAAGCCAGGGTCGGGGGCCATGACGTCGACCGGACGCAGATCATGGAATACCTGGTCTGCGGCATTGCCCTGGCTGCCATGCTGGCCATCGGCTTTTTTACCGAACCCTGGCTCTATCTGACCGAAACGGCCAGCCAGGCCGCCGCGGCGAGGTTCGTGCGATGAACCTGCCGCTGCTCTCGCTGCTCATCTTCCTGCCGCTCGCTGGCGTCGTCGTGCTCTGGCTGCTGCCCGCCCGGGCGACGCGCCCGGTCGTGGCGCTCAACATGCTCTTGACGCTGGTCCTGGCGACCACCGTGCTGTTCGCCTACGACCCGGCTGGTGCCCGTTTCCAGCTCCTCGAAAGGCTGCCATGGATTGCCAGCCTGAATATTCATTATCTGGTCGCCGTCGACGGCATTTCGGTGCTGTTTCTGCCGGCGACCGCGCTGCTTTTTCTCGCTTCGCTGGTGGCCTGCTGGAATGCGGTCCAAGACGCACCTCGCCTGCATTACAGCCTGCTCCTGCTGCTTCAGTCGGCCACCGTGGGTATTTTCTGCGCACTGGATACGGCGCTGTTCTTTGTCTTCTGGGAAATGTCGCTGGTCCCGATCTACTTCCTGCTCGCCCGCTGGGGTGTCAGCAGTGGCAGCGCACAAGCGGCAGCGCGCTATTTCCTGATCATGCTGGCCGGCGGCATTCCCCTGCTCATCGCCTTCGTCATGCTGGCGGCCAGCCAGCCGGTGCCGACCTTTGACCTGACGGTCCTGCTCGGTGTTCCCCTGCCGCGGTCTACGCAGACGGCGATTTTCCTGCTCTGCCTGCTCGGTTTTGGCATCAAGGTGCCGCTCGTGCCCCTTCACACCTGGCTGCCGCAGTTTGCGCTGGCCGCGCCCGGTTCGCTGACTGCCCTGCTCGTCGGCCTCAAACTCGGCGCCTTCGGCCTGATCCGCTTCGCCATCCCGCTCGCCCCGGAGGCGGCGCTTGACCTGCACTGGCTGCTCGCCGGGCTGGGCACCGTCGCCATTCTCTATGGCGCGGTCGGCATGCTGGCCCAGAGCAACCTGCGCGTCGGCCTGGCCTACGCCAGCATCTGTCACGTCGGTCTGGCCGTGCTCGGTCTTGCTTCCTATACGGCGCAGGCAGCGCAGGGCGCGGTTTCCCTGCTGCTCAGCTTCTCGGTGGCGACCGGCGGGGCCTTCGTGCTACTCGAGTTCCTGCGGCAGCGCACCGGCTCGACCGACATCAACGCGCTGGGCGGAGCGGCCAAAACCATGCCGCTACTCGCTACCGGCTTCCTGATCTGCGGTCTGGCCGGAGTCGGCATGCCGGGGACCAGCAGTTTTCCCGGCGAATTCATGTTGATCATCGCGGCCCTGCAAAGTCATACCGGCGCCGGCATGGCTGCGTTGTTCGGGCTGTCTATCGCGGCCGGCGGCTTTCTGTCGCTCTACCGCAAAGCCTTTTTCGGCCCGGTCACCCGACCCGCTGTCGCCGAAGCCAGCGACCTGCGGCCGCGCGAGTGGATTGTGCTCGTCGCCCTGATCCTGATGATCGTCGGCATCGGGGTCTATCCCGGTCCGTGGATCGAAATCGTCCGGCCGGCGGCGGAAGCCTGGGCGGCCGGACTGGGGCGCTGAAGGGCCGGAATCAGGCCTTCTTGACGAATTCCGACTTGAGCTGCATGGCGCCGATGCCGTCTATCTTGCAGTCGATGTCGTGGTCGCCATCGATCAGGCGGATGTTCTTGACCTTGGTGCCGACCTTGACGACCGAGGA
>ERZ1034363.1028-NODE-1028-length-16915-cov-6.535218_pt1 | contig 16915 bp, 18 predicted proteins | sample MGYA00520616_ERZ1034363 | MGnify/ENA primary metagenome ERZ1034363 (study PRJEB33736, sample SAMEA104284506) | Azolla filiculoides | biome: Urban; feature: Water surface; material: Ditch water | place: Netherlands | collected 2015-10-28 | depth 0-0.1 m ...
ATGGGCCGTGGTTATGCCTGGCTCGATACCGGCACCCACGACTCCCTCATTGAAGCAGCTCAGTTCATCCAGACCATTGAGCACCGTCAGGGACTCAAAGTCGCCTGTCCGGAAGAGATCGCCTTCCGTAATGGCTGGGTCAGCCCTGAGAAGCTAGAACAACTGGCGCAGCCTTATCTAAAGACGGGTTACGGCCAGTACCTCATGAACCTCCTGGTGGAAGACATTCGATGAAAGCAACACCCACCAAGATTCCTGACGTCTTTGTCATTGAACCCCGGGTCTTCGGGGACGAACGTGGCTTCTTCTTCGAGAGCTTTAACGAGAAAGCCTTTAACGAAGCGACAGGCAACAAGCTCCCCTTCGTACAAGACAACCACTCCAAGTCTGTCAAAGGCGTGCTGCGTGGTCTGCACTATCAGCTACCGCCTAAGGCACAAGGCAAGCTCGTCCGTGTGGTCCAGGGTGAAGTTTTTGATGTCGCCGTCGACATCCGCAAAGACTCGCCGACCTATGGCCAATGGGTTGCCGAGATCCTGTCTGCCGAGAACAAGAAGCAACTATGGATTCCGCCGGGCTTTGCCCATGGCTTCCTCACGCTCTCCGAGACGGCCGAGTTTCTGTACAAAACGACAGACTACTGGTCACCAGAGCACGAGCGCGCGATCATCTGGAACGATGCAACGCTAAACATCCCCTGGCCATTAAACGGCACACAGCCGACACTCGCCGCTAAAGATGCTGCAGGCGCCTCTTTCGCTAACGCGGAAATTAAATAAGGCGCTTATTCAGCCTTTAGGTTGCTCAGCTAGCAGCGGGGCCATCGCGGACCAGACCTCATCTGGCGTGACACTGGTCAAGCATTCGCTGACTTTGCCGCCACCGCAACCATCAAGGCCACACGGTCGGCAGTTGAACTGCGTCGTGCGCGTTACGACTTGGTGGTCACCCTCGCGCGGTTGACCCCAAGGCCCCCAATGGCCTTCGCCCGACGGGCCGAACAGAACGACCACGGGTGTTTTCATGGCCGCAGCAATATGCATGGGCGCCGAATCAACGCCAGCAAATAATTTTGCCTGGCCGGTCAACGCACCCAATTCTTTTAACGACAATGCACCTGCAAGACTTAAAGCAGGCGCTTCATTGCGCTTGGCTAATGCCTGTTGAATCTGGTCAATTAATCGGCCTTCTTTGTCACCCGGCGCAGCGGTAAGCACAACGGGCCAACCCGCCGCACGGATGCGGGCAATAATTTCTGCCCAGCCTTCAGACGTCCAGCATTTGAAGTGCCAGCGCGAAGGGGGGTGCAGATGTACAAAACCGCCCGGCGCTAAACCCAGCGATTGCAAACGCACACCCACATGTGCATCAGCATCGGTACCCGGCACTAATGTAAGTGCACGGTGATCATGTGCCGGTTGTATACCTAAACGTCTCAGGGCATCGAGGTTTTGTTCGACCACATGGCGCCGCCCGCTACCCATGATGGGTGATACGAAGTGCGTAAAACTGTTCTTCCAGAAACGGCCACGGCCATTGACTCGAGGCGCCACAGCATAGCGTGGCTTGAGCAAGCGGGACAACCAGGCGCCCCGCGGATGCTCCGTGAGATGGATGATCAGATCGTATTGGCGCGCTTTCATCTGGCTAAACAATGCCCACTCCGCAGCACCCTGGCCAACAAGGCCAAGCTTCTTCCAGCTACGATCGATGCAATGTAGCTGCACCATGTCTGGATGATCCTGCAGCATTTCTGCCGTATCGGCATAAACCAGCGCATCAATTTCAACGTGGGGTGCCGCTGCTTTAAGCGCAGTGAGCACCGGTGATGCAAGCAACACATCGCCGTGATGTCGCAACTTGGTTACGAGAACGCGGCGGACTTGCGAAAGATTGATGGCATCTGCAGGCATGGCGTTATTGTACCGGTGCCGCATGAATTTGCTCATCTGCAAAATCCAGACAGACTAACTGCCCATAGTCATAGCGCAAAGTGAGCCACTGCGCACCGGGCAATGCCTGGTGATGTGCCTGCAGTGCGCGGATAACGCCCGCATGCGTTACAACGATGGCTTCGGCGCATTCCGCACTCACTTCCTTGAGCCAATCGAGAACTCGTTGCTGCAGTTCGTACCCTGTCTCGCCATTTGGCGGACGAAACCCGGCCAGATCGTGAGCCCAGAGATCAAGCGCTCCTGGTCCAATATCGTCCCAGGCCTGCATTTCCCAGTCGCCAAAGCTGAGTTCTTGCAGGCGTGCATCTTGTATATGTTGTGCGTCAAACTCATTCGCAAGTTCAACGCACCGTAACAACGGACTACTGAACACCGGCACAGCTGATGGCAACTGCTGACGTAGTTTGACAACGGTCTCTGGTTGTCGTGACACGGGTGTCTGTAATGCGAGATCTGTTTGCCCGTAGCAAACGCCCGCCGGAACGTCTGGTGGCAAATGTCTAATCAACCAAAGCTTCATCGGTGTTGATCAGGCTTTCTCTGACACACCAGCGGATGCAAAACTGGCCATCTCGTTGAGGAATGCAACAGCCCCTTGTAGCAGTGGCCAGGCTAACGCAACGCCAGTACCTTCGCCAAGACGCATTCCCAGATCTAAAAGCGGTTGGGCATTCATTGCCGCTAACTGCACCTGATGGCCAGCCTCTGCCGAGCAATGACAATAAACACAATAGTCGCGAGCTGCTGGGTAGAGCTTACAGGCAACCAGTGCAGCAGCACCGACGACAAAGCCGTCAACCAGCACTACCATCCGGCGCTCGGCTGCCGCCAAAATTACGCCAACCATCGTTGCAATTTCAAAACCGCCAAATTCCTGCAGGACCTTGGCCGGGTCACTCATCTTGCCGGTACGCAGCAATGCTTGTGCCAATAACTGCTGCTTGCGATTCAGACCCGCATCATCCAGCCCTGTACCCCGACCCACGCACACATCCAGCGGCTGATCACCAAGACAATGCGTAAGCAAGCTGGCCGACGCCGTGTTACCGATACCCATCTCGCCGAGACCGATCACGTTACACCCCGCTTCCGCATATCGTTCAACAAGTGCTGCGCCGTTATCAATAGCCTGCGCACATTGCGCCGTGGTCATTGCCGGCATCTCTAGGTAATTGGCTGTACCGGCGCCCAACTTGAAATTGATCAGCCCATCTCGCTCACCGAATTCATGCGCAACGCCGCAGTCCACCACGGCTAACGGGAGGCCATAAGTCCGTGTAAAGACGTTGATCGCTGCGCCACCTGCGAGAAAATTTTCAACCATCTGCCAAGTGACATCCTGCGGATAAGCGGAAACGCCCGCCTTGGCTGCACCATGATCACCCGCAAACACCAACATCTGTGGTGCACTTAGTTTCGGAGACTCTGTCTGTTGGATAAGACCGATCTGCTGCGCCAAGGCTTCCAACTGTCCCAATGCACCCAGCGGTTTGGTTTTGCTGTCGATTTTATGCTGCAGTTGCTGCGCTAATGGGCTCGCAGTCGTTTCGATATTAAAGCGTCGCATAAGATTCCTGTATTCAACCGCGCAGCGTCAGTGGCAAACCTGCTATAGATAACGTCACGCGCTCACAAAGCGCGGCCACCTCCTGATTCAGGCGACCCTGCTCATCGGCAAAGCGTCGCGCCAATCGATTCTCCGGCACAACGCCTGATCCGATTTCATTACTCACCAGCACGATTTCCCCTGGTAGCTGTGGCAACACATCCAAAAGCGCCTGACGCTCTTCCCAGAATTTAGGGCACGTGAGTGGCAGTCCTGCTTCTAACTGAGCGCCGCCTTCGCCTTTGAAAAGCAGGGCTGACAACCAAAGTGTGAGGCAATCGACCAGCAGACATCGATCGGGCGCAGCATACTCTTTGAGCGCCTGCGCCAGGTGGACAGGTTCTTCTAAGGTAAACCAATGCGCTGGTCGATTGGCACGATGGTGTTGCAAGCGCACAGCCATTTCTTCATCCAGCGCTTCGGCGGTTGCAATATAAACGACCTGCATCCCGGTCTGCTCATACTCTGTCATACGGCTTTCGGCCAAACGACTTTTGCCACTTCGCGCACCACCCAGAATTAACTCACGCATGACGGCTCTCCTGCAGAATCTGATCGAGTTTCTGCCAATCCAGGCTTTGTTCAACAGCATCTGCCAGACGATTTAAGTCAGCTTCTCTACGCGCCACAAAATCAACGTTCTGTGCATCTGCACAGCCGGCCCATGCAAGAAGTGCACTTAAGGCGGCTGGCTGATCAAATACACCATGGCAATAGGTACCCGCGACTTGATCATCATTCGAACGAGCGCCATCACTGCGTCCATCTGCTAGTGCCACCAGCGGGCGACTCAGGTCTGCCCCCTTGCTCACGCCGAGATGAATCTCGTAACCGATCATCATGGGCGAACCCGATAGACACAATTGGCCGCGTACGTTTCTGAGTTGCTTCTCAGACTCAAGGGTTGTTTCTATATCCAGCCAACCGAGTCCGGGCGAGGAGCCCGGTGCCCCTTCGAGACCTTGTGGATCATGCAATTGCCGACCCAACATCTGGAAACCGCCGCAAATGCCGAGCAACTTTCCGCCATATCGCAGGTGCTTTTCTATGGCCTTATCCCATCCCTGCGACCGCAGCCATGCCAGATCGGCACGGACGGCTTTGGAACCGGGCAGAACAATCAGATCAGCCGATGGAATTGACTGATTCGGGCCGATCCATTGGAAATCAACCTCGGGGTGTAATCGTAACGGATCCAGATCATTGTGATTGGAGACGCGCGGATATGCCGGTGCAATAACTTTTAAGCGTGTTGTAGCGTCTGTCACCTGGCCGCCGGCAATCGCATCTTCTGCATCCAGAAACAGGCCATGTAAATAGGGCAGCACGCCAAGCACTGGCTTACCAGTGCGATCTTCCAGCCAGCGCAATCCGGATTCCAGAAGCCCGATGTCGCCGCGAAAGCGGTTAATCACAAAGCCTTTGACGCGCGCCTGTTCGGAAGGCGACAGCAGATCCAGCGTGCCTACCAAATGGGCAAAGACCCCGCCCCGATCGATATCCGCCACCAGAATAACCGGGCAATCAACCGCCTCGGCGAAGCCCATGTTAGCGATATCGCGGTCACGAAGGTTAATTTCAGCCGGAGAACCTGCGCCTTCAACCAGCACCGCCTCATAATGCTGCGTCAGGCGCTTCCAGGAGTCGAGTACTGCGCCCATCGCCCGTGGCTTATAGGCGTGATAGTCCTTGGCATTCAGATCTGCAGCGACCTTACCTTGGATAATCACCTGGGCCTGGCGATCGGTCGTTGGTTTAAGCAGTACGGGGTTGAAATCCGTATGCGGCTCCAAACCGCAGGCATAAGCCTGCAGCGCCTGAGCCCGCCCGATTTCGCCACCATCTTCGGTGACGGCCGAGTTCAACGCCATGTTCTGCGGCTTGAACGGCGCCACCCGCAGTCCACGACGCCGCAGAATGCGACACATGGCCGCGACCAGTGTCGACTTTCCGGCATCCGAGGTTGTACCCTGAACCATCAGGGAGGCGCATGACATATGGATAAATCCTGTCGGTAAAAAAGAGGCGCGCGCATTCGTGGTTTGCGCGACTTAATCGTTTATTATCCCATGCCTGACAGGTATTTACGGCCTCATGAACTCATACGACGCACCCACCGACCACCCGTTTTCCGAGGCTGCCCGCGACGCGGTCTATCAGGCGATTTTTTCCAGGCGGGACGTGCGCAGCCAATTTCTCCCGGATGCACTGCCTGACGAAGTGCTCGGCCGATTATTGATGGCGGCCCATCATGCCCCGTCTGTTGGCTTTATGCAGCCTTGGAACTTTCTGCTCATCCGCGCTGCAGCTACCAAAGCAAAAGTTCAAACGCTGTTTCGCAAGGCCAACGATGAAGCACGAACACAATTTGCTGGCGACCGGAAAGACCTGTACAGCCAACTCAAGCTGGAAGGCATTCTCGATGCGCCGATCAATCTCTGTATTACCTGTGACCGAGAGCGTACCGGCCAAACTGTTTTAGGCCGCACGCACATTAAAGAAATGGATCTATACAGCACTGTATGCGCCGTACAGAATCTCTGGCTGGCCGCACGTGCTGAAGGCGTTGGTGTCGGCTGGGTCAGCATCTTTCACCAGCATGAACTACAAGAAGCGTTGGGCATTCCCGAAAACATCGTTCCTATTGCGTACCTATGCCTAGGCTACGTGAGCGAGTTTCTTGATAAACCAGAGCTCGAAAAGGCGGGCTGGCTCGCTCGCTTACCCCTTGAAGAACTTGTGTTTCATGAAACATGGGGGCAAACCGGTGACAATCAGGATCCACTGGCGCCACACTATCAAGCACTAAGAAAGCGCTATGGCTATGCTTGAACACGGTGGCCGACTCCGGGCAGCTGCTCAACACTATGGCATCGCACTCGACCAGTGGATAGATTTGTCCACCGGGATCAGTCCTTGGCCCTATCCGATACCAGAAATTCCAACTACTGCCTGGCACCGCTTACCAGAACCAGATGATGAATTGAATGCGGTCGCTGCCGACTATTATGGGAACACGCAGCTGCTCGCTACCTCAGGTAGCCAGCCTGCCATTCAGGCACTGCCTCATCTATTCGAATCTAACCGAATTGCAATTGTCGGGCCAACATATAACGAACATGTCGCTGCCTGGCAGCTGGCCGGCCACGACATCCTGATAGCCAGCACATTATCGGCGGCGCTTGAATCGGGTGCGCCCATTGTTTTGCTATGCAATCCAAACAACCCTACAGCAACACACCATCAGCCGCAGGAGCTTCTTGCAGCTACGCATCAGTTAAATGAACGCAAAGGCTGGTTGATTGTTGACGAAGCCTACGGTGATGCCTACCCCGAATTAAACGTGACCCATCTGGCAGGAACGCCTGAAGCGCCCAACCTCATAACTCTGCGCTCTCTTGGCAAGTTTTTCGGATTGGCGGGTGCGCGCGTTGGTTTTGCATTTGGTGCAAGATCATTGTTGGATCGGTTAGCAGATAAGCTTGGCCCGTGGACGATTAGCGGACCATCGCGATTTGTAGCGCAAAAGGCTTTGGCCGACACGATTTGGCAAGCCAACCAAGCCACATACATACGCGATGCAGGCATCCGCCTTAAACAGTTAATTGCTCACACCTTGGCGCCAGAGTCATTGGTAAAATCTACTGGCCTATTTAGCACCTTTCATACGCCTGATGCAGTAGCGCTTTTCGAGCATCTCGCAGCTCAAGGCATTCTGGTCCGCCTTTTCAGTGAAACATCACTTATTCGCATAGGGATCGCTGCAGACCACGAATGGAAGCGACTAGAGAATGTTTTGCAAACGTGGCACAACACAATACAACAGAGAACAACATGACAAACGAACAAGACAACGGTCGCAATGAACGACACGAACAGCGCATGGTGCGCAAAAAAGACATTGTTGATGAAAAGATTGCTTCAGCCCAGACCGAAAAAGGTTTGTTACTGATTCATACGGGCAATGGCAAAGGGAAATCCTCCTCCGCTTTTGGTGTGCTGGCCCGCGCGATTGGCCATGGCTTTAACTGTGCAGTAATCCAGTTCGTCAAAAGTCGATCCGACTCAGGTGAAGAGGCGCTTTTCCAGAAATTTCCTGAACAAGTTTCATGGCAAGTGATGGGCGAAGGGTTTACCTGGGAAACGCAGGACCGAGAGCGTGATAAACGAGCTGCAGAAGCAGCTTGGGCAGAAGCCTGCAAAAAACTTGCTGATCCGGCGATTGACCTAGTGATTCTTGACGAATTTACCTACGCCTTTAAATTTGGCTGGCTGGAAATTGAGCCCGTGCTTGAAACGCTCCGCCGACGCCCAATCATGCAACACGTCATTATTACCGGACGCGCTGCACCGCCCGCACTGGTTGAAGCCGCCGATACAGTCACCGAAATGGGCATGGTGAAGCATGCCTTCCAACAGGGCATTAAAGCCATGCCTGGTGTTGAGTACTGAGCCCGGAAGCGAACGATGACTCAAACTTTGCAGTGCCCGGCACTGATGATTGCCGCACCCGCTTCCGGCCAGGGCAAGACCATGGTCACCGCGGCATTAGCCCGCTTGCATCGCCGCCAGGGTCGGCGCGTTAAAGTCTTTAAATGCGGCCCCGATTTTCTAGACCCCCAAATCCATGCTGTCGCCAGTGAATCACCCTGTGAAAATCTTGATTTCCGTATGGGTGGCGAAGCTGATGTTGCATGGCGATTAGCACGCGCAGCCCAAGAAAATGATGTCATTCTTATTGAAGGCGTTATGGGTTTGTTTGATGGCGACCCCTCGGCAGCTGATCTTGCCCGGCGTTATAACCTGCCGATTCTCGTTGTTATTGACGGCAGCGCGATGGCCAAATCTTTTGGTGCTATCGCCCTCGGGATGAAGACTTATCAACCCGACACACGAGTTGTCGGTGCCCTTGCCAACTGTGTCGGCAGCGCGTATCACGCAAAACTGCTTGAAGAGAGCCTGCCCGAGGGCGTCGCCTGGTTTGGCGCACTCCCGCGCAATGCAGACTCAGCGTTGCCAGAACGTCATCTGGGCTTGCTGCCTGCCGCCGAAATCGAGAACCTCGCACAACGCATTGATCAGCTAGCTGATCGCATGGCAGAAACAGCAGCAGCGCAGCTACCGCCACCAGCATCCTTTCCCGCAGCTAGCACACCGAAACTCAATCAACGCTTACAGGGTAAAAGGGTTGCAATCGCACAGGATGCCGCATTCTGTTTCGCGTACCCGGCCAATCTGGAATGTCTGAAAGCTTTGGGTGCCGAACTTGTTTTTTTCTCCCCGCTGCATGATGCAACGCTGCCAGATTGCGACGCGGTCTGGCTGCCCGGCGGCTACCCTGAACTACACAGCGATACCCTGGCCGCCAATCGCTCAATGATCGATTCACTTCAACAGCATATCAACGCAGAAAAACCAATGCTTGCCGAATGCGGAGGCATGATTGCGCTGGCCACCTCCCTCGTAGACACCGATGGCCAATCTCACCCCCTCACCGGAATTCTTCCGGGCATTGTTACCATGCAGAAGAAGCTGGCAGCGCTAGGCATGCAATCCCTCGCGGAACCAACAGGCAATCTGGGTGGACACACCTTCCATTACTCCACTTTTGAATGCCCGCTGATACCTGTAGCGCACACAATCGATGCGCACCAGCGGCAAAGTGAAGCGGTCTATCGGGTCCATCGTCTTACCGCGACCTATTTTCATGCGTATTTCCCAAGCGCCCCGGATACCGTGGCCGCCCTATTGAGCGAATGATTTATTCCAGCTTCTCCGCTATTGCACTGATGGTGCTTTGTGCATGTGCTCTTGATCGGGTCTTTGGTGAAGTCACCCGCTTTCATCCGCTGGTTGGCTTCGGCACATTGGCGCGCGGTCTTGAACAACGTTTTAACCAAAGCAATCTCTCCGCTCGGCAGTTAAATCGAGTCGGATTGCTTTGTTGGCTCATGCTCGTACTCATACCCAGCGTGACTGTTATCCTACTGATGTTTACGGCAGATCCAATGATTCAGCTCTTTACTGGCACGATCATTCTTTATGTCGCAATCGGAGCGCGATCACTACAGGAACATGCCTGCCGTGTTTACGACGATCTCGAATCTGGCAACCTGTCCGACGCACGCACCCACGTTAGCTGGCTGGTTTCACGTGACACGCGTCAGCTTGATGAAACCGGTATCAGCAAAGCTTGTATCGAATCCGTGCTGGAAAATGGCAATGATGCGCTTTTCGCACCCATCTTCTGGTTCTGTGTACTCGGCCCGGCTGGGGCGGTGCTTTACCGACTAGCCAATACACTCGATGCGATGTGGGGCTATCGCACCTCCCGTTATCTCCATTTTGGTCGTGCGGCAGCGCAAATTGATGATGTCCTTAACTATCTGCCCGCCCGCCTTACGGCACTAAGTTATGCCCTTGTCGGCCATACCAAGCACGCCTTCGCTTGCTGGAAAAGCCAAGCATGTAATTGGGATAGCCCGAATGCAGGGCCGGTTATGGCTGCCGGCGCTGGCGCCTTACATATCCAACTAGGCGGGGCTGCTGATTATGATGGAGCAACAGAAATCCGGCCTGAACTCGGCCTAGGGAACAGACCGCGCCCTAAAGACATAAGCCGAGCGCAACTTCTGGTGCGCCGCGCTCAATGGCTCTGGTTAAGTGCGATTGCCGCTAGTGCCTTAATCACTTCCATCCTCTAAACTAGACCGATGAATTTAACTAAGCGCCTTAAAAATCAACTCCTACCTATTTTATTGGTAGCAGTATCGCTCAACGCATATGCCGCACCCGTTTCTGTTAAAGACGATACAGGGCTTACAGTAACGTTGCCTGCACCGGCGACTCGCATTGTTACACTATCACCATCAGTTGTAGAAGTGACTTACGCAGCAGGGGCTGGCGACAAGATTGTCGCTACCGTTGAATATAGCGACTACCCGGCGTCAGCTGTAAAGATACCCCGCGTTGGCGGTCACTCCAAGATCGATCTCGAAGCAGTCATTGCCGCTAAACCTGATCTGGTGATCGCCTGGCAATCTGGCAACTCACCTACCGCCATCGACAAAATTCGTCAGCTTGGCATTCCAATTTACATCTCTCAGCCTCACAAGATGATTGATATTCCCGGTGAGATTGAACGCATCGGCATCCTGGCCGGCACAACGCCTATTGCTAAAAAGACTGCTCAGGATTTTCGTACGCGCTATAACGCCCTTGCTAACAAGTACCGGAATAGATCACCGGTAACGGTCTTTTACCAGGTTTGGCAAAACCCCCTTATCACTATTGGGGGCCAGCAGATTATGTCTGACGCGGTATCGCTCTGCCAAGGTCAAAACATATTTGCCGACCTGAAGCCACTTGCCCCTAGAGTAAGTTTTGAAGCTGTGATCGCCGCAAATCCGGAAGCCATTATTACTTCCGGTATGGCAGATCAGAATCCAGAAATGCTCGATGCCTGGAAAAAATGGCCTAACCTCACGGCAACCCAGCGTAATAATTTCTTCTTTGTTCAATCTGATCTGATGAATCGTAGCGGCCCACGCATTCTTGATGGAACACAGATCCTCTGTGATGCATTGCAAACAGCGCGCGATCGGCGACCTGCGTCAAGGAATAAACCGTGACCAGCCCTCGTCGAGAGCTTTATGCGTTCCTAGAAGCGGTTCGGTTTTTTACACGCATACCTGTTTCTAATCGCATCCCGCACTCGGCCGAAGGTCTAAATGATGCAACGCGCTATTTTCCGGCCGTTGGGATACTAGTCGGTCTTTGCAGCGCTGCTGCTTATAGCATTGCCACCCTTCTTTTTCCTCAGATGGTGTGTGTGCTCATTGCTATGGCCACGAGCGTTTACATCACTGGCGCCTTTCATGAAGACGGTCTCTCCGACATGGCGGATGGCCTAGGTGGCGGATGGGAAAAATCACGCATTCTTGAGATCATGAAAGATTCGCGTGTCGGCAACTATGGCGTGATTGCAATCACCTTTGCGTTGCTCGCCAAATTTGTTGTGTTGAGCGCCGTTAGCGCCGCATGGGTTCCCCTATTACTTATCGCGGGCCATAGCTTTTCGCGCTACTGTGCGGTATTGATCATGGCCGGTATGAATTACGTTCGAGAAGATGCGTTAAGCAAAGCAAAACCGCTCGCAACGAAACTGTCACGCAATTCATTAGTCGTAGCCTCTGCTTTCGGGATTGCACCATTCCCATTGCTACCGATTTCTGCCTCTTTCGCCGGCTTCGGCCTGGCCTTATTGTCTACCATTTGGCTAGGTCGCAAATTACAGAAATGGCTAGGCGGTTATACAGGGGACTGTCTAGGCGCCACGCAGCAGATATCTGAATTGGCGTTCTACCTCGGTGCGCTAGCAATTCTTAGCGCCTAGCCTAGCAAAATCAGGCAGGAACAAACCAACGCTGCACGCGACCTTGCCCATCAGGGCTTTCGATTTGTAGCAAGGGATGTCCGTAGAGACGCGTTAGGTTTTCGGCAGTTAATACGGCAGCCGCTGATCCATAAAGCCATTCGCCCTCACCAAAAAGCAGCAGCACCGAATCGCAGAATCGATAGGCCAATCCAGGCTCATGCAACACCATGAGCGCGCTGACGCGTTCACGCTTCGTTTTGCTTTGCATTAGGCTCAACACTTCGATTTGGTGGTTGAGATCGAGGTGCGCCAATGGCTCATCCATAAAATACAGCGTTGGATTCTGCGTCAGTATCGTAGCTACAGCTACCCGCTGACGCTCGCCACCGGAAAGAGTTAGCACATCACGATCAACGAAATCGGCCATCCCTACTGAATCAAGGGACGCCAATGCCAACGCACGATCTTCAGCCGATTCCCATGCCCATCTATTCAAGTGCGGATGCCGGCCTGAAATTACCGTTTCCAGCACAGTGGCACTGAACTGATCTTGTTGTTTTTGTGCCAACCAGCCACGCCAGCACGCTGATGCGCGCGCACCCCAATCCTGATAGCTTTTGCCGCCCAGTAATACATCGCCTGTTGTTTCTCCACGCGGCAAGCCGGCCAGATTGGATAACAACGTTGATTTGCCGACACCGTTTCTGCCTAGGATCGCCATCATTTCGCCTGGATATATCTCAAACCCAAGCGAATGACAGACCTGCGTCTCTCCAACATATAAATTTAGATTGGCAACTTTAAATACTGCCTTCAAAGCATCAACTGGATTAGCGTGGCGCAGCGTCATTGATAACGCGTCCGGTTAAGCAGATACAAGAAAACCGGCACACCGATCAGCGCAGTCACTACCCCGACAGGCAACTGTTGCGGGGCAATCAGAATGCGTGCCAAGGCATCGGCCAGCACTAGAAATATACCCCCCGCCAGCATGGACGTTGGCAAAAGAACACGTTGGTCGTTCCCCACCATCATTCGGGTCAGATGGGGGATCACCAACCCGACGAATCCTACCGAACCTGCTGTCGTCACTGATACGGCTGTTGCCATAGATGCCAATAAATAAACGGAGATGCGCACAAAGGTTACGGAAACACCAAGCGCCTTCGCCGTATCGTTACCTCGAATCAGCACATTGAGGTCACGCGCCAGCGGCGCTGTTAACAACCCAACAACAACGACACCAATGAGTGCATATGTCGGGTTTACGCCCTGCGAAAAGTCACCCATCAACCAGAACAACATACCGCGCAAACGTTCCTCGGGTGCAATCGACAGCAAAAGGGTAATGACGGCACCACAACCGGCAGCGACCATTACCCCAGTTAGCAACAAACGGGTCTGCGTCCAGCTGCCATCGCCATGCGCAAGACCAAACACAACCAGAATGGCGAGTAGCGCACCAGCAAATGCAAAACCATTGAGACCGGCAACGCCAAGGCCAAAGAAAATGGCCAACAGTGCGCCTACACCTGCGCCCCCTGAAATACCAAGGATATAAGGGTCTGCCAATGGATTACGCAACAACACCTGCATCAATGCACCAGCCAATGCCAGCAAGCCGCCACAAGCAAATGCAGCCAACGTACGCGGCAAACGCAGATCACGAATCACAGTGGAAGCTGGTGCACCCGGATCAAACAATCCGGCCATCACATCCGCGAAAGACATCTTAACGCTGCCCACCGACAGCCCGACAGCTATTGCGCCTAAGCCCGCCACGGCAAGAAGAGCAATAACCAATAGGAGACGACGGGCCGATGTCATTGGTGAAGTTTATCGTTGATCGAAGCGAAGGCCGACAAAAACGTAACTACCGGACGTTCTATAAGGGCCATTCGAACTGTTCACAGAATTCACATACTGCTTATCAAAGAGATTATTAATCCGCATAAAAGCTGAGACCTCTTTATAAAGCTTCACATCCCCATAAAGGTTAAACAGTGTGTACCCACCCATCGTGACATTGGATGATTGGCCTGGGTTGGACTGTTGCTGGCCTTGTGATTGCATCTGGACTCCAAGCTTCCATGCGTCCATCTTTTTTTCGGTCGTCAGGCTTCCAAAAACATAGGGGCTATACGCCAATGCATTGCTGGTAGCCATATTCTGTGGATCTTGGTAATCCATGCTTCCATTAACATTCAACCCTAGAATTTGCCCGCCATAGCTAAGGCTTAACCCTTGAATCACCGCTCTGGAAATGTTAACAGGCTGTGTCGTTGAGACCGATGATTTACCCGTCCCTGCTTTAGAGGTAACCCAAGCGATTTGATCATCAATATTGTTGTAATAGTAAATTAGTCCAGCAGAATGAATACCATCATCGTATCTCAATCCGGCTTCTGAATTTTGGGAAGATGTGGGCTGAAGATTTGCATTCCCAACGGTAACAAAAGTGCCTGATGAAGAGGTGCTTGAGCTACTTGGTGTGTATAGCTGATTAAATGTCGGGGCTTGGAAGCCCGTGCCCCAAGAGGCAGTCATCCGTAATGGGGCCATCAGGAAATAACCGTAACCGACTGAGCCCGTTACTGCATTACCAAACTGGCTATTAGCATCGTTACGAATATTAGCTTGCCACAGGTGGTCACCATGAGTACCGTTTAAACCACCCTGTACCGAGCCAATATTCCTTGAGTAGTTCTGATAAGTACCACTGTAGACGTATGCCGCTTGGTTTAGAAATTCATAAGCTAGCATACCGTTGCCTATCGGCGTCTTAATATCGTTCTGCCACTGAATTTGTTTTTGTGTCGTATCAAAATATGATTGAACATTGTTCGAGTACCACGAACGGGTATTGTCCTGGCTAGAACCTACTCTCAATAAACTCGTCCATTCATCAAAAATTCTGTTTTTTGAATATGCTGACAGCACATTCAAAGATTTCTGACTTGTCGCAGCGCCCAAACCATACCCACCGGATGTGGTTGTGCTGGTAAATCCATTCTGGCCGCTCCCAAAGAGCATTTTTATACCCAGCTCCTGGCCTGCAGCAAGGTTGTAGGAAAAAGCACCAGATGCATTGGTGTTGGTATAGGAAGCTGGGGATTGATTGTAGGTATAGCCTTTGGCATCTGCGATGTAATTAGGAAAGCTGACCGAATGAGTATTGCCTCCATAAACGCTATAACTAAAATCGCCTTCTGAACCTTCAACACCAACTGTTTCAGTCGTGGTGTTGTAAGTGCCGTATCCAGAATCTGCATAGAACTTTGTCGGCCCTTGGCCCTTGCGGGTAAACAGTTGAATCACGCCACCAATCGCGTCAGAGCCATACGACGACGATGTTGGTCCTCGCACAATTTCCATTCGCCCTACCTGCTGCATTGGAATGTAAGCCCATGGCGCGTCACCTGTTGTTGCTGAGTTAATCCGCAAGCCGTCAACCAGCAGAATTGTTTGATTGCTCGCTGTACCACGAAGCCTAACTGACGTATCGGTACCCATACCGCCGCTTGATCTAATAGTAATACTAGGCTCATTGGCCAAGATATCGGAAATAGGCGCTTGGGGGCCGTAGTCACGGATCTGCTCCTGATCAACAACGCTAACGTCAGAGATCAGCTGGTTATAGCGGGTCGGAATACGTGTTGCGGTCACAACAATCGGATCTGCAGGACCCGAAATCTGTTCGGGCGTTTCTTGGGCGAAGGCTGACAAAGCCATCAAGGCAATAACACACGTCAACAGCGTGCGATAAACACCTTTCTTTTGGTAATAAAACATAAGAACTCCTGGCACACGCGTGCCAACCATCTGAACGAGCGTCCCCGCAGGTTCAAGACAACAAAAAACTGAAAGGAGTACTCCGACGGCCAAGCAATGGCGATCCGAAGCCGCTCACCCGCAGCGCTTGGTTTCCAAAAGGCCGGTCTCCGGGCTCGCGCCGGGCAGGACATTCCTGCCGAACGTACCGCCTTCCCAGATCAGAAGATCCAGTGGCTTGTGGTACGACATAGCGCTTACCGTTGCGGGGGCAGCACCGGGATGGCATTTGCATGCGTCACCGGTTTCCCGTTTCACCCCGAGGCAGTTTCACTGCAGCGGGGCACCGTTCGGAAGATCCTGAGCATTCGCCCAAGATTGGCGCGGATTCTAACATCAAAACCGCAATCGCTTGAAAAACATCAAGTTAGTACAAATAGAGTTGACCCTATCGCCTTGGCGTCCTATAGTCGCGCCATGGATAGCAATCTCTCTCTGCTGGATCAAAAGCTCTCTCAACTCATCGCACTGCTCGACCAAAGTCGTGAGCAGACCGTGCAATTACGTGCCCGCCTGGAATCTGCGGAAGCGCGTTCTCATGAGCTTGAGACACAAATGAATACGGCGCGTAACAAGCTCGAGCAGGTTGTTGCCCGCCTGCCGGAATCGGTGAACCTGTCATGACGACCCCGAATCACCTCGATATCACGCTCTTCGGACGCGAATACCGTCTGGCTTGCCCGCCGGAACAACAAGCGGCATTACTGAAAGCGGTTGCGCTCGTTGACGGCAAGATGCAGGAAGTTGCAGGCAAAGGCCGGCAAATTTCTGCCGAACGCGCGGCCATTATGGCTGCCGTAACCCTGGCCCATGAACTTCTACAGGCTCAGAACGGTAATGCAGCCCCAGTAGGCAGCGTTGACACGACTGAAAGCCAGCGTAAAGTGGACGCCATGGTGCAGCGTGCTGAAGCGGCTATCGAAACCCATCGGAACGCGCTGTTCTAATTTTCTATGCCCCTTGCGGCGTTGGTGATGCCCAGCGTTGCTTGAACCAATGCTTATAGCAATGGTCGAAGGCACTTAATGCTGCTGTTGTGATTGCCCCTTGCGGGTGAACCTGATGCGGCACGCCGTCGGCCTCACTGAACCCAGGTTCAGAGTCACCTAGGTATTGCTACGTTCGCGAGGGGCGCCCTCATCCATT
>ERZ1034363.1029-NODE-1029-length-16909-cov-3.887120_pt1 | contig 16909 bp, 16 predicted proteins | sample MGYA00520616_ERZ1034363 | MGnify/ENA primary metagenome ERZ1034363 (study PRJEB33736, sample SAMEA104284506) | Azolla filiculoides | biome: Urban; feature: Water surface; material: Ditch water | place: Netherlands | collected 2015-10-28 | depth 0-0.1 m ...
GATGTTACGTACACAATTCTCATTCTAATTTAGACTATAGATAGAGTGATTGTTGTTTAAAAAACCCGCATTGGCGGGTTTTTTATTGTTTAGAACATGTGGATTTTAAGATTGTCGGATAGTGCTCCGTGAGATAATGACCGGTATGAATAAACATCAAATCCTCTCAATTTCTTTATTATTACTCTCTCAAATTGCTTATGCAGATGAGGTGCTTAAAATCGCCCCTGTTGATGTTTCTGGGGTGCGTGACACCTTATCTGATCGTCGAGATAGCAACACGCAAAAGGTGATGGTTGGTCGCCAAGAAATTGAAAATATGAGCGTGATGACGGTAGGCGAGGTATTAAATAAATTGCCTGGCGTCGAAATTAAAGATGGTGGCCAGCGTGCCCGTGGTATGTCGCGTGATTCTATTCAAATCATGATTGATGGCGAGAAACAATCACGCAGTGCGATGGGAGTCTTGTCTCGTTTGCCAGCCAGCGAGATTAATCGTGTGGAAATTCATCGCGGTGCTTCTGCAGAGTTTGGTGGTGGTTCGCCGCTGACGATTAATATTGTTTTAAATAAAGCCTTAGCTAAAAATTCGAGTGAATATAAAGCTGGCTTTGGGTTTAAAAGCGATGAGCCAAATGCGCAGTTGTCTTGGACTGAAAATGGTGGCACTAATGATTTTTCATGGTCTTTGCCTGTATCTTTAAATTTTAGTCGCTCCCCAGTTAAGTCAAACACTTCAAAGCAAGGCCCTAATGTTGTGAGTGGTCTATCCGGCGTTGGTATTCAGGATGAGTTTTTGTCAGGCACTTCTGAAATGGGCCATCATGCCTTTAGTCCGAAATTTACTTGGAAGTCAGGGCGAGATAGTTTTACGTTGGCGCCAATGTTGTTCATGGGGCCGAGTGAACGAGATGTTAGAACAGACTTGAGTGAGTACGCTGCTGGCCAATGGTTGCCAAATGGATATCGTCTTTCACAAGATGATGGTTATAGCCATATGCTGAGATTGCGGATGAGTGGTGAGAAATTTTTTGGTGAATCTAAATTGAGTAGTCGTTTAAGTTTGAATCACCGTTTGAATGTTTCTGATGTGAATCAGTTTGCTGTGGATGCTGCTAATAATAGAACGCTATCAAATCAGCGCGCACGTAGTGAGGATGATGAGGTGAACGCCTCATTGCGCTGGGATCAGCCAGTTGATAGCCATTATTTATCGATGGCAACCGAGATTTCAGACTTTAAGCGTAAGGATACGCAGAAATTTACAGGGTCTTTTGTAAACCGTGAAGATTACGAATCGAAAACGCAAGAGCAGGTTGTTTGGGTACAAGATGCTTGGACGCCAAAGGATGCTGTGACTTTAACTTCAGGTTTGCGTTTTGAGCATGCAACTTTGAAGTCTGATCAACAGCAACAATCAGAAACGGCTTTGCTGCCATCGCTCGCTGTGCGTTGGCAGCCGAATGATGCTTGGGTGTTACGTAGTTCATTAGGTGCCGGGATGAAGATGCCTAAAATTAACGAAATCAGTAATACAACGTCACGCAGCTTTGTTATTAATACGCCACTTGATGCGGATCAGCGAGGCAATCCTAACCTTAAGCCTGAGCGTAGCATTAACTTTGAAGCGGTCGCTGAGCGTTATTTGGCTAATAAAAAAGGGGTGATGGCAGCGAATTTATATGTGCGCTCAACCCAAGATTTTATTGAGCGTCGAGTACAAGAAGAATCTGGCCGTTGGGTGGATAGACCTTATAACGAGGGTGATGCAGTGCACTGGGGTTTAGAACTCGATGGCAAGATTGCGACAGACGATTGGGCTTGGCAGGGCGGTACATTGAAATCACATCTAACTTTACCTAAAGCCAGGGTGGATGATACGCGTTTGGGTATTACAAGAATGGCTCGCGATACACCTAAGTATGTTTTGTCATTAGGTTTGGATCAAAGTTTGCCGCAATGGAAATCTAATTTTGGTTGGTCTTTGCAGCTTTCAGGTAGAAGCGTGACGGATATTCCAAATGAAAATACTTCATTTACTGAGGCGCGTGCTTTGTTAGATGCTTTTTGGTTATATCAAATGCATCCTAAGTTTAATTTACGTGTTTCTGCTCAAAATATATTGGGTGAAGACATCGTGAGGAGAAGTCGTTATCTGCAAGCGAGTGATGCATGGCAATATGATAATCAAGAATTTGCTTATCGTAGCGTGATGTTTTTTATCGAAGGTAAGCTGTAATCACTGCTGGTTGAGGATTCGTGCCTGTTATTTCAGTTTTAGCAGAAGCGCCTGGAGCTGTTTTCACGTAAAATATGCTTAATCTACTAAGTTGCAGTAGATGAATTAAAGGATACCTATGTACAAACACCCATTACTCAATCGCGACAAAATGACTCCAAGGGAAGCCTTAGATATTTTGATTGAGGGGAATCAACGTTTCACTAGTCGTTTAACTGCGGATCGTGATTTACAGAGTCTGGTGTTGCTCACTAAAGATAAGCAACATCCTTTCGCCTCTGTATTAAGTTGTAGTGATTCTCGTGCGCCCGTTGAGATGTTGTTCGATCAAGCTTTGGGCGACATTTTCAGTGTGCGTTTGGCAGGCAATATTGCTTCCAACTATGCGATTGCAAGTTTGGAGTTCGGCACTAAGTACCTTAAGAGTAAATTGATTGTGGTGCTAGGGCATAGCAGTTGTGGCGCGGTTAAAGCTGCTTGTGACAACTTTGAAGACGGCCATATCAGTCAGTTGTTAGAGTTGATTAAACCGGCTGTTACACAAGAATCGACTGTTAAACAAACTCGTGATTCAACTAATGATGATTTTGTGGCTAGGGTATGTGAGCTGAATATTCGTCATCAAATGAATGAAATGGTGCAAGCAAGTGAGATTATTCGTGAGTTGTTAGCCAACAAAGCGATTGGTTTGGTGGGTGCCGTCTACGATGTTTCAACAGGTCATGTGGAGTTTTTAGAAGATACAGTGATGTTCTAATAGCTAACAATCAGTCTGGATTGATAAATAAAAAACCCGCTAATGCGGGTTTTTTATTTAGTAAAGCTATCGTGTTGATTAACGATGGCCTTCTTTAGCCATATTGAGAGAGTATTTTGGAATCTCGACAACCAAGTCTTGATTGCCAACAATTGCTTGGCATGACAAACGTGAATTAGGCTCGAGTCCCCAAGCTTTATCAAGTAAGTCCTCTTCGTTGTCTTCTGCAGCATTAAGCGATTTGTATCCTTCACGGACAATGACGTGGCATGTCGTACAAGCACAAACTTTATCGCAAGCATGATCGATATCAATGTCGTTTTCTAGTAGCGCGTCGCATATAGAAGTGCCGCTGGCGACTTCTATTGCGGTGCCTTGAGGGCATAGTTCTTCGTGAGGGAGTAAGATAATTTGTGGCATTTTAATGTCGCTTTTTATAATTCTAGTTTGTTCAAATCTTGACCTGCAAATGCTTGTTTAACCGATGCATCCATCCGTTTTGCGGCAAATGATTCTGTGGCGTGATTAAGTGCCTCGACAGCCTTGTGAATCTCATCACTATTATTACCCACGGTTAGGTTCTTTAGTTGTTGCATCTGCGCGTTAATCGCGTTGATTTCTTCCGTGTTTAATAAGTCACTATCTTGTGCTAAAGCTGCTGAAATTGCTTCAATTAAACGCTCTGCATCTACAATAGCTTCACGAAGCGCTCGGGCTTTTTTATCTTGCTCCGCCGCCCCAAATGAGGATTTTAGCATGTTGGTGATTTCATCTTCGGTTAGGCCGTATGATGGTTTAACGACAATATCTGCAACTACGCCGCTTGATTGTTCGCGTGCTGTTACTGAAAGCAATCCATCTGCATCCACTTGGAAAGTAACACGGATGCGCGCCGCACCGGCAGCCATAGGTGGGATGCCTCGTAACTCAAACTTAGCGAGCGAGCGGCAATCGGAAACAAGCTCACGTTCACCTTGGAGCACATGAATGCTCATGGCTGTTTGGCCATCTTTAAATGTTGTGAAGTCTTGTGCACGTGCAACCGGCAAAGTTGCATTGCGTGGGATAACGCGTTCAACCAAGCCGCCCATCGTTTCTAAGCCTAGGGAAAGCGGAATCACATCTAATAAAAGTAAATCGTCTTCACTACGATTACCTGCTAACACGTTTGCCTGAATGGCTGCACCTAGTGCAACGACTTTGTCTGGGTCTAAATTGGTAAGTGGTTCTTGTTGGAAAAACTTGGCAACTGCTTGACGTATTTGCGGCATGCGGGTTGCGCCCCCAACCATCACAACACCTTTAATCTCTGTCACATCTAATCCTGCATCACGTAACGCTTTACGTGTTGGGTTAAGCGTTTTAGTGACTAAATTTTCGGTGAGTTCAACCAGCTTTTGTGCATTCAGTTTTAAATTAATTAGTTTTCCTGTGCTTAGCACACTGGTGATGTCAGCCTCGTGGTTTTCACTGAGCCACTCTTTCACTTCACGAGCTTTTGTCAGGAGTAGTCTTGTGTCTTCTTGGTTTAGTGGTGGTAATTTTGCTTCAGCAAGTATCCAGCAAAAAATACGATGGTCGAAATCATCGCCACCTAAAGCTGAATCACCATTGGTTGCTAATACTTCAAAGATACCTTTAGATAAACGCAAAATTGAAACATCAAAAGTGCCGCCACCTAAATCATAAATGACATAGACACCTTCTGAGCCATTATCTAATCCGTAAGCCACTGCTGCTGCTGTGGGTTCATTGAGTAATCGTAAAACATGTAGGCCGGCTAAACGTGCTGCATCTTTTGTTGCTTGGCGTTGCGCATCATCAAAATAAGCTGGTACCGTAATCACGGCGCCTGTAAGTTCACCACCTAGTGCTTTTTCGGCACGTGTTTTGAGTGACTTTAAAATTTCAGCGGAGATTTCAACAGGACTTTTTATGCCGGCACATGTTTCAATTTGCACCATGCCGCTTCCAGTGTCTCGGAATTTGTATGGGATGTGCGTTGTATCTGGGATGTCGTTAAAACCACGTCCCATAAAGCGTTTAACCGAGCTGATTGTATTTTTAGGATCTGCACTTTGGGCAGATTGTGCTGCATGCCCCACGATGACATCGCCATCAGGTAAATACTGTACAACTGAGGGTAATAGGGCGTGGCCGTATTCATCTTGCAGAACAGTACTCATGCCGCTTTGTACCGTGGCTACCAGAGAGTTTGTTGTGCCAAGATCAATGCCTATTGCCAGTTTATGCTGGTGAGGAGCGGCGCTCATGCCTGGTTCTGCGATTTGTAATAAAGCCATGTGAGGTTTAGTTTTCTAGTGTTTCAATTGCGCGATGAATATCAATACTGATTTTATCAATAAAGCTAAGTTTTCTAACGATTTCACTAGCTAAAGCATAAGCTTTTTCATCAAAGTATTGCTTGAGATGGATAGCCAGTTGTTTGGCATTCTGTTTGATTTCAGTAAGCAAACAATCTAAGGCTTCAACATCTTTGTTTGAAATTGCATCTTCGATTGTTTCACGCCATTCCATTTGTAGCATCAGAAAATCAGCAGGCATCGCTGTATTACTTTCCTCAAGGGTTTCAACGCCTTGCAGTTGCAATAAATAGCGGGCGCGTGCAGTGGTGTTTTTGAGCGTTTGATAAGCTTCGTTAGCCTGTGTGGCAACTTGCATGGAATGCATGCGTTCGTTCGCTGCTGCGGTCACAAAACGGTCTGGATGCACTTCGTTTTGAAGTTGACGGTAATGCTGGTCTAGTAGATTGGAATCCACCTCAAATTGAGTAGGTAACTCTAATAATTCAAAGTGGTTTTTTTGAAGCAAATCCATACAGCCGTTTAAACGGTAAAGCTTTCACCACATCCACATTCGTCTTTGACGTTAGGGTTGTTGAATTTAAAGCCTTCATTTAAGCCTTCTTTTGTGAAGTCTAATTCGGTGCCATCGATGTAAACCAAGCTTTTAGGATCAACAATCACTTTGACGCCATTGCTTTCAAATGAAGTATCTTCTGGTTGCATCTCATCAACAAACTCTAATGTATAAGCCATGCCTGAACAACCTGTGGTTTTAACGCCAAGGCGCAGGCCAATGCCTTTGCCACGGTTATCTAGGAATTTCTCAACGCGTTGCGCTGCAGCTTCTGTGAGTGTGATTGCCATAAATCTTATAAGCCTTAAGCCGGTTGTTTGGATTTCAAGTCAGCAACAGCAGCTTTGATGGCGTCCTCTGCTAATACTGAACAGTGAATCTTAACTGGAGGTAAAGCCAACTCTTCCGCAATGGCTGAGTTCTTAATTTCAGCTGCTTGGTCTAATGTTTTACCTTTTAACCATTCTGTGACCAATGAGCTAGAAGCAATCGCAGAGCCGCAACCGTAAGTTTTGAATTTTGCATCTTCAATAATGCCGCTTTCATTCACTTTGATTTGCAATTTCATAACGTCACCACAAGCTGGTGCGCCGACCATACCTGTACCTACTTGTGGGTCGTTTTTATCTAATGTTCCAACATTACGAGGGTTTTCGTAGTGGTCTAAAACCTTGTCTGAATATGCCATTTTGATACTCCTTTTAGTGGGCAGCCCACTCAACTTTACTTAAATCGATACCATCTAAATGCATCTCCCAAAGTGGAGATAATTCGCGTAATTTACCAATCTTGCTCTTCATAAGGGCGATGGTGTAATCCACATCTTCTTCAGTGGTAAATCGGCCAATAGAAAAGCGAATAGAACTGTGCGCCAATTCATCTGAACGACCTAATGCACGTAATACATAACTAGGTTCTAAGCTTGCAGATGTACAAGCCGAGCCGCTAGAAACTGCAATGTCTTTGACGGCCATAATTAACGATTCACCTTCAACAAAGTTAAAGCTGATGTTTAGGTTGTGAGGTACTCGATGATCCATGTCGCCATTAACATACACTTCATCGATTTCTTCTAGGCCTGCGAGCAAGCGATCGCGTAGGCGGCGCACTTGCAAGTTTTCAGCTTTCATTTCTAATCGTGCAATGCGGAAGGCTTCACCCATTCCAACGATTTGATGTGTTGCTAAAGTGCCTGATCGCATGCCGCGTTCATGGCCGCCACCATGCATTTGCGCTTCAATGCGGATGCGTGGTTTACGGCGTACATATAAAGCGCCTATGCCTTTGGGACCATAAGTTTTGTGTGCTGAAAAACTCATTAAATCAACAGGAAGTTTTTCTAAATCGATATCCACTTTGCCTGTTGCTTGCGCAGCGTCCACATGGAAAATGATGTTGTTTTCACGGCAGATATTACCAATCGCTGTAATGTCTTGAATCACACCAATTTCGTTGTTTACAAACATGACTGATGCCAACACAGTGTCTGGTTGAATTGCGGCCTTGAATTTTTCTAAGTCAATTAAGCCGTTCGGTTCTGGAGCAAGGTAAGTTGCAGTGAAACCTTGGCGCTCTAGTTCACGTACGGCATCAATCACCGCTTTGTGTTCTGTTTGCACTGTGATGATGTGTTTGCCTTTAGTGCCGCTATAAAAATTAGCCGCGCCTTTAATCGCAAGGTTATTCGATTCTGTCGCACCAGAAGTCCAAACAATTTCACGTGGATCTGCATTAACTAATTTAGCAACTTCATCACGTGCTTCTTCTACCGCTTGTTCTGCAGTCCAACCGAATGGATGGCTACGTGAAGCTGGATTACCAAAATGTTCCGTAATGTATGGAATCATTTTTTCTGCAACACGTGGATCAACTGGTGTCGTTGCTGAGTAATCAAGATAGATAGGGGTATGAACGGTCATATTTTTCCTGTTAAGACTTAATTTCTAAATATTAAATAGTCACTGCTGTTAGTTCACGTAAACGACTTACTTCATTTTTTATGACAGTCAAAAAAGCATTAAGTTGTTCGGGTGTATTGTTTGCGCCAAAGCTTACACGTACGGCACCTCTTGCTAAATCTGGAGCAACACCCATCGCCATAAGTACATGGCTAGGTTCTGTGCTATCACTAGAGCAGGCTGAGCCACTTGCAACCGCAAAGCCCTTGCGGTCTAGTGCCATGACTAAGGTCTCACCTTCAATTTGATTGAAAGCGAAGAAGCTAGTGTTTGGTAATCGTGCTGCTTTGTCACCAAAGATAGATGCACCTAAAGATTTAAGATTTGTCTCTAAAGTGTCACGTAGTGCCTTGGTAATGTTTGCGCGTTGTTCCATTTCATTTTTTATGAGCGCACACGCTGCGCCAAAACCAACAATCGCAGCTACATTTTCTGTGCCACTGCGTAGGCCGCGTTCTTGGCCACCACCATGCAATAGTGGTTTGATATCCACACGTTTGTCTAAGATTAAAGCACCCGCACCTTGAGGACCATTAATCTTGTGTGATGAGACTGTCATCGCGTTCACGCCAAGTGCATCAAAGTTCACTGGGATTTTGCCTAATGCTTGAACGGCATCTGTGTGAATCAATGCGCCTTTAGATTTTGCTATTTCAGCTAACTGAGCAATATTTTGAATTACGCCAGTTTCGTTGTTCGCCAACATCACGGAAATGAGACTTGTCGGTTTCTCAAGTGCAACTTCTAAACTATTACTATCAACCGCGCCAAATTGATCGGCGGCAATTACACCAACACGATGGCCGTAAGATCGCATTGCAAATGCTGGACGGGTAATTGCAGGGTGTTCAATCGCACTCACGGCAATTTGTTTTTGTTCATCGCCTGCCATGCCGGCAATCGCAAAATTGTCAGATTCTGTGCCGCTTGCAGTGAAAATGACTTGTGACGGATGTGCACCGCAAGCCTCAGCAACTTGCTCGCGTGCTTGGTCTAACGCTTGTCGTGCAGCACGCCCAAAGCTGTGGCGACTAGTCGGGCTTCCGTACTGATTAGATAGATAAGGCAACATCACTTCTAACACCCTAGTGTCAAGAAGTGTGGTGCCATTATTATCTAGAAAAATAGGATTTGAATGCATCTGATTTAAGCCACTAAACTCGCTGCATTAGCACTTTTACTTGTATTAAAAGTGATTGGTTTTTTGGCATCATTGCCACTTACTTTATGAGCCTCAACTAAATCATTTAAAGAGACGCCTGACAGGTATTCTAAAATTTTAACGTTTAGGCTGGACCATAAGTTGTGTGTCATGCAGCGACGATCATCTCGGCAATTTTCATGGCCACCACATTGAGTTGCATCAATGAGTTCATCTACAGCGCTGATGATTTCTGAAACTGAGATTTCTGCGAGTGGCTTCGCAATACGGTAGCCACCGCCTGGGCCTCGCACGCTTTTGACTAGACCACTACGGCGTAAACGACTAAATAATTGCTCTAGATAAGATAAAGAAATGCTCTGACGTTCGCTGATTCCAGCTAACGTTACAGGCTTGCCAGACTCGTCAATCGCGAGATCTAGCATTGCAGTCACTGCAAATCGACCTTTTGTGGTTAATCGCATAGCATTTTTCCTAAATGAGGTAGAGAAATAGAGCGCTTTAAAAATCAGCTTAAATTCTATAATACCCTAACTCTTTAGTCAAGTATTATGACGTCATTAAGGAGGATTGTAATTCTTTGATATGAAGCCTTAAAGGCAACAATAGTGATGAGTTAAAAGCTAAAGCTTTTTAAATGAATCAACATCGAATGCCTTGCCAACATCAGCATCCGATTCAACGTCTGCACCTAGTTTATTAAGTTGCTGCATGACTTCTTGAAGTTTTAAATCTTGAGCTGTAGCGTGATCTAGAAGAGCATGAATTGCTTTGGTCATAGGATCATTTTGGTTGTCGCTGACGGCATATGCTGAGAATCCGATTTTTTCAGCCATTTCATCTCGTTGTTTTGAAACTTCGCCATCAAGAATGCGCGCTGGAATGCCTACTGCAGTTGCGCCAGCTGGCACATCTTTGACTACTACTGCGTTGGAGCCAATTTTTGCGCCAGCACCGATGGTAATAGGGCCTAAAATTTTTGCGCCAGCACCGATGACAACACCTTGTTCTAGGGTTGGATGGCGTTTGCCTTTATTCCATGAAGTGCCACCAAGTGTTACGCCGTGATAGAGCGTGCAATCATCATGAATGACAGCGGTTTCTCCAATAACGACGCCCATGCCATGGTCAATAAATACACGACGACCTATTGTGGCGCCTGGGTGAATTTCAATTCCAGTCAGCCATCGAGCAATATGGGAAATGAATCGTGCGATCCAAAAGAAACGTTTACGCCATACCCAATGAGAAAAACGATGAATAATCAGTGCATGTACACCAGGATAAGTGGTGATGATTTCCCAGTGCGTTCTTGCTGCTGGGTCTCGTTCAAATACAACTGAGATATCTTCTTTAATTTGATCAAACATATTTTTTACTCTTTATCGCCATCATTTTTTTGATGATAGTTTTTAGGATGTTGCGTAAGTTTTAATATACCACGCAAGATATTCACTTCTTCTTTTTCTAGGCGTGCTCGTGCATAAATTCTGCGAACTCTCGGCATTAGTTTCTTCGGTTCTTGTGGATTAAGAAACCCAATTTTAATAAGTGTTTCTTCTAAGTGCTGATAAAAGCCCTCAACATCGTCACTAGTCGCTAGCGGTGTTTTAGATTCACTGTCTACTGGTTTAGATTCCGATGATGCCATACGTAATTCGTAACACATCACTTGTACAGCTGCCGCGACATTTAATGATGAAAAGTCAGGATTGGTTGGAATCATTGCTAATAGTTGGCATAAGTCTAATTCACGATTGGAAAGTCCGCTCATCTCAGTACCAAATACCAAGGCAACTTGTTGTTGGTTAACACCAATCTCTGCTGCACGAATTGCTGCCGTTCTTGCTGAAATGAGTTCGTGGGAAATCTGGCGCTTTCTAGCACTCATACCAATAGCTAATGCACAGCCTTTTAATGCATCTTCAAGGGTCTCACAAACCACTGCGTTTTTTAATAAGTCTACAGCGCCACATGCTAAAGCATCGGCTTCAGCATCTGGAAAGTGTTTAGGTTGAACTAAATACAGTTGATTTAGGCCCATTGTTTTCATGGCGCGCGCAGCAGAGCCTATGTTACCTGGATGGCTTGTTTGACAAAGAATAATGCGGAATTGATTAAGCAAGATGTTTGGCGCTAGTGGCAGAAAGCATTAAAATACTATTTTAACAGCTCTTTAATCTTGCCTCATGTAGATTTACTACAAAGCTGCCTATTAAGGGCGGTGGGCAAACATGGAAAATACACATGCATCCAATGCTTACAAATGCGGTTAAAGCCGCTCGCCGCGCTGGCGCTATCATTAATCGTGCATCACAAGACGTAGGCGCAATTAAGGTTCAAACTAAAACTTACAATGACTTTGTGAGTGAAGTCGATCGTAATGCTGAACAAGCGATTATTGATACGCTTAAAGAAGCTTATCCAACACACGGCTTTTGGGGTGAGGAAAGTGGTAAAGATGGTAAAGAAGCTGAGCATATTTGGATTATTGATCCTTTAGATGGCACAACTAACTTTTTGCATGGTTTTCCTCAGTATGCAATTTCTATCGCGCTGATGAGTAACGGACAACTCTCACAAGCGGTTGTTTATGATCCTAATCGAAATGATTTATTCACTGCGACACGTGGTCGTGGTGCTTTCTTGAATGACAAGCGTATTCGCGTAAGTAATCGTGCTAAGTTGCAAGACTCTGTTGTCGGTACAGGTTTTCCATACCGAGACTTTAGCAATTTAGATGCTTACATGGGCATGTTCAAAGACATGGTCAAAAAGACTTCAGGTATTCGTCGTCCAGGCGCTGCTGCATTAGATTTGGCTTATGTCGCAGCAGGTTGGTTTGATGGTTTCTGGGAAATTGATCTATCAACCTGGGATATTGCTGCTGGCGCATTATTGATTCAAGAAGCTGGGGGCATTGTTGGCGATTTTGAAGGCAATGAGACTTGGATTGATACCGGTAATATTGTTGCTGGTAACCCAAAGGTTTTTGCACAAATGCTGCAAGTATTAACTCCGCATTTAACTGATAATTTAAAATCAAATTATCAAACACCTGTTGCTGAATAATCTAATTGAAGATCAAAGGTAATGATATGAAAAAAGTGACGAAAGCTGTTTTTCCAGTTGCTGGTCTTGGCACACGCTTTTTGCCAGCAACAAAAGCAAATCCTAAAGAAATGCTACCGATTATTGATAAGCCTTTAATTCAATATGCGGTGGAAGAAGCGATTGAAGCGGGTATTACCGATTTGATTTTTATTATCGGCCGAAATAAACGTGCGATTCCTGATCACTTTGATATGGCTTACGAGTTGGAAAATGAACTTGAGCGCAATGGCAAAACAGAATTGCTTAAAATCGTTCAGAACATTATCCCTAAACATGTCAATTGTATTTATATTCGTCAGGCGCAGGCTTTAGGCTTAGGCCATGCTGTTCGAATTGCACGTCCGGTTGTGAATGATGAACCGTTTGCCGTATTGTTGGCTGACGATTTGTTAGATGGAAAAGTGCCTGTGATGAAGCAAATGGTGGAAGCTTATGATTATTACCGTTGTTCATTATTGGGTGTACAAAACGTACCGCGTGAACAAACAAAAAGTTACGGGATTGTAGCGGCAACACCAGTTAATGAAAAAATCGAACAAGTTTCAGCGATTGTTGAAAAACCAAAACCAGAAGAAGCGCCTTCAACCTTAGGTGTTGTTGGACGCTATATTTTGACGCCAAGAATTTTCCATCATTTAGATAATGTTAAGCCGGGCGCTGGTGGCGAAATTCAACTCACAGATGGCATTTCTGCTTTGCTTGCCGAAGAACAGATCCTCGCTTATCGATATGATGGTGTGCGATACGATTGTGGCTCTAAGGCAGGATATATGGAAGCAACGGTCCGTTTAGGTTTGCGTCATCCTGAAGTTGGCGCTGATTTTAAAGTGCTATTAGAGAAAATTGTAAATGAAGAGAAAATGAAGTAATTTTTTGAATGTTAAAAAAAGCCCAGTTTTCACTGGGCTTTTTTATTTTAATTTCAAGCTACTTAAAGTTCTTGATCTCACAGACTTTAGAAGTGATGCGTCACTAATTAATGACTGACCATATGAAGGCACCATGTCCTTCATTTTGTTTTTCCACTCGGCTGTTTGCATTCTGTCGCTGAAGCAGCGCTCAATAATTGCAATCATTGCTTGTGCTGATGTTGATGCGCCTGGCGATGCTCCAAGTAGTGCTGCGAGAGAGCCATCTTTAGCCGTCACAATTTCAGTCCCAAATTCTAGTTTTCCGCCTTTTTTATCACAATTTTTGATGATCTGTACGCGCTGTCCTGCTTTTGCTAAATGCCAGTCTTCGGCTTTTGCTGTTGGGAAGTATTCTTGCAATGATTTGATTCGGCTTTTTTGTGATTGGAATACTTCACCGATTAAGTATCGGGTCAAATCTACATTCTGAATGCCTGCTGCCATGATTGGTTTTACATTGTTTGTTCTGACTGAACTAAGAAGGTCTAAGAATGAGCCTTCTTTTAAGAACTTAGTTGTAAAGCCGGCATATGGCCCGAACAATAATGCAGGTTCGCCATTAATGATGCGTGTATCCAAGTGGGGTACAGACATTGGAGGCGCGCCAATTGCCGCCTTCCCATATACTTTGGCGTGATGTTGTTTAATGACTTCTGGATTTTTACAGACTAGCCATAATCCACTGACGGGGAATCCGCCATAACCTTTACTTTCAGCGATGCCTGATTTTTGTAGAAGTGGCAGTGCTCCGCCACCCGCACCTAGAAATACAAACTTGGCAGTAATCGTATGAGTTTTCTTGCTTAAACGATCTTGCATGCTGACATGCCAAAGACCGCGTTTGTCTTGTTTTAATCGACGTACAGATTGATTGAGGCTGAGGTCAAATTTTGAGTCTGATTTTAGATGGCTAATTAGATCTCGTGTCAAAGCGCCAAAGTCTACATCAGTGCCATAAGCAAGACGTGTAGCAGCAACTGGCTGTTTTGGGTCGCGGCCTTTCATCACAAGCGGCATCCATTGCTTCAGTACTTCAGGATCTTCAGTGTATTCCATGTCTTTAAATAATGGATGTGCACTGAGCTTTGCATGGCGCTCTTTTAGAAAAGCGACATTTGCTGCACCCCATACGAAACTTTCGTGCGGGGTAGGGTTGATGAATTTTTTAGGCTCTAGAATATTTTGATCAACTAAGTAAGACCAAAATTGAAGAGAAATCTCAAAAGCCGCATTGATACCTAAGGCGCGTTCTATGTTAATGCTGCCATCTGAGTTTTGTGGTGTGTAATTCAGCTCACAATAACCTGCATGGCCAGTTCCCGCGTTATTCCATCCGTCTGAACTTTCCGATGCGACTTCACTTAAGCGTTCTACCATGCTGATTTTTAAATCAGAGTCTAGATGATTCAACATAGCCGCTAGCGTTGCGCTCATTACTCCTGCGCCCACTAATAAAATATCGACATGCTGATTTGACATCAATTCCTCATTCTAAAAAAATTCTAATTAACAAAAAGCTCTATGGCGCAGCATGATAAGCGTGAATACTTAATCTGTAAATCCAGCACTACACAAAGAGATGGGGCTTAACGCCCCATCTAGGATAATACTTGTTTTAAGACTTACTTAAATAGGTTGTTTTAATTGATCTAAAATTGCTGGATTTTCTAGTGTTGAAATATCAGATGTAATTTCTTCACCTTTAGCTAAGCTTCGAAGTAAGCGACGCATAATTTTGCCTGAACGCGTTTTTGGTAAGTTGTCACCAAAACGAATTTCATCAGGCTTAGCAATCGGACCAATTTCTTTGCCAACCCATTCGCGTAATTCTGCCACAATTTTTTTGGCTTCTTCGCCTTCTGGGCGTTTACCTTTAAGTACCACATAGGCAACGATAGATTCACCTTTGATGTCGTGCGGTTTACCAACGACAGCAGCCTCAGCAACCAGTGTGTTAGCAACTAGAGCAGATTCAATTTCCATTGTGCCTAAACGGTGACCTGAAACATTCAGAACATCATCAATACGACCCATGATAGTGAAATAACCGGTTTCGGCATCACGGATTGCGCCATCACCTGCAAGGTATAGTTTGCCACCTAGATCTTCAGGGAAGTAAGACTTCACGTAGCGTGCGTCATCGTTCCAGATAGTACGAATCATAGAAGGCCAAGGGCGTTTAATCACCATTAAGCCGCCCGTACCCCAAGGAACATCGTGTCCTGTTTCGTCTACGACGTCAGCCTGAACACCTGGGAAAGGTAATGTGCAAGATCCTGGAATGAGTGGAGTTGCACCAGGTAATGGCGTAATCACGTGACCACCTGTTTCAGTCTGCCAGAAAGTATCCAAAATAGGACATTTGCTGTTTCCTACCTCTTCGTAATACCACATCCAAGCTTCAGGATTGATTGGTTCACCCACAGAGCCAAGCAGACGCAAACTGCTTAAATCATATTGTTTTGGATGTAGCTCTGGATTCGTGCTTGAAGACTTAATTAAAGAGCGAATCGCTGTTGGTGCTGTATAGAAAATGCTGACTTTATGTGCAGCAATCATGCGCCAAAAACGACTTGCATCAGGATAGGTTGGAATGCCTTCGAATACGACTTGAGTTACGCCTAGTGCAAGAGGGCCGTAAGCAACATAAGTGTGGCCGGTAATCCAACCCACGTCTGCGGTACACCAGAATACGTCGCCTTCTTTTGCATCAAAAGTCCAGCGCATGGTATTCATTGCATGGAGTAAATAGCCGGCAGTTGAGTGTTGAACACCTTTTGGTTTGCCTGTTGATCCCGATGTGTATAGCAAGAATAATGGGTGCTCTGCATTGACCCAAACTGGATCGCATGTGTTAGCTTGGCCAGCGATTAAATCGCTCCACCAAACGTCCTTAGCATTAAGCTTTATTTCACCGCCAGTACGTTTGTAGACAATCACTTTCTCTACAGTTTCGCAACCTTCCATAGCTAAAGCTTCATCTACAGCAGCTTTGAGAGGAAGTGCTTTGCCACCACGGAATTGACCATCCGCAGTAACGACTGCGCGTGCGCCAGTATCCTGAATGCGTTCTTGTAAACTCTTAGATGAGAATCCACCAAATACAACAGAGTGTGTTAGGCCTAGTCTTGCACAGGCTTGCATGGCAACAACTGCCTCAACACCCATAGGTAAATAGATAATGACGCGATCACCAGTATTTAGTTTGAGTGTTTTTAACCCATTTGCGAATTGGCAAACACGGTGGTAAAGATCTTGGTAGGTAACGTGACTGACAGTGCCATCATCAGCTTCGAAAATAATTGCAGTCTGATTACCGCGTGTTGCTAAATGACGATCCAGGCAGTTGTAAGATGCATTTAATTCACCGTCGCCGAACCAACGATAGAAGGGAGCATTAGACTCATCAAGTGTTTGGGTGAATGGTTTCTTCCATGAGAGTAATTCCTGGGCAAGTTTTGCCCAAAAACCTTCATAATCATCTTCTGCTGATTTACATAACGCCTGATAAGCTGCCATGCCAGGAACAGCGGCATTTTTTTGCAAGTCTGCACTTGGCTCAAAAACGCGCGTTTCATGCATCACTGATTCGATTGAGTTCATCCTAACCTTGCTCCCACATGTCTCATTTTTATTTTAATAGTGTTTTTGACTTTATACTTCAGCAGACGCACTAATGGCAATGATTTTCTTGCCTTGCGCATTCTGAATTTGCTTGTTATTAGTGTTGTATTCCGCCATCAAATTAAAGTTAAGGTACTGATAGATTTGTGCATGATGCTTGCTGATGGTGTCACCGACGACCTGTAAGTATTCCTGTGTGGTTGGAATGCGACCGAGCTTTGCACATACCGCAGCCAGTTCAGCAGAACCTAAATACACATTGGC
>ERZ1034363.1032-NODE-1032-length-16881-cov-30.270769_pt1 | contig 16881 bp, 15 predicted proteins | sample MGYA00520616_ERZ1034363 | MGnify/ENA primary metagenome ERZ1034363 (study PRJEB33736, sample SAMEA104284506) | Azolla filiculoides | biome: Urban; feature: Water surface; material: Ditch water | place: Netherlands | collected 2015-10-28 | depth 0-0.1 m ...
TGCTCTTTGTAGATGCTGGCCGCGCTTGCCTTAGCCGCGGTGGCTGGGGTGGCAATTTGGTAGTCTATGCGCCAACCGACATTTTTTGCCCAAGCCTGACCACGATTGCTCCACCAGGTGTAACACTCGTCTGTGGTTTCGGGGTGTAATGTGCGGTAGACATCGACCCAGCCCACTTGATCAAACAGCGTGCTTAACCAAGCCCTTTCTTCGGGTAAAAAGCCGGAATTCTTTTTATTGCCTTTGTAATTTTTTAGATCCACTTCTTTATGGGCGATATTCCAGTCGCCGCAAATCACTACTTCACGGCCACTTTTAATCAAGGCTTGCATGTGCAACATAAAGCGCGCCATCACGCTGAATTTAAAGGCCTGCCTTTCTTCGCCACTGGAGCCCGATGGCAAATACAGCGACACCACGCTTAGATTGCCAAATTGGCATTCGATGTAGCGTCCTTCGCTGTCTATGTCGGCCACGTCTTGGTTGCTGCCACCCAAGCCTATGATGACCGCGTCCGGTTTGGTTTTTGAGTAGATGCCGACGCCGCTGTAGCCTTTTTTCTCGGCGTAATGGAAGTGCCCGACATAGCCATCCGGGCTTAGCATCTCGGCCGTCATGTCTTCGGCTTGGGCTTTGAGTTCCTGCAAGCAGACGATGTCCGCGGACTGGGTTTTTAACCAGCTCAGCACGCCTTTATTTGTAGCAGAACGTATGCCGTTTAGGTTTAGCGATATAATCTTCAAAACTTCATCCTTAAATTAATACGATTAGAGTAACCATGACATTGCAGCCCAACAAAGTCACCACCAATGCAGCGGCGTCTGCTCAAGTAAGCCAAGATTTTATCGCATTTGCCCTAGAAAAAGAGGTATTGCGTTTCGGTGAATTTAAAACCAAAGCCGGCCGCCTCAGCCCGTATTTTTTTAATGCCGGTTTGTTTAATGATGGCGTCAGCTTGATGAAGTTGGGCGAGTTCTATGCCGCAGCGATTGATCATTCCGGCATCCAGTTTGATATGTTATTTGGCCCCGCTTACAAGGGCATTACCTTGGCGGCCAGTATTGCCATCGCTTTTGCCAAACAAGGGCGTAATGTGCCGTATGCCTACAACCGTAAAGAAGCCAAAGACCATGGCGAGGGCGGCACCATAGTCGGCAGCCCCTTGCAAGGCCGCGTGCTTATTATCGATGACGTGATTTCTGCCGGCACCTCGGTGCGCGAGTCGGTGGCCTTGATTGCTGCTAATGGGGCAAGTGCTTGCGGCGTCGCCATTGCCATAGACCGGCAAGAAAAAGGCTTAGGCGAGTTGTCCGCCGTGCAAGAAGTCATCGCCAACAATCAAATCCCGGTTTGTGCCATCGCCAATCTGAGCGATTTGATGCGCTACCTAGCTGACCATCAAGCCTTGGCGGATCACCTGCAAGCGGTGAGCGCCTACAGGCAGCAATTCGGGGTGAATTAACTTAAACCCCGGCTTAAGCCTGCAGTTTTTTCTTAAGGATGTCGTTGACTTGCGCCGGGTTGGCCTTGCCTTTTGAGGCTTTCATGGCTTGACCGACCAAGGCATTGAAGGCTTTTTCCTTACCCGCTTTAAACTCGTCCACCATGGCCGCATTGGCCGCCAAGACTTCGTCTATGATGGCTTCTATGGCACCGCTGTCGGACTCTTGTTTTAAGCCTTTAGCGGCAATGATGCTGTCCACTTCGCCTTCACCCTGCCACATGGCTTCAAACACCTGTTTGGCGGCATTGTTTGAGATGGTGCCGTCGCTGATGCGTTTGAGTAATTGGGCTAATTGTTGCGCGCTAATCGGGCTGCTGCTTAGGTCTTTATCTTCGCTATTTAGTTTGGCACTTAAGCTGCCCATGACCCAGTTGGCGGTTTGTTTAGGCTCGGCCCCGGCATCAATCGCCGCCATAAAATAGTCGGCTAAATCGCGACTGGCAGTGAGGCTGCTGGCATCGTAACTGGATAAAGCAAATTGCGCTTCTAAACGGGCTTTCATGGCAGCCGGCAATTCTGGCATGTCGGCCTGCACGCGTGCTTTGTCTTGCTCGGTAATAACCAAAGGCAATAGATCCGGATCGGGGAAATAGCGGTAGTCGTTGGCTTCTTCTTTGCTGCGCATGGCGCGTGTTTCACCGGTGTCGGGGTTAAACAATACCGTGGCTTGCTGTATTTTGCCGCCGTCTTCTAAGGTTTCAATTTGCCAGCGCGTTTCGTATTCGATGGCTTGCGTCATGAATTTAAACGAGTTGAGGTTTTTAATCTCACGGCGTGTGCCTAGTTTGTCTGAGCCTTTAGGGCGGACCGACACGTTGACGTCGCAACGGAAACTGCCCTCTTGCATGTTGCCATCGCAGATGCCTATCCATTGCACCAACTCATGCAATTTTTTGGCGTAAGCCACGGCTTCCGCCGCCGAACGCATGTCCGGTTCGGTAACGATTTCTAACAAAGGCGTTCCAGCACGATTTAAGTCTATGCCGCTCATGCCCTCGACGGCACCGTGCACGGATTTGCCGGCGTCTTCCTCCAAATGGGCGCGGGTGATGTTCACCACTTTTTCGTAGGCATCTTGTTTGCCCGCGGCTGGCACTTGTATGGTGATGGCGCCTTTGCCGACTACCGGCAGTTCAAACTGACTGATTTGGTAGCCTTTGGGTAAGTCTGGGTAAAAATAGTTTTTACGTGCAAACACCGAGCGCGGCGCAATCTCGGCATTAATCGCTAGGCCAAATTTAATGGCGCACTCCACGGCTTGCTTGTTTAACACAGGCAAGACGCCGGGCAACGCCAAGCTCACTTCGCAGGCTTGGGTATTCGGCTCGGCACCGTATTTAACCGATGCGCCGGAAAAAATTTTACTGACTGTTTGCAGTTGGGTGTGTGTTTCCAACCCAATAACGACTTCCCATTCCATTATGCTTTTCCTTCGGGCAAGTTGGGTGCAAGAGTGTGCCAATCGGTGACTTGTTGGTATTGATGGGCCACGTTTAACATGCGCGCTTCATCAAAATAATTACCAATAATTTGCAGGCCTACCGGCAAGGCTGGGCCATCTTGGCTGGAGGCAAAACCAGCCGGCACGCTCATGCCAGGCAAGCCGGCTAAGTTGGTGGAGATGGTGTAGATGTCTTGTAAATACATGGCCACCGGGTCGTCTACTTTCTCGCCGGCTTTAAACGCCGTGGACGGCGCAGCCGGACCCATGATGACGTCGCATTGTTTGAATGCCTCGACAAAGTCTTGGGCAATCAGGCGGCGAATTTGTTGGGCTTTTAGGTAGTAGGCGTCGTAATAGCCAGCGCTTAGCACGTAGGTGCCTATCAAGATGCGGCGTTTTACTTCGGCGCCAAAACCCTCGGCGCGGCTCTTGCAATACATGTCCATTAGGTCGGTGTATTCCGCTGCACGGTGGCCGTAGCGCACGCCGTCGTAGCGCGATAAATTGCTGGAGGCTTCAGCCGGCGCCAATACGTAGTAAACCGGGATGGATAAACCGGTGTTGGGTAGGGAAATGTTGACGATTTCTGCACCCAATTTTTTGTATTCGGCGATGGCGTTTTCTATCACTTGGCCAACCTCGGCGGACAAGCCCTCGGCAAAAAACTCCTTAGGCAAGCCTATTTTTAAGCCAGCCAATGGTTTGTTTAGATCGCGGCAGTAGTCTTCTTTTGCGCGGTCTAAGCTGGTGGAATCGCGTTCGTCAAAACCGGCCATGACGTTCATCATCAAGGCGCAATCTTCTGCGCTCTTGGCCATCGGTCCGGCTTGGTCTAAGGACGAGGCAAAAGCGATCATGCCAAAGCGCGACACCACACCGTAAGTCGGTTTTAATCCGGTAAAGCCACACAAGGAAGCCGGTTGGCGTATCGATCCGCCGGTGTCGGTGCCGGTGGCCGCCGCACACAACCTGGCCGCAACCGCTGCCGCACTGCCGCCACTGCTGCCGCCGGGCACGCGATCAAAACTCCAGGGGTTTTTTACCCCACCAAAGTAGCTGGTTTCGTTGGACGAGCCCATGGCAAATTCATCCATATTGGTCTTGCCTAAGTTCACCGCACCGGCCGCATCAAATTGGCTGATGACATGAGCGTCATAGGGGGCAACAAAGTTAGCCAGCATCTTAGAGCCGCAAGTGGTAGGCCAGCCTTTAGCGCAAAAAATATCTTTTTGGGCGATGGGGATGCCGGTTAAAGGTGCGGCTGAGCCGGCCGCAATGCGCGCGTCAGCGGCACGGGCTTGCGCCAGTGTTTTATCTTCATCCAAGGCAATGTAGGCGTTGATGCTGGGGTTGTATTGCTTAATGCGCTGCAAAAATGCCTGGGTCAATTCTAGACTGGAGATTTGCTTGCTTTGCAAAAGTTGGGCGTAGCCTTTTAGGCTGCCGTTGCTTAATTCGTTGTTGGCCATGATTATTCGATTACTTTAGGAACGAGGTATAAACCGCCGGCTACGGCCAGCTCTTGCGAGCCATTGCCTAAAATCGGTGCATTTTTTTGGAATTCATCGCGTAAATTGGTTTTGCTGACGACGTCATCGCGTAAGCGTTGGCTTAAGTCTTGGGCATGCGACATGGGGACTATGCCGCGGGTATCGACCGCTTGCATTTGTTCAATTAAAGCCAATATGCCACTTAGTTTGTTTAAGGTGGCGTTGGCATCGTTTTCATTGATTTCGATGCGCGCCAAATGCGCCACTTTTTTGATGTCTTCTATGCTTAATGCCATGCTTCAAGTATCCAAAATTTAAACGGTGCAAGGACTGCGTGCGCCTTAGTTTGTGCTTTTATGACGGGGTTTAGATGCTGCCTAGTGCTAAAACCGTAGCTAGCTGTATTAGCAAATGCTAAACGCGGCTATTTATCAGCGTTTATTTGCAATTAAGTTGCCATTGCATCTTAATTTTAAACACGATATGCGGTATTATACCTTGATTTTACGGGCGCCTAAATCGCGCTTTTATTCAGTTGGCGTAACGGCTGTTATTTTGCATCAAAGCACAGGAAAAACAAAATGTTCGGTTTTTTAACTAGTTACTTTTCAAACGACTTGGCGATAGACTTGGGTACCGCCAACACGCTTATCTACTCACGCGGCAAAGGCATTGTTTTGGATGAGCCGTCCGTGGTGGCCATACGCCTTGATGGCGGGCCAGGCGGCAAGAAAATATTGTTGGCCGTGGGTGCGGAAGCAAAAGGCATGTTGGGTCGTTCGCCTTCCAACATTCAAGCCATACGCCCGATGAAAGACGGCGTGATTGCCGACTTCACCATCACCGAACAAATGCTTAAATACTTCATCCGACGCGTGCACGATGCGCGTTGGTTTTCACCCAGCCCACGCATCATCATTTGCGTGCCCGTAGGCTCAACGCAAGTCGAACGCCGTGCGATTAAAGAGTCAGCCGAGCGCGCTGGCGCTAAACAAGTGTTTTTGATTGAAGAGCCTATGGCTGCCGCAATCGGCGCCGGCATGCCGGTTTCAGAAGCAACCGGCTCCATGGTGGTGGACATCGGTGGCGGTACCACTGAGGTGGGCGTGATTTCATTAGGCGGCATTGTTTACGCTAAATCGGAACGGGTAGGCGGCGATAAATTTGATCAGGCCATCATTGATTACATCCGTCGCAATTACGGCATGCAAATTTCGGAGCCAACCGCTGAAGCCATTAAGAAAAAAATTGGTTCGGCTTTCCCAGGCTCCACTGTCTTAGAAATGGAAGTAACCGGTCGCAATTTAGCCGAAGGCTTGCCGCGCAAATTCACCATTTCCAGCAACGAAATTTTAGAAGCCTTGACCGAGCCGCTTAACGCCATCGTCGGTGCAGTGAAATCGGCCTTAGAGCAAACGCCACCGGAATTGGGTGCGGACATTGCAGAAAAAGGCATGGTGTTAACCGGTGGTGGTGCTTTGTTACGCGATTTAGACCGTTTGTTGGTGGAAGAAACTGGCTTGCCTGTCATCGTGGCTGAAGACCCATTGACTTGCGTGGCTCGTGGTTGCGGTCGTGCGTTAGAAGAGATCGATAAATTAGGCAACATTTTTGCCTACGAATAAGCCTAGCATTTAGGCTGCTTTAGTTTTTTGTCCGTACCCAGTTAGTCCAGTATAGGCCGCCTAGTCGGCCTATACTTTTACTCAGTTTAGAGAGACTCAACACTCAATACTAATGGCGCGCCATTTATACAATAAGATAGAGCAACAACAAGCCCCGGCATTCTTTGTGCGTGGCCCTAGTCCGTTTGCCCGTTTGGCTTTTTTCTCCGTTTTATCCCTGGCCTTGATGGCCTCCGACAGCCGTCTGCAGTATTTGGCCAGCATGCGACAAAGTTTGCAAACCTTGTTGCACCCCTTGCAGTTATTGGCCAATGCGCCCTCGCAACTGTACCTCAATACCACCGAGTATTTTTCCACGCACGACACCTTGCTCAGCGAAAATCAGCAATTAAAGAAGCGTGATTTAATGCAATCCATCGCTTTGCAAAAGCTCAATTTATTGGCGGTCGAGAATGCCCATATGCGTGTCTTGTTAGCCGCGCAAGCTGCCCTCAAAGAAAGCAGTGTGGCGGCGGAAATCATGCACGTTGGGCGCGACCCGTTTACTAGAAAAGTCCTAATCAATCGCGGTCAAAATCACAAAATCTTGCCTGGTATGGCGGTGGTGGATGCGGCTGGTGTGATAGGGCAGGTGACCCGGGTTTACCCATTAAGCAGCGAGGTGACGCTCATCACCGACACCTCTTTAGCCATGCCCGTGCAAATTGAGCGCAACGGCTTGCGTGCTATTGCCTTTGGTCATGGCCGTGATAGCACGGTGGATTTGCCATATTTGCCGGCCAATGTGGACATCAAGCGTGGCGACCGATTGGTCACCTCTGGCATCGATGGGGTGTACCCGGCCGGCTTGGCCGTGGCCACCGTTAAGCAGATTGTCAGCGCTGCGGACACGCCTTTCGCACGCATAGTATGCGAGCCCGCCGGTGGGGTAGAGAACCACAGGCAGGTGCTGGTGGTGAGTAAGCCGCAGTTAGGCAGCATCACCGCGCCTAGCTTAACGCAGCCCGTGAAATTAGGCTTGACCCAAGCTAAGTCGGCCGATAAGAAGCAAAGCATGCCAAATAAGTCAGTTAAGCCTAGGGATGCCCATGCCCGTTAATAAACTAAAAACCCTGTATTTTTCGGTGTTGTTGGCCTTCATGAGCTTGCTCTTGCCCTGGTCGCAAACCGCCCTGTTGGTGCGCCCTGATTTCATGTTGTTGGTGCTGATTTTTTGGTTAATACGCGCGCCCAATCTTTGCAATGTCGGCACCGCTTGGATGCTAGGTTTATTGGTGGATTTGGCAGCCGGCATGGTATTTGGTCAATATGCCTTGGCCTACACGGTCACGGCTTTTTTTGCTGTGACCTATCAGCGCCGCTTGGTGTTGTTTACCGGCGTGCAGCAATTGTTATACGTGTTCTCTTTGTTGCTTATTTCCCAAGTCATGCTACTGATCATTAAAACCTTCGCTGGCGGGCAGTTTATCGGCTGGCTGTATTTTCTGCCCAGCTTAAGCGGCGTGATGCTGTGGTTGCTAGCGGTAGGCTTAGGCTTAAACACGGGTGGGCGCGGTCGTGCCAATTAGCCTGTTAATTAGTCGGGTGCATGGCCAGCAAATGGGTGCTTAAGCGTGCTTAGGGAAGTTAAAAATCCGCAACACGAGCAGTATTACTTTAGGCTGCGTTTAGGCTTCATGGCTTTTTTCGTGATGTCGCTGTTTGCCTTGTTGGCTTTACGCTTCATCTACCTGCAAATCACCCAATACACCCATTACCAAACCCTAGCGGAAAACAACCGCATTTCCATGGTGCCCATCGTACCTAATCGCGGCTTGATACTGGATAAAAACGGCGTGGTGCTGGCGCATAATTTTTTCGTTTACACCTTGGAAATCACGCCTTCAAAAGCAGGCAACCTAAAAACCACGATTGCTGAATTAGGCCAATTGCTGGAAATCAGTAAAGCCGACATCAAGCGCTTTGCTAAATTAAAAAGCGAAAGCCGCAATTTTGAAAGCATCCCGATACGCACGCACCTAAATGAAATTGAAGCGGCCCGTTTTGCCGTCAACCATTATCGCTTTCCCGGGGTGGCAATTAAATCTCGCTTATACCGCCATTACCCTTTGGGCAAATTTGGCGCGCACATGATAGGTTACATCGGTCGCATCAACAGCAAAGATTTAGTCGCGCTGGAAAAATCCGGCGATTTGTCTAATTACAAGGGCTCCTATCACATAGGCAAAAGCGGCGTCGAGCAGTTTTACGAAACGCAGTTGCATGGTCAGACCGGCTTTGAGCAGGTAGAAACCGATGCCGATGGCCACGCTGTTCGGGTCATCGCCAGATCGGCACCGGTGCCGGGGACCAATCTGGTCTTGTCGGTGGACAGCAAGTTGCAGGAAATTGCCGAGACCGCTTTTGGCAATCGACGTGGCGCCTTGGTGGCGATCAATCCAAAAACCGGTGCGGTATTAAGCTACGTCAGTCAGCCCGGTTTTGATCCGAATTTGTTTGTCGATGGCATCGATGTGGATAATTGGAAATGGCTCAATGAGTCGCTGGATAAGCCATTGGTCAACCGACCGATACGCGGCATTTACCCGCCTGGCTCGACCTTCAAACCTTTTGTTGCCATGGCTGGCTTGGAAAATGCGAAACGCTTGCCGCCTTATCGCATCAGCGACCCTGGCTACTATTCATTGGCCAATAGTCGCCACCGTTATCGGGATTGGAAGCCGGACGGCCACGGCATGGTGGACATGCAAAAAGCCATTACCGTTTCTTGCGACACCTTTTTTTATGGCTTGGCATTGGATTTGGGCATCATCAGGCTGACCGATTTTGTTCGTCACTTTGGCTTTGGCGCTAAATCGGGCATAGACATCCGCGGTGAAAACGCCGGCTTGTTGCCCACCCCTGAGTGGAAAATGCGCCGTTTTAAACAGCCTTGGTACCAAGGTGAAACGGTGATAGTCGGCATAGGTCAAGGCTACACCTTGGTGACGCCCATGCAGTTGGCGCAAGCCACCGCCACCTTGGCCAATAATGGCGTGGCCATGCGGCCGCACACGGTGGTGGCGATGCAATCGCCGGCGACCGGCCGCACCGTTAATGTGGCGCCGGTGGTGCAAGATCGCATCGCCTTAAAAGCGGAAAACATAGCCATCGTTAAGCAAGGCATGATGGACGTTACCTTGCCTGGCGGCACGGCCGCCAGCGTAGGGGCCAATGCCGGCTACAGCATAGCGGCAAAAACCGGTACGGCGCAGGTGATAGGCATTAAACAAAATGCCAAATACGATAGCAACAGCATCAATGAGCGGCATAGAGACCATGCCTTATTCATTGCCTATGCCCCGGCCGACAACCCCACTATAGCCTTGGCAGTGATTGTGGAAAACGGCGGGCACGGTGGCTCGGCAGCTGGCCCCATCGCCAGAAAAGTCATGGATTATTACCTATTAGGCAAATCGCCAAACGAGCCGGCTGCCCAGTCTGCTAAGGCTAAATTGGTTCAGCCTGCTGGTCACAACGAGAGCGCGCACGATGAATAAATTTTTCAAACCTTTGCTGGTGCACATTGATTCGTTTTTGATGGGCTGCTTGTTTTTCACCTTAATGGTGGGCTTGTTCGTGTTGTACAGCGCCTCCGGTCAAGATTTTTCCAGGATTTATGATCAAACCGTGAACATCGTATTGGCCTTTTTTGTCATGTGGTTGGCGGCCAACATCGCGCCCCATCAACTCGAACGCATCGCCATGCCGCTTTATGTATTGGGCGTGGTCTTGTTGGTGGCCGTTGAATTAGTTGGCTCCACCAGTCATGGTGCGCAGCGTTGGCTCAATTTAGGCATCACCAAGATACAACCATCGGAAATCATGCGCATAGCCATGCCCATGATGTTGGCCTGGTACTTTACCAAACTGGAAGTTAGGCCTAGTGCCAAACATTTCGCCCAAGCCGGTTTGTTGTTATTGGTGCCGGTGGCCTTGGTCATGAAACAGCCGGATTTAGGCACGGCTTTGTTGATCACCGCAGCGGGTTTTTATGTGTTGTTTTTGGCCGGCTTGAGTTGGAAGTTATTAGTAGGCGGCACCTTAAGCTTGGCCATCGCCGCGCCATTTTTGTGGACGCTGTTGCACGATTACCAACGGCGTCGCATTGAGATTTTATTTGACCCCAGTCAAGACCCGCTCGGGTCTGGCTACCACACGATACAAGCGATGATTGCCATAGGCTCGGGAGGCTTTGCCGGCAAGGGTTGGCTAAACGGCACGCAAGCGCAACTGGATTTCATCCCGGAGAGGACCACCGATTTTATTTTTGCGGTGTTCAGTGAAGAGTTTGGCTTATTGGGTAATATCCTGCTTTTAAGTTTGTTTAGTTTGATTATTTTGCGCGGCTTGGTGATTGCCTCCGAGGCCAAAAGCACGTTTGGCCGATTGTTGGCTGGCAGCATCGCCTTAACCTTTTTTACCTATGCTTTCGTCAACATGGGCATGGTCAGTGGTATCTTGCCTGTGGTGGGTGTGCCCTTGCCCTTGATCAGTTATGGCGGCACGTCCATGGTCATGCTGTGCCTAGGGCTGGGCATCTTGATGAGCATCGCCACCCATAAAAATGTGGTGGCCACTTAATTTTTCACTTTCATTGTTTAACTACCATGACTATAAAAACCCCGATATTGTTGTTGAGTTTAATGCTGTTAACGGCTTGCGCTGATCTGACATTGAATAGCCCTATCGCCGGTCCCGCACCGATTAAAAACGATAAGGCCTCTGGTGTGGACAGCGCCGGTGCTAAGCCCGGCGCAGGCGCCTATTATTTGGACGACGGACCGGGCGACAATGCCCCGGCCAATTTAGACAGCGTCCCAAGTGCGACCTTGAAAGTAGAGCAGCCTTTACCGCGTGCCAACAAACCGTATGTGGCCTTAGGCCAACCGTATACGCCCATGACTGCGTATCAACCTTATAAAAAACAGGGCGTGGCTTCCTGGTATGGCAAGCGCTACCACGGCAAAAAAACCTCCACTGGCGAAATTTACGACATGTATGGCATGACTGCCGCACACACCACCTTACCCATACCCAGTTATGCCAAAGTGACCAACCCAGCCAATGGCCGCTCTGTCATCGTGCGGATTAACGACCGTGGCCCTTTTAAGCGTGACCGTTTGATTGATTTATCCTATGTGGCGGCTTACCAACTGCGCTTGGTCAATCATGGCAGTGGCCTAGTGGAGGTGGAGGCCATCGATACCAGCGTGGCCGCCATGCAAACTGCGGCAGCGCCAGTCAGCGCAGTGAGTCGTCCAGAGCAAAATGAAGCCGAGGGCGTGCTGATACAAGCCGTGCCAAATGAATCTGCCACGGGGCCATCGGCCAAACTTGATGCGCCAGTTGCCCCAGGGGTTTATTTGCAATTGGGGGCATTTAAGAATGAAGCCAACAGCCAAATCTTGCAGAAAAAAATTCAAGATTCGGGTCTGGTTGAAAACGCAGCGGCAGCGAAGGTGTATAATGATGGCCTCTACCGCGTGCGTCTTGGCCCTTATGCCAGTAGGGCGGAAGCGGAAAATATGGCCGCTAAAATTCGCCAACAATTAAACATGACCGCGGTTATTATTAACTAGGTCTTTATCTATTAACCCCGTATCCATTAACAGTGAATTTCATCATGACTACTAGCCAAATAAAAACCCATGCTTACGCCCTTATTTTTAGTTTAACCGCCCTAGTTCTCAGCCCCTTGGTGCATGCTGCGGGCGCACAAATACCTGCGCCACCCGATTTGGCGGTGAATGCCTATTTGCTAAAAGATTTTAATAGCGGCCATGTGTTGGCGGCTAAAAACAATAGCGCGCGCATCGAGCCGGCTTCCTTGACGAAAATAATGACCGCTTATTTGACGTTTAAAGCGCTAAAAAGCAAGCATTTGTCTTTGCAGCAAAATTTAGCGGTGAGTGAGTTGGCTTGGAAAATAGAAGGCTCAAAAATGTTTATTGAACCTAATCGCCCGGTTACCGTGGACGAGTTGTTGCATGGCATGATCATCCAGTCTGGTAACGACGCGTCGATTGCCTTGGCCGAGGGCATTGCCAGTTCCGAAGTACAGTTTGCCGACATGATGAACCAAGAAGCGCAACGTTTAGGCATGAAAAACACCCATTACATGAACGCGACCGGTTTGCCTGATGCGCAGCATTACACCACGGCAGACGATTTAGCGATCTTGGCCACCGCCTTAATCCACGATTTTCCAGATCAATACCAACGTTTGTATTCTGTTAAAGAATACACATACAACAACATCACCCAGCCTAATCGCAACCGCTTGTTGTGGGCGGATGCCAGTGTCGATGGCATGAAAACTGGCCACACTGAATCGGCTGGCTACTGCTTAATTTCTTCAGCTAAACGCGATGGCATACGCCGTATTTCTGTCTTGTTAGGTGCCGCCAGCGATGCTGCGCGTGCTGCCGAGAGCCAAAAATTATTGAATTACGGCTTTCAGTTTTTTGATTCCAAATTGCTCTACAAGCAAGGTCAAGCAATCAAATCTTTACGCGTTTGGAAGGGTAAAGAAAATCAAGTTAACTTAACGGTGGCCGAAGATTTGTTCGTGACAGTGGCCAAAGGCGAACACGCCAAAATTCAAGCACAGGTGACCAGTCAACCGCGTTTGGTGGCACCCATTGTTAAAGGCCAAGTTATAGGCCGTGTGCAATTTACCTTAAACGGTAAAGTGGTGTCCGAGCGTCCGTTGGTTGCAGCGAAAAATATAGAAGCAGCCGGTGTGTTTGGCCGCATTTGGGATAGCCTGTTATTGCTAGCGCAATAAGCCTGCTAGCAGACTAACACCATGGCGGATCACGATACCAGCAAGCCGGCTTTAATTGATTTTCCTTGTGACTTTCCGATTAAGGTCATGGGTGAAATGCAAGACGGCTTTGCCGATACCATCATAGGTTTGATCCAGACTGTGCAACCGACTTTTACCGCGGCTCACGTAAGCATGCGTGCCAGCTCTGGTGGCAAGTACATCAGCCTAACCTGCCTGGTGCACGTGGCCTCGCAAGATCAATTGGACGCGGTTTACCGTTTAATCAGCGCCCACCCACTGGTTAAATTTTCACTTTAAGCCAACCCGTTGCAGCACGTCGCAGCCATGCCCGCCAGTTCGTCTAAGCCAGCCTTGTTGGTGCGTCATTTAGGCCGCACCGATTACACCCAAACCTGGCAGGCCATGCAGCACTTTAATGCCGAGCGTACGCCTAGCACTGCTGACGAAATATGGGTAACCGAGCATGATCCGGTTTACACCTTGGGCCTGAATCGGCAAGGCGTGCGTTTGCCAGCGTCCAGTGACATTCCATTGGTCCTGACCGATAGAGGCGGTAAGATTACTTACCACGGCCCAGGTCAGCTCATCATTTATCCTTTGTTGGATTTAAAGCGCCATGACTTAAGCGTACGCAAATTGGTGAGCATGTTGGAAAACGTCGTGATAGATTGGTTGGCCGAACACGGTGTGCAAGCAGAGGCTAAAGCCAGTGCACCTGGGGTTTACGTGCAAGAGGCTAAACTAGCCGCCTTGGGCTTACGCATCAAAAACAACGGCAGTTACCACGGACTGAGTGTCAATGTGGCCATGGATTTAAGCCCGTTTCACGCGATAGACCCATGCGGTTACGCTGGCTTGGCCGTGACGCAAACCCAAGACTTAGGCCTGCAACTGACCTTATCGCAAGCTGCCGAACAATTAACGGCTAAGCTACTCAAGCAATTGGAGCATGGAATAGCACATGACTGAATCGACACTGCCTAAAACAAAAATCGCCGGCGTAAAAGAACGGGATGCGGCCAAGACCTCGCGCATTCCAATTAAGATTATCCCGCAGCCGGTGCAGCGCAAACCGGACTGGATACGCATGAAAATGCCGGACAGTCAGCGCTACCAAGAAATCAAAAAAATCCTGCGCGACAACCAATTGCACACGGTCTGCGAAGAGGCCAGTTGCCCCAACATAGGCGAATGCTTTAGTGGCGGCACGGCCACCTTCATGATCTTGGGTGACATTTGCACACGCCGTTGCCCATTTTGTGACGTGGCTCATGGTAAGCCTTTGCCGCCGGATGCCAATGAGCCAGAAAATTTAGCCCGCACCATCGCGCAAATGCGCTTGAAGTACGTGGTGATTACTTCGGTGGACAGAGACGATTTGAAAGACGGCGGGGCCAAGCATTTTGTCGACTGCATACGGGCCGTGCGAGCCCAGTCACCTAATATTAAAATCGAAATATTGGTGCCGGATTTCAGGGGGCGCTTGGACGTGGCCATGGCGATTTTGAATGAAGCGCCACCGGATGTCATGAACCACAATTTAGAGACCGTGCCGCGTTTGTATAAGCAAGCCAGACCCGGCTCGGATTACCAAAACTCACTGACTTTATTAAAAACCTTTGCTGAAATGTACCCGCACATTCCCACTAAGTCGGGCTTGATGCTGGGCCTAGGTGAGACCGATGAAGAAATTCTAGCCGTCATGCAAGATCTGCGTGATCACCAAGTGAGCATGCTGACCTTGGGTCAGTATTTGCAACCCAGTGTGCACCATTTGCCAGTCATGCGTTACGTGGAGCCGGCTATTTTTGAGCAATTAAAAGAAAAAGCGCAAGCCATGGGCTTTAATAACACCGCCAGTGGCCCCATGGTAAGAAGTAGCTACCACGCGGACGCGCAAGCGCAGTTAGCTTAGCCCGCGCTTTAGGGTATATTTGCGTAAAACGGAACAAAGGTCATTATGGTCCCCCACCTCACCACGGCGCTGAACGGCCCACTCTTATCATTAGAAAAAAGCATGCTGGATGCCATGCCGAAAATTGAGCATTGGTTTCGCTGCCAGTGGTTGGAGTACGGTTCGCCATTTTACGCCAGCGTGGATTTACGCAATTCCGGGTTTAAGTTGGCGCCGGTGGACACCAATTTGTTTCCCGGCGGCTTCAATAATCTGAATCGGGATTTTCTGCCTTTAAGCGTGCAAGCGGCCATGGTCGCCGTGGAGAAAGTCTGCCCGGAAGCCCACCGTTTATTGATTATTCCTGAAAACCACACGCGCAATACCTATTACCTACGCAACGTGGTCGAGTTGGTGCACATCATGAAGCAGGCTGGATTGGATGTGCGGGTTGGCTCCATCTCGCCGGAGATCACCCAGCCTACTAGCTTGGAAACCCATGATGGCCACATGTTATTGCTGGAACCGGTGGTGCGAGTTGGCAATCGGATTAAGTTAATCAACCCGGAATTGGGCGATTTTGATAGCTGCGCCATATTGCTTAATAACGATTTATCCGGTGGCATCCCCGACATCCTTAAAAACTTAGAACAAAATCTCATTCCGCCCTTGCATGCCGGTTGGAGCACGCGTCGTAAATCGCAGCATTTTACTGCCTATAACCGCGTGGCTAAGGAGTTTGCTGATTTACTTGGCATCGATGAATGGCTGATTAATCCCTACTTTGAAACCTGCGGTGAAATCGATTTTAATGCGCGTACCGGCGAAGATTGCTTGGCCTTTAAGGTAGAGCAATTGCTGGATAAAATTAAACTTAAATACGCCCAGTACGGCGTCACGCAAACACCATTTGTTATTGTAAAAGCCGATGCCGGCACCTACGGCATGGGCATCATGACGGTGAAATCGCCGGATGAAGTGCGCGATTTAAACCGTAAAACCCGCAATAAAATGGCGGTGGTAAAAGACGGTTTGCAAGTCTCGGAAGTGATCATACAAGAGGGCGTGTATACCTTTGAAAGCATAGACCAGGCGGTGGCGGAACCGGTGGTGTACATGATGGACCATTTTGTCATAGGCGGCTTTTATCGGGTGCACACCGGTCGCGGCGTGGATGAAAACCTCAATGCCCCGGGCTCGCAATTTGTGCCCTTGGCCTTTGAAAAACCCTGCACCATGCCAGATTGCACGGACAGCCCGGATGCGGCGCCTAACCGCTTTTATGCCTACGGCGTGGTGGCTAGGTTGGCCTTGTTGGCCGCCGCCATTGAACTGCAAGAGCAAGATCCCCTTAATCAATAGGCCCAGCCATTATGAAGCTAGCGTTTATATTGGATCCATTGGATCAGCTAAAAACCGCCAAAGACAGCAGCTTGGCCATCATGCGTGAGGCGGTCGGTCGCGGTCACCAAGTCTTCGTTAGTTTGCAGCACGATTTATTTTTGCGTCATGGGCAGGCCAAACTGGTCGCCAAGCCCTGGGCATTTAATGGGGATACGGCAGTCGTGGGCGAAAGCCAAGAAAGCCTGCCCACTGCCTTTGATGCCGTCATCATGCGTAAAGACCCGCCGTTTGATAACGAGTATTTATACAGCACTTACTTATTGGAAATCGCCGCCAATCAAGGGGCTAAGGTCTACAACAACCCTAGTGCCATGCGCAATTGGAACGAAAAATTGTCGGTAACGCGATTCATTGACTTGGCGCCGGCCAGTTTGGTCACCGCCAACAATGCCTTGCTGCGCGAGTTTTTGCAGGAACAACAAGACATCGTGGTGAAACCATTGGATGGCATGGGTGGCAGCAGCGTATTCAGATTAAAAACCAATGACCCCAATTTAGGCGTGATATTGGAAACCATCACCGATTTTGGCCGCCGTACCATCATGGCGCAACGCTATTTGCCGGAAATTTTACAAGGCGATAAGCGCATCATCATGATAGACGGCGAGCCCTTACCTTATGCCTTAGCCCGCATCCCCATGGCGGGCGAAACGCGCGGCAATTTGGCGGCCGGCGGCACCGGTGTGGC
>ERZ1034363.1033-NODE-1033-length-16875-cov-2.452613_pt1 | contig 16875 bp, 14 predicted proteins | sample MGYA00520616_ERZ1034363 | MGnify/ENA primary metagenome ERZ1034363 (study PRJEB33736, sample SAMEA104284506) | Azolla filiculoides | biome: Urban; feature: Water surface; material: Ditch water | place: Netherlands | collected 2015-10-28 | depth 0-0.1 m ...
CATTAATTACCCCGTCCTATCTGATGAAGAACGCATCGTGGTTGGCACCATGTATAAGCAAGAGTCTCCATTTGAAGCAAAAAAACTTGGGGCAGCTCTCATAGCAAAAAGAATTGCGCACTACATTGAGCATAACTTTATTCATCATCCAAAAGAATGGACGCCCCTTATTTACTGCTGGCGTGGCGGCAAAAGAAGTGGCTCTATGACCCACATACTTAGACAAATTGGGTGGAACGCTCAAATTTTAGATGGTGGCTACAAGTCTTACCGAAAAGAAGTAGTCTCAAAGTTAAATCAACTACCCACACAATTTCAGTATCAGGTTATTACTGGAATGACAGGTAGCGGCAAAAGTAAAGTACTAGAAAAACTTGCGGAATTAGGTGCGCAAGTTTTAGATCTAGAGAACTTAGCGCAACACAAAGGTTCAGTATTAGGAAATCTTCCAGAATCTCCGCAACCAAGTCAAAAGATGTTTGAAACTCAGATACTGACTTGTTTAGAAACTCTAGACCCAAAAAAAATTGTTTATGTAGAGGCTGAGAGCAGAAAAATAGGCTCACAGCATGTCCCTGATGTTCTGTTGGCAAGCATGCGAGCTAGTGCGTGCTCAAGAATAGAGGCGACTCAAGAGGCGCGCATTGAGTTTTTAATTAACGATTACCCATACTTCATCAATCAGCCTGATAATCTGATTAGTACCATCGACTTTCTAAAAGAGTTACATGGCAAGGAAAGACTAGACCACTGGAAAACATTAGTTCATCAAAAAGAATGGCGCCAACTGGTTTCAGAATTACTTGAAAAGCATTACGACGCACTATACAAACGTTCACAAAATTCCAATTATGTGAATTATGAGAAGGCGCCGTGTTATCAAACTGCAGACTTATCTGCCAAAGGAATTGAAATTTTAGCAACGCAAATTTTGATGGGTAGCCATCATGTATAAATCTTATCTTCACGAAACAGACTATCCACTCATTACTTGGGATGAGGGTGAAATAACCCACTCTTGCCGCTGGAGATCTGAAAAAGGCTCACCAGTACCCAAGAAATTGATCATCGCAGATGACACACTCACTGCGGATGAGGCCTATACGCTTGCATGCGAAGGCACTGGCATTATTTGGCGAGGTGATTTTCAAAATGCCAAACAGCTACTACAAGCACTTGCAAGGCGGGCAGATAAGCCTTCAAAAAAGAGTGTTCGCAATAAATCAAAAGCCAGAAAACCTGGTGAAGGACTTATCCCTTTAGCAAAACCGATGTCTGAAATTTTTCACTTACATCGCCAAGCACAATCGCAAAGAAGTCGCACACTGGGCATGCTCTTAATCCAGTTTGAGCCTGATCACACCATTCCACTTCGCCGCTCACCAGATGTCACAGAAGCTTGCCTAGCAGTTTATGGAGAAGTCAATGAACCCTATGTCACATCACTGAGAGAGTTACTTGGATTTATTGGGTCTTTGGAGTGGCGCAAAAAAGGTATGGCGATTGATTCTATTAAAGAGTTAGGCGATGGTCGCATTCATCCGCACTATGGCGTCTTTGCTCCAGTTCGCTCTGAGTACTTAGGTCTTTTAGAAAAAGCACCTTTCCCCGCCGCTATGACTGGGAACTCTTTGGCATTTGATATTGGTACAGGTACGGGTGTATTGGCAGCTGTTCTTGCAAAACGTGGCGTACAAAAAATTATTGCTACTGACCAAGATGATCGAGCTATTGAATGTGCTGAAGAAAACTTTGAAGGTCTTGGCATTAAAAAACAAATCAAATTATTAAAGACTGATTTGTTTCCTGATGGGAAGGCGCCATTAATTGTTTGTAATCCACCATGGGTTCCTGCACGCCCAAGCTCACCGATTGAATTTGCTGTTTACGATCCAGAAAGCCAAATGCTGAAAGGATTTATTGCAAATCTTGCAGATCATCTAAGTCCTGGTGGAGAGGGTTGGTTAATCTTGTCTGACCTAGCTGAGCATTTAGGTCTTCGCACTCGAGCCGAACTTTTAGCTTTAATTGAGTCTAATGGACTAAAAGTATTAGGTCGATATGACGTTAGACCAACTCATGCAAAAGCCTTGGATACTCAAGACCCACTTTATCGAGCCAGGGCCGCCGAAGTCACATCTCTTTGGAGATTAGGAGTCTAAGCAAATTTCTCATTTGCTTAATACTTGAATGGCATCACGTGAATAAGGTTTTGATCTAAGAAGATGGGGAGAGATTCCCCCTCTTTAATCCGACCCCTCTTTTTACCTGTCATGGTGACGTTCACAATATAACCAGGCAAATCTGAACAAGACAATTTAGCCATAGTTATCTCACCAAGATCTTGAGCCTGAATAACTGTGGCTTGAAACTGAGCAGCGCTTGGGTTTTCAGATTGCCACAACTCAATTCCATCACCAGGAATAACCCAATTTACCTGTTGACCAGCTTTAATTTTGCCTTTATCTCTAACGGTAAGAATAGGACCATCAGGTTGGGCATCAGTAGACGACATTCCAATCCAGCGTAATGATCCATATCCTGGGGTACTTGATGGCCCTAACCACTCTCCTTGAAAACGATTCTGAATCCCAAGTAAATCAGCCACACGAGCATTACGTGGCGAACCGTGAATGATCCCTGGAGAACCTGCTTGAAGCACAACCCCATCATCCATCACGACTAGCTGATCGGCCATTAAGCTGGCCTCACGCAAATCATGCGTCACAAGAACAATAGGAATGCCCAAGGATTTACGCATATCAATCATTAATTGATACAAATCCTGACGAGTCATTTGATCAACAGCAGAAAATGGCTCATCTAACAAAAGTAATTTAGGCTCTCTAGCTAAGGCTCGCGCAATAGCCACACGTTGCTGCTGCCCACCTGACAATTGATGTGGGTGGCGCACTTGCTGATCAGAGGATAGCTGAACATGATTTAACCACTGCTGAGCTTTAATAAGTCTTTCATGCTTAGGTAAATGCATGAGTGATAGCGCCACATTATGTATTGCATCTAAGTGCGGCATCAGAGCGTAATTTTGAAACACCATACCAACATGGCGATCCCGTGCGGGAACAAATATATGCTCTTGTGAGTCAAACCAAACTTCGTTGCCAACCTGAATTCTTCCAGATTCTGGCTTCATTAATCCAGCCAGCACACGCAGAACTGAAGTCTTCCCAGCACCCGATGTTCCAACAATCGCCAAGAGATCACCTGCGTCACAATTCGCGGCACACTCGAGCTTCATCGGCAGAGATTGATGAATATTGAAGATCAATGAGGCATTACTCATCTCTTTGGTTTCCTCATGATCTTAGCGGCCGCAAAAAATGAGACAGCCACAGCACTTAAGGAAAGTAGCAACAATAATAGAGACATGCGATCCGCAGATTCAAAGTCAAAAGCTTGAACTCGATCATAAATAGAAATAGCGATCGTCTTGGTTTCGCCAGGGATATTACCGCCCATCATCAAGACCACACCAAACTCACCCAAAGTATGAACAAAAGTTAATACTGCTGCTGATAAAACACCCGGCCATACCAATGGCAACTCTATATACAAAAAAGTTTGCCAAGCAGACAAGCCGCTCACCGCTCCCGCATCAATGAGTTGTTTAGGTACGTTATCAAACGCTCGTTGAGTGGGCTGAACAATAAAAGGAATGTTAAAAATCTTAGTGGCCACTAATAAGCCCTTTAAACTTAAACTTAATTGGATGCCTAATACTTCTTTTAACCAAGAGCCCAAACCAGAGTCTCCACCCAAGGAGACCAGCAAGTAATACCCCAAAACTGTGGGAGGCAACACCAAAGGCAAAACAATGAGGGCCTCAATAAAAGATTTCCCAGAAAAATTCGAATAGGCCAACATCCTTCCCACCCAAATACCAAGCGGTAACAAAATCAGCAATGTGAGACCTGCTAACTTAAGAGATAACCCAAGGGCTTGCCAATCCATCTATGACCTTTGTTGTTGAGGCGCAGAAAAACCAAAGCGTCTCATAATTGATTGAGCTTTCGGCTCACTAATGTATCGATAAAAATCTTCTATCACTTTAGGTGCATCTTTCATTAGAGCCATACGTTGTATTAAAGGCTGATGCCATGATTCAGGGATCAACTCAAAATGGCCTAAACGTTCAATCGATGGTGATAAGGCAAGTGACTGAGCGATGATGCCCCCCTGGGTTGAACCAGAGAGCGCAAATTGAGTCGCTTGTGAAATATTTTCACCAAAGACCAACTTACTCTTGATGCTCTCCCACAGTCCAGCCTTCACAAGCGCCTCTTTTGCTCGCATTCCATACGGCGCATGATTAGGGTTTGCTATAGCAAACCTTTGAAGACGACCATCTTTGATTGATTGTCCAAGATCTTTTAATTGTCCATCGGCCTTCAGAGTTGACTGATTGGGCGCAATTATTCCAATTCGACCCTTCGCATAAATCTGACCACGATCTTTTGTTTTGCCTGCATCACTTAGCTTAAAAATGAAACTTTCATCCGCAGACATCAGCATATGAAACGGCGCACCCTGATTAATTTGGGTATAAAAATGTCCTGAAGAGCCAAAAACCAAACGAACTTGTTGCCCCGTGTCTTTTTCAAAATGCAGGGCCACTTCTTCTAGTGAAAACTTAAGATCTGAGGCTGCAGCAACAGTTGGCTGGGATTGGGCAAAAATAGCACCACCTCCACATATGAGCGGAAGCTGGGATAACCACTTGAGACATTGACGACGAGAAGTCAAAATCAGATCCATTTGATTGATGAGTGCTATGAAGAATTATAGTCTTCGCGCAAACTTTATTGACATCAAATCCAGATGAAAAAAGCCAACCGGTTAAGGTTGGCTTTTTAGTTGTTGGTGGAGCCGGCGGGGATCGAACCCGCGTCCGCAAATCCTCCACATAGAGTTCTACATACTTAGTTGTGTCATTTAATTTAACTAATTAGTCACGGACCAACACGTTACAAACTAGCGATTCACTAAATTTTCGAGCTGCACATCGTGACACTATGCAACCTTATCTCTTGTAAATGACCCTGATGTAGCTTTGACACTACCTGACCCAAGAGAGAATCAGTTCAGGGGCTGCAGCAATTAAGCTGCTAGTGCGTAACGTTCGTCGTTAGCAGTTATTACATTCCCATTGTTTTACGAGATGACGGGTCCTCGGTATGCCCTCAATGCTTTGCAATCCACGTCGAAACCATGTCGGCCCCGATATACGCATATCAGTTCTTCTATTTTATGCTTTTTATTAAAAGTATGCTGAATACTTCACTAGTTAATCTACAACGCACAACTCTTGATTGACCTGGTCTTTAAGAACATCTTCAATTAGATTTCGCCAAGATGCCATCTCAGGCTGACCAGGAACCCTCTTACCAAACACTAATGCAATCATTTCACCAGAGTGATCCAGAAGCTCCATGGATGTAATCACACCATCTTTACTGGGCTTCCTAACCAACCAGATATGGTCTATTTTTTCAATATCTAAGTGAAGGTTAAATCCTGGATCTAATATATTGAACCAGCCCTTCGCCTCTATCAAACGATGAATAGGACCACTATGAATCTGAATTGCTCCTCGATTACCTATAAAAATCATGAGGGGCAATTGTGACTCTTGCGCAGCTTCAAAAATCATTTTCATAGATTCTCTACTTAGAGGTTCAGCGTAATGTTTACCAATGAGCTCAATAGCCTGAAGTCGATTTAAACGATGCTTTTTAAGTAGATCAAAGAAGTCATGCGTATCTTGCAACCCTTCCCAATCATTGCTAAAACTCTCTAAAGAAAAGTCTTCAGGTGGATAAAGTTCCGAAGAAGAAGCCGTTTGAGTTTTATCCTGAACATGAATTCCTGAATCTTGGTTACTACTGGCAAATTTATCGATTAACTCATCAAAGTAGATGTGATCACTTTGCGGCAACAGAAAAATCTTATGCACAGCGGTACCAAATTCATCAAAAAACTGAATGCTGCGCTGTAAAGAATCCCCCTTACCTTCTTCAAAGATAAAACCAAACTCCCATTGACGATAAAACAAACGGAGATCAATGACATCCCCTGTCACAAGCCCAATATCTCCTTGCGCAGAAGTGGGCTCATAAATACCTACCTTTTCATGAACCCCGCAGTCATTTCTAGTTAAAGCCAACACCTCCCCCAGATGTTTCACTTCAGCCAAAATTTCTGGCCAAGAATTTTTTAAACGCACCGCTCTGGCAAGGTGAGGTGTCGATTTGATTGCTGCCAACTTTGAAACACCCACATGCGCATCGAGCAATTCTGCTTCTGTAATTTTTAGAAACTGGGCAATTTCACGATGCCGCAGTTTTTTATCCAACCTCAAAGAAGTGAAACTTTGACGAATATCATTAATCTGATTGCACATACGCTCTCCTATAAAAATAGGCACTGGCTTGCTAAAGGAGAGAATGGCTGGCTTGTGCTAAATGAGTGAAAATACAATTGAGATCTTACATGAGAATGATTCTCAACAAATAACTACTTCCAATAGAGGGGCAATGCAACTTAAATTATCCAGATGAATACAACTCTTTATACCCATCAAAAATCAACGCTAGTCCATTCAGGTCACTGCACTACCCCATGGGGGTGGGCAATACTTGAATATCAAAGCAATAAGGTTTTTAGGTTGGAATTTTTAGGAGGCAAACGGTATCCCGCTCACCCAAACCTCATTGCTGACCCACAGTGCCAAAAAACAGTGGACCACTTATTTAAAAATCCATCAGAGTTTGTATTCAATCCTCAAGGGACATCATTTCAGCAAAGTGTTTGGCGAGCATTGCAAGCAATTCCTTATGGCTCATTAAGAACATATCAAGAGATTGCACAGTCCATCGGCAAACCTCAAAGTGTTCGAGCTGTAGCTAACGCCATTGGTGCCAACCCTATTTGTATTTTTATTCCATGTCATCGAGTCGTTAGATCAGATGGAAAAATTGGTGGTTACAGCAGCGGGAATGGCGCAAGTCTGAAGCGTGAACTTCTGCTAGCTGAGGGTATTAATCTACCCAGTGAGGATCCTTCATATGAATAGCCATCAAAGTTCTAACAAATAGACCAACAATTAGTATGGTCGTAAATACCAGAGAAACATAAGCTATATAGATTGCTGCAGGCGTGAATAAGGCGTAATTGAATACGGCTATCGTGAAAGAGGCTGATGGGAATGAATAAGCCCACCATGACATAAAAAATGGAAGTCGCGCAAACTTTCTAAATTGCGTCAGCAAAAAGAATGCAAAGAAAAAACCAATAGCAATTAATAAGTGGCCTGTTGAGTCCAATGCTTGATTGCCTGACTGTGAGGTCAAGGCTAGCCAAGATGAGAATGCAACCGTTGGTGGTGCCAAGAAAATAGCCATCGTTGGCTTCAATCGATCAGGCAAGGCAGGTTGCACGAACATTAAGCGATACATGACCAAGGATAACAATACCAACCAAAAAATAAGGCCAACTCCAAAGAAGAACCAAGATGTTTCGAGATAACCCAGTTTCACTCCAGCCAATGGAATTACCACATTACCTACTGCTGGAATAAACCAAACCGGGCAGGCATGCGAGGCTTGCAAACTATCACGATGAACCCAAGCATTTAATACAGCCAACATAGCCAGCAAATGCAGGGATGCGCCAAAAACCCAAACAAACTCTGCCACTTGCTGTGAATAATTAAAAATCACAGCTGAGAGCAAACATACCCCCACTGAGATAGCGCCAAAAAAAGATGATTTAACTGGGTGATTCCACTCTTCTATTAGTTTTTCTGGGGTTTCGATTTGCTTTCGAATCAAACCAAATGCCAGCACAAGAAAAACCACTGCAGCCAACAAGCCAAACGCTAAAGCAAAGTACTGCGCATAGGCCAATTGAGCAATATGAGAAAACTTAGTCCACGCTAAAGATAGACCTGACAAGCCCATCACCATGGCGAAAGCAGATACAGGTGGGGCAGCTAAAAAAGTTCTCATATTGATCTCAAATTAATTTAGTTAATTAAATTACATAAGTAATACAAATTACATATATAAAGAATCATAATAGGAATATGAAATTCAGTCTCATCAGCCTAATAAGCCTAGTTCTATATTTAAGCCTCGTTCTGATACCGCTTGGCATCGCCATCCATTTATCACTCCCAAGCCGCCCGTTTTTAGATCAACTCTCTTCTGGCCTAGCCATACTAGGCTTTAACATCATTCTTCTTGAATTTTTGATAAGCGGTCGAATTCGTATCATTTCAAAGCTTCTGGGTGTCGATTGGATTTTGCAACTTCACCAATTAATTGCAAGAACAGCCACCCTATTTTTACTGGCACACCCACTTCTATATACACTCCCAACAATACCTTCATTTACTAACCTAGCGCCTAGCGCCAGCCACCTTGGTCTAGATGCCACCTCAGCACTCAGTGGGTTTTTGGCTCTTGCAGTATTAGTGGTTTTAGTTGGCTTAGCTGTCACACGACACAACTCAGAACTTAAATATGAACAATGGCGCTTGAGTCATGCAATCATGTCTATCACCATTGCTGTCCTGGGCTTTCATCACACCACTCACGCTGGCAGATTCTCACAAGAAACGGTGATGTTGAGATATTGGCAAATTGGATTATGTATTGCCCTACTGAGCTTAGCCTGGGTTTACATTGTTCGCCCCATCACTCAACGATTCAACGCTTATCAAGTGACTTCTATCAAAGAAGTTGCCCATAAAATTTTTGAGCTAACTCTTTCACCTCAAGGGAAGAATAGATTCAATTACGAGGCGGGCCAATTTGTATGGCTCAAATTAAAAAGTAGTCGCCCGCTTTTTGAAAACCCCTTCTCCATTAGTTCTGCACCCAATAAAAGTAAAGATAAGCAACTTATTCAGTTCCTAATCAAAGATGTTGGCGACTTCACCCACCAAGTTACTCAACTAAAAGCGGGAGATGTGACTTATTTAGATGGCCCGTATGGTAATTTTGGACACAGCTGTTTTGAGTCCAACAAAAGCAATCTAGTGATGATTGCCGGTGGTGCTGGCATTGCCCCCATCATGAGCTTATTAAGAAGCATGCAAGAAAGTGGCAATCCTACATTTTTAGAAAAAAATATTTTAGTAATCTACGGAAATAGAGTCCAAGAGCAAATCATTGATGTGAGAAAAATGATTAACTTTGATTTATTTAAAAATTTACAACTAGCTCCCCTCGTCACTGAGCCGAACAGACAGTGGGCTGGCTTGTCTGGCATATTGAATGCGAGTAATTTAGAAAAAGTTCTACATGCTTCAGGGGATGGCTCTTTTAATAGCAAGGAAACTTACTTTTATATTTGCGGTCCAGCGGAAATGATTGATAGTGTTGAGCAAACACTAGACGCTATGGGAGTGCCACTTGCGCATATTGAATCCGAAAAGTTTCAATATGACTTTACTCAAAAAAATGCCAGAACTCGCTTGAGTTTAATTTTGATGGGTTTAGCCAGTAGCGCGCTTTGCCTAAGCGCGATCTACTTAGCTAAGTAATTAAACTGATTCAGAACGTTTTAATAGATCTTCCCAGCGCGCCATTAACTGAGTCAACTGTTCCTCAATGGCTTTTAGGCGCTCTTGAAACTTAATCACCTGGTCTGGGTTGCTCTTATAAAGATCACCATCCCCCAAACTAAGGCCAATTTGAGCTTGCTCAACTTCTAGGGCATCAATCTTTGATGGGATATCTTCCAACTCCTGACGCTCTTTACTGTTGAGCTTTTGAATCGTTGATTTAGCCTTTACTGGGGCCACATCTTTATTAGCCGTTGGCTTACTTGCTTCTGATGAAGTGACTGGGGTTGTGGATTGAGCTGCTCGAAACTCTTCAGTTCTCTTTTTTTGAATTTTCCAGTCTTCATAACCACCCTCATACTCACGCCAGTAGCCATCACCCTCGTAGGCAATAATACTTGTCACAACGTTATCTAAAAATGCGCGGTCATGACTAACCAAAAATACTGTTCCCTTGTAATCCTGCAATAACTGCTCTAACAATTCAAGAGTATCAATATCCAAATCATTGGTTGGCTCATCAAGAACAAGAACGTTCGCAGGTCTTGCAAATAGTCTAGCCAGCAAAAGTCGATTTCTTTCACCACCTGATAGGGTTAAAACTGGTGAAGCCGCACGCTCAGGCGCAAACAAAAAATCATTTAAGTAACTTTTAACGTGCTTACGATTTCCATTAATTTCAATCCACTCACTACCGGGGCTAATGTAGTCTTCTAAGGTGGCATTGAGATCCAAGCCTTCGCGCATCTGATCAAAGTAGGCAATTTCAATGCGCGAACCCATCGTTGCCGTGCCCGTATCAGGTTGAATTGTTCCTAGTATTAACTTCAATAAAGTTGTCTTGCCTGCCCCGTTAGGACCCAACAATCCCACCTTATCACCACGCAATATGGTTGCTGTGAAATCTTTAACAATTGGTCGATCATATGATTTGCTGACATTTTCTAAGTCAGCTACTATCTTGCCACTGCGATCACCTGAAGAAACTGCCAATTTAATCTGCCCCATCGCATCGCGTCGCTCAGCTCGAATTTCTCTTAGTTTTTCTAAACGCGCAATACGGCCAACACTTCGAGTTCTGCGCGCTTCAACACCTTTGCGTATCCAAACTTCTTCTTGAGCAAGTAACTTATCAGCCCTAGCGTTGGCTAAAGCTTCTGAAGCAATCTCTTGTTCTTTTAACACCTCGTATGCAGAGAAGTTCCCTGGATAAGATCTCAAGATACCTCGATCTAATTCAACAATCTGAGTACTTACCGCATCCAAGAAAGCACGGTCATGAGTGATAAGAACAACTGAGCCTTTAAATGCTTTAAGTAATTCCTCTAACCAAGTAATCGAATCTAAATCTAAGTGGTTGGTTGGCTCATCCAAAAACAACACATCTGGAACAGCCACCAAAGCTTGGGCTAAGGCAACGCGCTTGCGATTACCTCCAGACAAGGCTCCGATTTCAATATCAGGATTGAGGTGAAGACGATCTAGAGTTTCATGAACGCGCTGCTCCCAATTCCAACCACTCATTGATTCAAGCTTAGATTGAATTTCATCTAAACGATGATGAGAATCATCATTCCATTCAGCAACACTTAACTCTTCATATTCTTCACGCAATGCTTTAACCTCAGAAACACCCTTGGAAACAGCATCAAAAACTGTTTCTTTTGAATCAAATATGGGTTCCTGGGCAACATAGGCCATGCGTAACCCTTGCTGATACTGCAAGGTGCCATCATCTAGCTTTTCTAGGCCTGCTAATATTTTTAATAAAGAAGACTTACCAGTGCCATTACGACCAATAAGACCAATCCTCTCCCCAGATTCAAGGGAGAAAGAAGTATTTGCTAGCAAATCAACGTGGCCAAAAGCCAGTTTTGCATCAGTTAGAACAATTAAAGCCATAATGACATTATCGCGGTTGAATTAAAAAGAGAGAAAAAACGATGCACGGTGCAGATTTCATTAAAGACTTAGCAGTCATCATGTTGGTTGCTGGAGTAGTTACTGTGATCTTTCATTACTTAAAGCAACCTGTTGTTTTAGGCTACATCATTGCGGGCCTCATTATCGGTCCTTATGCAACACCGATCCCATTTATTTCAGATGAGAACACGATTAAGACCCTAGGCGAGCTAGGCGTTGTGTTCCTGATGTTTGGCCTAGGCCTTGAGTTTAGCCTGCGAAAGCTGGCCAAAGTTGGCGCTACCGCCTTTGTTGCCGCCCTATCTCAAATCATCTTATTAATTTGGGTAGGCTACGAAATTGGACGTTTCTTTGCCTGGAACCCAATGGATTCCCTGTTTTTAGGTGCGATGATGGCAATTTCATCGACCACCATTACCGTTAAGGCCCTTGAAGAACTTGGTCTTAAAAAAGAGAAATTTGCCAATCTTATTTACGGCATCCTGATTGTTGAAGATATTCTTGCGATTAGCTTGATTGTGATGCTCACAGGTATTGCAACCACAGGTCATCTGGAGCCAGTTGAAGCTGCCATGACCATTGGTGAACTCATACTCTTTATGACTGTCTCATTGGCCGTAGGCATCCTATTGATTCCTCGTCTACTGAATGTAGTGGCTAAATTTCAAAGAAAAGAGATGTTGTTGGTCACAGTTCTTGGTCTTTGTTTTGGCTTTTGTTTGATTGTTATCAAGCTGGAGTACAGCGTTGCCTTAGGCGCCTTCTTGATTGGCGCGATCATGGCTGAATCCAGGCATATCCACACCATTGAGAAATTGATTGAGCCGGTGAAGGATATGTTCATTGCCATCTTCTTCGTCACCATTGGTTTGCTGCTTGACCCAGCCATTATTTGGCAATATGCACTACCTATCAGCATCATTAGCTTTGCGGTCATCATTGGCAAAGTTGTGTCTTGTAGCATGGGCACCTTTATTACAGGGCATGATGGAAAAACATCGATGAGAGTTGGCATGGGTAAGGCACAAATTGGTGAGTTCTCATTCATTATTGCCAGCCTTGGATTAACGCTCAACGTCACCAGTGACTTTTTGTACCCAATCGTTGTGGCTGTTTCAACGATCACCACTTTATTCACGCCTTATTTGATCAGAGCATCTGACCCATTTAGCACCTGGGTTGGGATTCGCATTCCCAACCCCATTAAAAATGTTTTTATTCAGTATTCACAATGGATCAGTCAGATTCGATCAGACAACCAATTGCGCTCAGATATAAGACCTTTTGTAAGACGCATTACATTTCACGTTTTTGTAAATGCTTGCATCGTGATTGCCCTATTTTTATCGGCTACCAAGCTATTTACAATCGTGAATGATTATGTGGATACCAGCCACTTAAGTTGGTTTGGTGAATCCTATCAACAAGGATTGATGTGGGCTATGAGTCTATTGCTTTCAGCTCCATTTATGTTTGCGATCTACAGAAAATTAGAGGCCTTGGGTTTACTCTTGGCTGATGTTCGCCTTCACTCTGGGAATTATTCAGAAAGTGACCGTGCTGCTATTCACCAATTGTTCGCTCAACTCATGCCGGTCTTGGCCATCATTGCTTTATTAATTTTGGTATCGGCATTAAGTTCAAGCATTCTTCCGCCCGCAGGCATGCTCATCGTTGTTGCAGGCTTAATGGCAAGCCTTATTTATTTACTCAGAAAGCAACTTGTGAAGATTCATGCGAAGCTACAAATTGCTCTGACAGAGTCATTTAAAGAAAATAGTCAAAATACGCCACCACAATAAGCGATAATCTAGCCGTGGAAAAAGTACGCATCTCAAAATTAATGTCTGAACAAGGAATTTGTTCAAGACGCGAAGCCGACAACTATATTGAACAAGGTTTGGTATTGGTTGATGGCGAAGTAGTGAGCGAACTCGGCGCGAGAGCCTTCCCCAATCAAAAGATTGAGTTGAAAAAAGCGGCTATTGCTCAGCAGGCTCGTAGATATACGATCATCTTAAATAAACCAGTTGGCTACATTTCTCACTTTGATGAAGATCGAGAATACAAACCAGCCGCATCGCTCATCACGCCAGAAAATCAGTTTGTTCATCAGCTTTCAGCGCAGCTGCCAGGTAAATTCAATACCCGCGGCTTGGCTCCTGCGGGACGCCTTGACATTGATTCAAGCGGCTTGTTAGTGCTCACCCAAGACGGCAGAATTGCTAAATTGTTAATTGGCGAAAACAGCCCGATTGAAAAAGAGTACTTAGTTCGCGTTGAAGGCACTCTCAGTCCAGAAGGTTTGCGCTTACTCAATCATGGTTTGAAACTGGATGATGAAGCTCTAAAACCTGCCAAAGTCAGCTGGCAAAATACGGATCAATTACGCTTCGTTTTACGCGAAGGTAAAAAGCGTCAAATTAGACGTATGTGTGAACTAGTTGGTTTACACGTAGTAGGCTTGAAACGTATTCGTATTGGACAAATCCCATTAGGAAACCTACCAGTTGGTCAATGGCGCCACCTAGGACCTACTGAACGTTTCTAAAGCTTATTTAGATAAGCTCCGGTTTTATAAGGGTTTAAAACCCATCATCTGAAATATCCCCATTGATTTAAAGCCTTATCGGGCAAAAATACCCGAAAACACCTAAAATACGGGCTATGAAAACACCTGAACTTTTAGCCCCTGCTGGCAGCTTATCCATGCTCAACACAGCCTTCGACTTTGGTGCGACGGCTGTATATGCTGGCCAACCTCGCTATTCATTGCGCGTTCGCAATAATGACTTTGGCAATATTGAAGTTTTACGCGAAGGTATTGAGACTGCTCACGCTCAAGGTAAGAATTTTTATTTGGTTTCAAACATCTTTCCTCACGGCGCAAAAACTCGCACCTACGTCAAAGACATGGAGCCGGTTATTGCGCTCAAGCCTGATGCCTTGATCATGTCTGATCCTGGTTTGATCATGTTGGTTCGTGAAAACTGGCCAGACATGCCAATCCATTTATCTGTTCAAGCAAATACTGTGAACGGTCATGCTGCTAAGTTTTGGCGCTCTGTAGGTGTTAGTCGTGTGATTTTGTCTCGCGAATTATCTCTTGATGAAATCGAGGCAGTTCGTCAAGATTGTCCAGAGATGGAAATTGAAGTGTTTATCCATGGCGCTCTTTGTATCGCCTACTCTGGTCGTTGCTTACTATCTGGCTACTTTAATCACCGCGACCCTAACCAAGGCACTTGCACCAACTCTTGCCGCTGGGATTACAAGGTTGCTCAAGCAACCGAAGATGCCACTGGTGATATTTATCTTCTTGAAGAAGGTAACCGTCCTGGAGAATGGATGCCGATTGAAGAAGACATGCATGGCACTTATATCTTGAACTCTAAAGATCTAAGAGCTATCGAGCACGTTCAACGCTTAACTGAAATGGGCATTGACTCATTCAAGATTGAAGGTAGAACGAAATCTCCTTACTACGTTGCAAGAACAGCTCAAGCTTATCGCTCTGCGATTGATGATGCTGTTGCAGGCCGTCCATTTAATCCAGTTCTACTAGGTCATTTAGAAGGTTTGGCTAATCGCGGCTATACAGATGGTTTCTATGTTCGCCACCATGATCAAGATCATCAAAACTATTTACGCGGATTCTCTTTATCAGGACGCAGCCTTTACGTAGGTAATGTTTTAGAAGTTGATGCGGCTCGCGGTTTAGTTAAAGTTGAAGCTAAGAATAAATTTGCAGTTGGCGACAAGTTGGAAATTATTCAACCAAGCGGCAACACAGATGTTGTTCTAGAAGAAATTTACAGCACTAAGGGTGAAGCTATGCGCGTTGTCCCTGGCGCTGGATACACTGTCTGGGTTAAGTTACCCCTTAGCTCTGAAGGTGCTTTCTTGGCTCGTTATATGGAACAAGAGAATGCATCAAAGCTTGAACAGATTCCTATCATGGAAGCTTGATTCATAAGCAATCTCCTCAGAAATTGCGTCAAAAGCCCTAATAATTGATTATTAGGGCTTTTTTTAATCAATAGAGTGACTGGCATAGGACTTGCATCGGTTAAAGTATGAGTATGAAAGTTGCCCTGACACACATCACTAGCTATCAATATAGCCAAGACGCTCATTTAGGGCCGCAACTTGTCAAGCTACGCCCAGCTCCACATTGCAGAACACCTATCCTTGAATATCATTTAGATATTGAACCAAAGAGTCATTTAATTAATTGGCAACAAGATCCCTTTTCTAATCACATCGCTAGATTAGTTTTTCCAAACAAAACAGATCGCCTCATTATCAAAGTAGATTTGGTAGCTGAGTTAATCCCTATCAATCCCTTTGATTTCTTTTTGGACTCATCAGCAGAACATCACCCATTTACTTATGAGCAGAAACTATTTGACGGCCTACAGCCCTATTTAAAACAAACTGAAAGCGGCCCTCTCTTTGAGGCTTTTGTAAAAAAAATACCGCCAGAAAAACGCCGAACTATTGAGTTCATTGTTTACGTTAATCAACTGGTATTTAACCGAGTTAATTATTTGATTCGACATGAGCCTGGAGTCCAAAGCATTGAAGAAACCCTAAGCAAGGGTTCTGGGTCTTGCAGAGACTCCACTTGGTTACTCGTGCAACTATTTAGACGCCTTGGTCTTGCAGCAAGATTTGTATCTGGCTACCTCATAGAGACAAAGCCAGAATGGCATAACCTAAATAGCCCTGCAGACTCTCATGAGAATATTGCAGAGTTACATGCTTGGTGTGAAGTATTTGTGCCCGGTGCTGGCTGGATTGGACTTGACCCTACATCAGGCCTATTAGCCACAGAAGGACATATTCCTTTGGCCTGCGCCCCAGAACCTGAAAGCGCCATGCCCATAAACGGTGAACTAGACATGTGCGAAGTACAACTAACGCACCAAATTAGCACGCGCCGTATTTAGAACGCATGCTAATTTGATCAATCACATTAATTAGGATTTACTAGCTAGTGTGAAGTGCTCAACAACTGGTGGCTGTAAAAAGAATGGGCCAACATGAGAGCGCCACTTTGGGAATGCTTCAGATTCTCTGAAATCAACTGTGTGATTTTCAAGCGTTTCCCAATAGATCATCAAAATATAACGACCAGGGTTTTCAATGCCTGCGTTTAATTTATAACCGCGAAAACCTTTAGCTGGAGAAATTGCCTCAGCTACTCCTGCCGCAACTGCTTTTTCGAAGTCAGCCTTTTTAGCTGGATCAATACTAATGTCAACAATTTCTAAAATCATTTCTTTCCTTTTTTAAATTACTTAAACCACGTATATGTGGCAATACCTAAAATTGTTAAAGCCAAAGAACCTAACAAGTGC
>ERZ1034363.1036-NODE-1036-length-16852-cov-3.875589_pt1 | contig 16852 bp, 14 predicted proteins | sample MGYA00520616_ERZ1034363 | MGnify/ENA primary metagenome ERZ1034363 (study PRJEB33736, sample SAMEA104284506) | Azolla filiculoides | biome: Urban; feature: Water surface; material: Ditch water | place: Netherlands | collected 2015-10-28 | depth 0-0.1 m ...
ATTAATTTTTTGGCTTCTGCCAAAAACCCATTCGCTAATTGACGTTGTAAACTAACTAAGTTTTCAATTTTTGGTTTTAACTCGAACCAGGAAAATATCTAATTAAAGCCGTTAGTCAAGATTATTACGAAGGTAAAATTGATATGACAGGTCGTAAAACAGCTTATTTTGTTTGTCCAGATTTAGAGGAAGATGTTTTTATTCCGACTAATAATTTAAATCATGCTTTAGATAAAGATACCGTAAAAGTCTATGTTTACAATCGTAGAAAAGGAAGAAGACCTGAAGGTGAAGTGATTGAAGTTATAGAAAGAAACAAAACTGATTTTGTGGGTGTAATAGACATTCAGAAAAACTTTGCTTTTGTTTCTACAGCCAATCCAAAAATGTATACGGATATCTTTATTCCAAAGGATAAAATCGGAGAAGCAGAGCAAGGCGATGTCGTTTTAGTTCATATTGAAGATTGGCCATCCAGAGCCGACAGTCCTTTTGGAACAGTGGTAAAAGTATTAGGAAAACCAGGAGAACATGATACTGAAATTCATGCAATTTTGGCCGAATACGGATTACCGGCTGAATTTCCGATAGAAGTAGAGACCTATGCACAAAAAATAGATACTACTATTCATGAAAGTGAAATTGCAAAACGTCGGGATATGCGAGATACCCTGACTTTTACAATAGATCCAAAAGATGCTAAAGATTTTGATGATGCTTTGTCATTTAAAAAATTAGAAAATGGAAATTATGAAATAGGAATTCATATTGCTGATGTTTCTTTTTATCTCGAAGAAGGAACTGTTCTGGATGATGAAGCGTATCAAAGAGCTACTTCTGTGTATTTAGTGGATAGAGTAGTGCCCATGTTACCCGAAGTTTTATCTAATTATGCCTGTTCTCTTCGTCCGCATGAAGAAAAATATACGTTTTCGGCTATTTTTGAAATTACCGAAAAAGCTCAGGTTGTTAATCAATGGTTTGGACGCACCGTTATATTTTCTGATCAGCGATTTTCATATGAAGAAGCGCAGTATATCATAGAAACTAAGGATAATACTATTCCTGTTGAAACATCTATAATTGGAAGTTCTTATGTGGTTTCTGATGAAATTGTTGCAGCCACTTTAAAACTGGATCAGTTAGCTAAAATTTTCAGAAGAAACAGAATGAATGATGGCGCTATTTCTTTTGATAAAGTAGAAGTAAAATTTAATTTAGATCAAGAAGGAGAACCAGAAGGTGTTTATTTTAAAATTTCAAAAGATGCCAATCATTTGATTGAGGAATTCATGCTTTTGGCCAATAAAAAAGTCGCAGAATATATTGGAAAACAAAAGAAAACCTTTGTATATAGAATTCATGATGAGCCAAATGAAGATAAATTAATAGCTATGCAAACGGTTATTGCAAAGTTTGGTTATAAGATAGATTTTAGAAACAAAGGAGATATTTCAAAATCATTGAATAATTTATTAGCCGATGTTGTTGGTAAAAAAGAGCAGAATTTAATAGATACTTTAACCATTCGAAGTATGAGTAAAGCCAAATATTCTACAGATAATATTGGACATTACGGATTAGCTTTTGATTATTATTCCCATTTTACTTCACCAATTCGTCGTTATCCGGATGTAATGGTACATCGATTATTGCAATATTATCTTGATGGCGGAAAATCAGTAGATGAAGAAACATATGAAGCTAAATGTTTGCATTCTTCAACAATGGAAGGTTTAGCAACAAATGCGGAACGTGATTCTATTAAATACATGCAGGTAAAATACATGCAAAATCATAAAGATCAAGAGTTTTTAGGTGTAATTTCCGGTGTTACTGAGTGGGGAATTTATGTAGAAATTATTGAAAACAAGTGCGAAGGAATGGTTAGAATTCGAGATATAAAAGAGGATTATTACACTTTTGATGAAAAACAATATGCTCTTGTAGGCGCAACTTCTAATCAATTATTACAATTAGGAGATGAAATTTACGTTAAAGTAAAAAATGCTGATCTAGTTAAAAAACAATTAGATTTTAATTTTTTACGAAGAAACGAATAATCATTAAAAAACTATTAAAATGAAAAAATTACTTCTGATAGCTGTATTTTTTATAGCTTATAATTCAAATGCGCAAGTGACAAAAAACTTGGGTGATTTTGATAATGTGAAAGTATTTGATAAAATGAATGTAAAATTAATTGCTGCTTCCGAAAATAAAATAGTCATTTCCGGAGACAGAGAAAGTGAAGTGGAAGTTGTAAATAAAAACGGAGAATTAAAGATTAGAATGCCTTTTCCAAAATTATTATCAGGTGATGCTATTACCGTTAAATTGTATTTTAAAAGATTAGAAAGCATCAACGCCAGCGAAGGAAGTTATATTTCAAGTGATTATACATTCAAACAAACTTCTTTAGAGGTGAATGCCAAAGAAGGATCTGAAATAAAAGTGAAAGTTGATGTACAAAAAGTAAATGTTAAAGCAAATTCTGGAGGAATTGTAGAGGTTTCCGGAGATGCATTAAATCAAAATGTAGTAATTACGTCTGGTGGAATTTTGAAAGCAACTGATTTACATACTTCTCAAACTTCAATAAGCGTCGCTGCAGGAGGAAAAGCCGAAATCTATGCTACAACCTTAGTAGATGCAAAAGTAAAAGCCGGAGGTTCTATTTACATATATGGAAAACCAAAACAAATTAATAAAGAAACTATTATTGGCGGTACTATTATTGAAAAAAACTAATAAAGCAGGCCTAACTATTTTTTAATAAAATTTAAAATTTTAATGATTAACGATATTTTAACTGGTATACCTTGGGGAATTTTTTTAAGTTTTATGATTGGCCCCGTGTTTTTTATTTTATTGGAAACCAGTATTACAAAAGGATTCAGAGCTGCTTTAGTTTTTGATTTAGGAGTTGTTTTAGGCGATATTCTTTTTATAACTATTGCTTATGTAGGAAGTTATAGATTGATAACCAGTCTAAAAGATAATGCCGCTTTATTTATGTTCGGCGGAATATTAATGCTGTCTTATGGCGTTATTTCCTACATAGGTTTACACAAAGAAAAAAAGGTAAATACCCATAAAATCGACAACGAAATTATCAAAAAAGATTACTTAGGTTTATTTATCAAAGGCTTTTTTCTAAACATTATCAACATTGGAGTATTGGGATTTTGGTTGGCTGTAATTATTTCGGTTGGACCAAAACTAGAAATGCAAAACTCTAGAATGTTTATTTTTTTTGCTTCTGTAATTGTAACTTATGTATTGGTTGATTGTATCAAAATACTATTAGCCAAACAGTTAAAAAACAAAATGACCCCAACCAATATTCTAAAAATCAAAAAAGGAATAAGTATTGTTTTGATGATTTTCGGGATTGCTTTAATTGTTCAGGGTTGGTTTCCAAAAGAAAAAGAAAAGTTGAAAGATGCTTTGGAGAGGATTGATGAGTAGGTTTTAGAAAAACATTCGGCCTTTTATAAAGTATGATGTTTCTATTTTATAGCCGTTTAATATATTATACTTATCAAATAATGTTTTAATTTCTGTATCTATATTTTCATCATAATTTAAAATTAAATAAATACATCTTTTTTCATCTTTAGACAATACATTTCTTAAAATATCAAAATAATACTCATTTTTACTAATCTTGTTTTTTTCAATAATTTTAATTATTGATTTTATTTGATATAAAAAAGTGTATTCAATATGTCTATTACTATTATCTTTAATTGCATTTTGAAAAACTGTACACAAATCCTCTTTTGTTATATTTTGTCTATTTTCTGGAATATAATTTTGATAATACTTTACAAAATTTTTGAATAAATTATTATCCATTATGATATAAAATAAACTAATGTTTTTTTGGTAATTTGAAAGTAATTGGAAAAATGTGTTTTCAAAATTTTGTAATTTTAGAGTATCATTTTGTTGTTTCATTTCTTTCTGTTGGTTTTGGAGCTCAATCCTTGTCAAGGATAATTCTTCTTTATTGTACAACATTTCTATTTGTTGATATAATAATTGTTGTTTTTGACCTAAAAAAGCAACATAAACAAAAAGCAACCCTGAAAGAGAAAATAATGAAGAAACTAAACCTCCTGATATTGCCCCGATATCTAATAAATATTGATACTCTTTTTTTGCTCCAAAGTAGAAAACACTCCAAAATATTATTAGAAGAATACAAGCAATTATTATTGAAATAAATGCAGCTAATCTGTATCTTCTAATTGTTTTTTCTACAACTGTAATTCCCTTTTCTATTACGGTTAGTCGATTATTTGATTCTGTATTTAACATTTTTTTCTTACAAACTTACAAAATAATTAATCATAAAAAAACCCTCAAGTTTCCTTGAAGGTTTTAGAGACATCGTCTGTATTCGAACCATAACTTTACCTAATTTTTTCTAAAAATTAAACATAAAAAAACCTCTCAAAAAGAGAGGTTAATTCAGAGGCATCGTCCGGATTCGAACCGGAGTAGGAGCTTTTGCAGAGCCCAGCCTAGCCGCTCGGCCACGACGCCAATTATTTATTGGTGTGCAAATATACTAAAAAAGTTAAAAAAGGAAAGCAATAATTACAAAGATTTAAAAATTCATAATTAGCTTAATTTCTATATTCTTCCATTTCTATGGTAACTGCTTCAACATCACCGCCAATGGGAGGATTTAATTTTGAAACTGCCAAGGTTATTCTTGAAATAGCGGCCACTTCATCAAAAATTCTTTTGATGATTCTATGGGCAACGTGTTCCAAAAGTTGTGATCTTATTGCCATTTCTTCCTCTACAATTCGGTTCAAAAGTACATAATCAACTGTATCTTCTAGATTATCGGACAATGCCGATTTACGCAAATCGGTTTTTACTTCCAAGTCAACAGAATAATCGGAGCCTATTTTTCCTTCTTCAACTAAACAACCGTGATAGGAATACGTTCGGATGTTTTTTAGTTTTATAATTCCCATTTATTTTAAGAGTTTATTGTTAATAGTTTGTTGTTTATGGTGAATCTAACTACAAACCATAAACCACAAACTATAAACTTTTTATATCTTTGCTAAAATTAAACAAAATTATGTCAACCGAAGAAAAATCCCTTCATTTTATAGAACAAATTATAGAAGACAGCTTAGTAACTGGTTTCCCTCAAAATAAATTACGTTTCCGTTTTCCGCCAGAACCTAATGGTTATTTGCACATTGGTCACGCCAAATCTATTTGTTTGAATTTTGGTTTGGGTCTAAAGTACAATGCGCCAGTCAATTTACGTTTTGATGATACGAATCCAGCCAAAGAAGAGCAGGAATATGTAGATGCCATCAAAGAAGATTTGCAATGGTTAGGCTTCAATTGGGCCGAAGAACGTTACGCTTCTGATTATTTTCAGCAGTTGTACGATTGGGCTATTTTGATGATCAAAAAAGGAAAAGCCTATGTTGACAGTCAATCTTCTGAAGATATGGCGGCTCAAAAAGGAACGCCAACACAACCTGGTGTTGACGGACCTTATAGAAATCGTTCAGTTGAAGAAAATTTAACTTTGTTCGAAGGAATGAAAAACGGCGATTTTCCGGAAGGAAGTCACGTTTTGCGTGCTAAAATTGATATGGCTTCGACCAATATGTTGATGCGTGATCCTTTGATGTACAGGATTTTGCACCGTCATCATCACAGAACCGGGAATGATTGGAAAATCTATCCAATGTATGATTATGCACACGGTGAAAGTGATTATATCGAGCAAATTTCACACTCTATTTGTACGTTGGAATTTGTAATGCACAGAGAATTGTACAATTGGTTTTTAGACCAAATTTATGATGACAAAAAGGTAAAACCGCATCAATATGAATTTGCCCGTTTGAACTTGAATTACACTGTAATGAGCAAGCGAAAACTATTGCAATTGGTTCAAGAAAATATAGTGAACGGCTGGGATGATCCAAGAATGCCAACTATTTCAGGTTTGAGAAGAAGAGGTTATACACCAGCTTCGATTCGTAAATTTTGCGATGTTATTGGTGTGGCCAAACGTGAAAATATCATCGATGTTTCGCTTTTGGAATTTTGTTTGAGAGAAGATTTAAACAAAACAGCTCCTAGAGTTATGGCTGTTTTAGATCCGATAAAAGTGGTTATTACCAATTATCCAGAAGAAAAAGAAGAATTGTTAGATGCCGAAAATAACCAAGAAGATGAATCGGCAGGTTTCAGAAAAGTACCTTTTTCAAGAGAAATTTACATCGAAAGAGAAGACTTTTTGGAAGAAGCTCCAGCCAAATTTTTCCGTTTGTCTTTAGGAAATGAAGTACGTTTGAAAAATGCGTATATCATTAAAGGAGAAAGTGTTGTAAAAGATGCAGCAGGAAATATTACCGAAATTCACGTTACTTATGATACCGATTCTTTGAGCGGAAGTGGAAGTGAAGCCTCCAAAAGAAAAGTGGCTGGAACCTTGCATTGGGTTTCAATTAAACACGCTGTGGAAGCAGAAGTTCGTTTATATGATAGACTTTTTATAGACGAAGCACCAGACAGTCACAAAGAGAAAAACTTTTTGGATTTTATGAATTCCAATTCCTTGCAAATCGTAAAAGGATTCGTGGAACCAAGTCTTTCCACAGCAAAATTGGGAGATAAATTTCAGTTCCAACGTTTGGGTTATTTTAATGTTGATAAAGATGCAACTGATTCTAAATTAGTGTTTAACAAAACGGTTGGATTGAAAGATGCTTGGGAAGAAAAAGGTAAAAAAGAAGAAAACAGCATCAATAATGCTTTAAAAGAAATCAACAAATATTTCAAAGTTGCCACCAGAGAAGAGCGTATTACCATTCGAAAAGCAATAGGAGAGACCTTGTCAGGAATTGCTAATTATAGTTTGTTGCAAAACTCTTTCAAGAAGAATATCAATAACAATAAAACGTCTTTGTTGTTTGCTCAATTTATTTTGAAATATTCCAGTTTAAAATCTTCTGATTTTGATAAAGAAGATTTAACCAAATTGTATTTGATGTCTCTTAGAAGTGAATCGACATTTGTTCGTTCGAGAGCACTTTTGAATTTACAAAATTTAGATTACGATTCGGATTTTATAAATTCCTTTAAAGAAGAAATTTTAAAATTAAAATCCAATCCAACGAAAAGTACAACCGAAAGAGAAGTTGAATTTATCGAACAAGTTTTAAATAAATAAAAACTATCAAAAGCGCTTCTAAAAGCGCTTTTTTTTATTATTTATTTTTCTGATAGATTTTTAAAATTATATCAATTTAATTGATTAAAATTGACTTTCATAAATTAATTTTAAAGCAATTATTTTAGTTTTAGATCTTTGTAGTTGTTAATGAAAAGTTGATTCAAAAAAACGCTTTATTTTAAGTTTTAGTTCAATTTAACGGCTTGTTAACATTGCTGTGTTAATAAATAGATTAACTTTAGGACAGTATTAATTTAAATTCTAAAAACGATGTCAAATAACACAAATTCAGTATTGGCACTTTTATTAGGTGCAGCGATTGGAGCAGGAGTTGGAATTTTATTTGCTCCAGATAAAGGTTCGAAAACCAGAGAAAAAATTAAAGATGGTTTTGATGATGCTAAAGACAATTTAAAACATAAATTTGAAGATGTAACGCATCAATTGAGAAAAAAGTTTGAAGGATCAAAACACAATATGGAAGAAACTTACGAAGAAATGGTTTCGAATATGAGTTATAAAACTGAAGACGTTATTTCTTTTTTGGAAACTAAATTAGCCGATTTGAAAGAACAAAACGCCAAACTTCAAAAAAAACAATTAGCTAATCACGAAAATTAATTTTCTTAAACACTAATTTATGGCTTTTGAAGAACTAAAAGAACATACCGAAGACATTCAAAAAGAAGCGCAAGCTTATATCGAAAACAGTATAGCTTATTATAAGTTATGGGGTTTTAAGGTGGCAATGAAATCTACCACGATGATTTTTAAGTTTGTTTTAATTGCCATTGCTTTGATGATGGTTTTGTTGTTTTGTTCTATAGCAGGAGCCATCGCAATCGGGAATGCCTTGGATAGTTATGCCTTAGGATTTTTAATAGTAGGTGGAATTTATTTAGTTTTCTCAGGACTTTTATTTTTAATTAAAGATAAAATGGTGGAAGGACCCATCTTGGAGAAATTTTCAGAAATCTTTTTTAACGACTAAAGTATGGAAAACAAAAAATATTCATCCTACGCACAAATTGAGTTGGAATTAAAAATCTTGAAAATAGAAAGAGAACTCAACTTGAAAAGAGTGGTTTTAAATGTTGAAAAGACAAAAGAAAGTTTATTACCCAAAAACATAGTAAAGAGTTTTTTAGGTGATTATAAATCAATTGTTTCTAACAATATCGGAACCATAATTAATATTGCCATTCCAATTTTAATCAATTGGATAACAAAAAGAAAAAGAGGCCATTAAGCCTCTTTTTTCATTTAAAAACACGTTGTTTTTAAGCTGGTTCAGCTGGATTTGAAGTATCTGACGGATTGTAATCTGTCGAGGTATGATTTTTGGATTTTTCTCGTTTGGGTTGTTTTTTCATTTGCTCTCCAATAATATTCGAAGCCGTAAAACTAGTCACCATACTGTTGAGCATATCGCTGGCGGCTTGCGGAGAATTGGGCAATAAAATCAAATTCGAATTTGTATCAGCGCCAATGGCTTGCAACGTATCATAATGTTGTGTAATTACAATTAAGGCAGATGCTTCTTGCGAATTGATTCCCACATTGTTTAAAACTTCAACACTTTCTACTAATCCACGAGCAATTTCTCTACGTTGGTCGGCAATACCTTGACCTTGCAGTTTTTTGCTTTCTGCTTCGGCTTTGGCTTTGGCAACAATTCTAATTCTTTGCGCTTCGGACTCAAACATTGCTGCTGTTTTTTCTCTCTCGGCAGCATTAATTCTGTTCATAGCGTTTTTTACTTGAATATCGGGGTCAATATCGGTAACCAACGTATTGATAATGTCGTATCCATAAGTAGTCATTGCTTCGTTCAATTCTCTTTTTACAGCAATGGCAATATCATCTTTTCGGATAAACACATCGTCAAGTATCAATTTTGGTACTTCGGCACGAACTACATCAAAAACATAAGCCGTAATTTGATCGTGTGGATATTCCAATTTATAAAATGCTTCGTAAACGTGTTCTGGAATTACTTTGAATTGTACAGATACTTTCATTTTTACAAACACATTATCCTTGGTTTGTGTTTCAATAATAACATCTAGCTGTTGAATTTTAAGATTTACACGCCCAGCCACTTTATCAATTACAGGCAATTTGAGTTGCAAACCCGATTGTCGAATGCCAATAAACTTACCAAATCGTTCTATAACAACTGCGGTTTGTTGTTTGACGGTAAAAAAACTCGAGAAGAAAATAAATAGTGCAAAGACTAAAATAATAATTAATACAGGACTCATAGAATATAATTTAGGTTAAAAAATACCGTTAAATTACAAAAAAACTTTAGGTTTGTCTTTGAATAATTTAATATTTATGAAAAAGATTTTTCTTACTTCTGTTTTAACCTTGATTTCGACGATTTGTTTTTCTCAATACGAGTATAGAGATTCCAACCGAATCGGAATAAGTTTTGGTATCAATCAGTTTACTTTGAACACTAATAATTTTCAAACCAAACCCGGAACAGGTTGGAACGGCGGACTTTCAATGCGTGGAAATTACTATAATGATTGGGATGCACTTTATGCAATGCAGTTCAGTGAGAACAATTTTTCGGTTAGTACGAACAGTGGTTTTATAACTGAAGAAACCAATTATAAATTATCATCTGCCCAAATATCGTTTCTGTTTAGTTATAAAATTGTCGAAAATCATTTGAGTATTGAAATGGGTCCTTTAGTTCAAATTAATGGTAAATTAAGTGTTGAAAAAGACCAAGAAAACAATATTATTTCAGGAACTACTTTGTTGGCCAAAGATATTGTTGATATTTCTAAATTCAGTTTTTATCCAGTAGTAGGAATTACAGCAGGGGTTCGCCACGTTCGCTTGAATGTTTCTTATCAATATGGGGTTAACAATATGCTAGGAAACTTGAACAACAAAAATTTAGGCTATAATTTTAAAGGAAATCCTGGAATATTAAATGGTAATTTGATTATTTATTTATAAAAAAAGCTCCCAAATTTGGGAGCTTTTTTAGTTTTATAAAGTAGCTATTGCTTTCTCAATTCTTTGAATTGTTTCTTCTTTTCCAATGAGTTCCACGATGTCAAATAGGTGAGGACCTTTCAAAGCGCCAACCAAACTTAAACGAAACGGTTGCATTACTTTTCCCATTCCAATTTCGTTTTTCGTCATCCAATCTTTCACGATGGTTTCAATATTTAGAGATGTAAAATCACTTATTTCTTCCAATACTGAAATCAATTCTTGCATTAATGCAGGCGTTTCCTCTTTCCAATTCTTTCTCGCTTTTTCGTCATAAGTAATTGGTGCTTGAAAAAAGTAATCGCTCAAATCCCAAAATTCCGAAACGAAATGTGCTCTTTCTTTAATTAGAGAAACTATTTTTGTCAAATCGAGCGCAGTCGAGATGCCTTTTTCTTCTAAAATAGAAGCGAAGCTTTTCGCCAAATCGGCATCATTTTGTTTGATTAAATACTGATGATTGAACCATTTGTTTTTTTCGGGATCAAATTTAGCTCCTGCTTTGTGAACTCTACTTAAATCAAATTTCTCCACTAATTCTTCCAACGAAAACAATTCTTTTTCGGTACCGTCATTCCAGCCCAATAAAGCCAAGAAGTTGACTACAGCTTCCGGGAAAAATCCTTTTTCTCTATAACCAGAAGAAATCCCTTCTTCTGTTTTCCATTCTAATGGAAATACCGGGAATCCTAATTTATCGCCATCACGTTTGGATAATTTTCCGTTTCCAATAGGTTTCAAAATCAAAGGTAAATGTGCAAATTCAGGAGCTTCCCAACCAAATGCTTTGTATAATAAAACGTGCAAAGGCATTGACGGCAACCATTCTTCGCCACGAATCACGTGAGAAGTTTCCATTAAATGATCATCGACAATATTCGCCAAATGATAGGTTGGCATTCCGTCACTTTTGAACAAGACTTTATCGTCCAAAAGATTGGTTTCAAATTTCACTTCGCCACGAATAATGTCTTTTAAATGCAAAGTTTCATCGACAGGAGTTTTAAAACGGATTACATAATGTTCGCCATTGGCAATTCTTTTGGCTGTTTCCTCAGCAGAAATTACCAAGGAAGTATCTAATTTCTCTCGATTGTGATGGTTGTAAATAAATGTTTTTCCTTCGGCTTCGTGTTGTTTTCTATGAAAATCCAAGGATTCAGGAGTATCAAAAGCATAATATGCCCAATCCGAATCAATTAATTGTTGCGCATATTGTACGTACAAATCCTTACGATCGCTTTGTCTGTAAGGACCAAATTTTTCGTTTTTCCCGATGGTTTCGTCTGGCGCAATTCCCAACCATTCCAAAGCTTCCATAATATAGGCTTCGGCACCGGGTACAAAACGAGTTTGATCGGTATCTTCAATTCGAAGAAAGAAAACACCCTTGTTTTTTTTGGCAAACAAATAATTGAATAGGGCAGTACGTACACCGCCAATATGTAAAGGTCCTGTTGGACTTGGTGCAAAACGCACACGAATTGGTCTTGACATTTTTTATAAATTTTGGTGCAAAGATAATTAGAAGTTGGAAGTCAGAAGAGGGAAGAGGGAAGTTTTTAGAGAATTAGTCGATGAATTTACCTTTAATTAATTTTTAACTGAAACAGAATTGAAAAATAGTTACTTTTATCGGTTATAAAAACAAGTCACACATTTTGGAGCAATCAAATTTCATTTATCAAAAGCTGGAACTTTTCATCAGGAAGTTTTACACCAACGAACTCATTCGGGGAATGATTTTCTTTATTGGGTTAGGATTACTGTATTTCCTGTTTACCGTTTTTGTAGAATATTTTCTTTGGTTAAAGCCTGTGGGAAGAACCCTTTTGTTTTGGACATTTATAGGTGTTGAGATTTTCCTTTTGTTCGGGTTTATTTTGTTTCCAATATTCAAGCTATTCAAACTTCAAAAAGGAATTGATTACAAACAAGCATCTGCAATTATTGGAAATCATTTCACGGAAGTAAACGACAAATTGACGAATTTCCTTCAATTGTCCAAGGATCAAAACCAATCGGAATTGTTATTGGCTTCGATTGAACAAAAAGCCAATTCGTTACAGCCGATTCCTTTTGGTAACGCCATTAATTTCAATACAAACCGAAAATATTTGCCTTTGGCGATACTGCCGATTTTGTTATTCGCATTCTTTTATGTTTCGGGAAACAGCAAAATTATTTCTCAAAGTTTGAATAGGGTAGTGCATTTTCAAGATCAGTTTTTGCCACCAGCACCATTTGAATTTGTACTATTGAATAGTAATTTGCAGACAGAACAAAATATAGATTTCATCATTCGAATTAAAACAGAAGGAAAAATAGTTCCTGAAAATGCGATGATTTTCATTGGTGACGAAAGCTATTTTATGGAAACAACCAAACCTGGAGAGTTTCAATATCGAATAGAAAAGCCTTCAAGAAACATTTTGTTCCACGTGGAGGCTAATACAATTTCTTCATCCGATTATGAATTGAATGTAGTTACCGTTCCATCGATTGCTAATTTTGAAATGCTTTTGAATTTTCCTTCTTATTTGAAAAAGAAACAGGAAATTATTAAAGGCAATGGAAATGCAATCCTTCCTGAAGGAACTCGTGTTACTTGGAGAATCAATGCCTTGGCAACACAGAATGTGGTTTGGAAAGATTTATCAGCTAGTTTCCCTTTCTCTAAATCTGAAAACGATTTTAATTTATCGAAACAAATTTCTCAAAATACAGAATACCAAATTCTGACTTCGAATGCAAAAATAAAAAACTACGAGAAATTGAATTACCAGATTTCGGTAATCAAAGATCAATTTCCAACTATTAATGTAAATAATGCTCCCGACAGCCTTAAAATCGACAAAAACTATGTTTTAGGGCAGATTTCGGATGATTATGGATTGTCTAAGCTTCAGGTGGTTTATTATCCAAAAAACAAGCCTGAAAACTTTAAACGTGGAACAATAGCTGTTAAATCAAATCTTTATGATCAATTTATTTTTACTTTTCCAAGTTCGCTTCCAGTAGAACAGGGAGTTTCTTATGAATACTATTTTGAGGTTTTTGATAACGATGCAATTCATAATTTCAAAAGCACGAAGTCTTCAATTTTTTCCAATCGAATTGCTACAGATGATGAGAAAGAAGATCTGGAATTTCAACAGCAAAACGAAAGTATTAATGGTTTAGAAAAGTCATTAAAAAATCAGGACAAGCAAATTTCCGAAATGGATAAATTGCAAAAATCCGGAAAAGAAAAAGACAATCTTGAATTCAAAGACCAACAAAAAATTAATGATTTCATCAAACGTCAAAATCAACAAGATAAAATGATGAAAGAGTTTGCTGAGAAAATGAAAGATAATTTGGATAAATCAAAAACAGATAAAAAAGACGAATTCAAGGAAGAATTACAAAAAAGATTAGAAAATGTCGATAAGGATTTAGAAAAAAACAAAAAATTTTTGGATGAACTAAAGGAACTGAATGACAAAATCAAGCAAGAAGACTTGATGGAAAAAATGGATAAGTTCAAACAAACTGCCAAAAATCAGTCGAAGAGTTTGGAGCAATTAGTTGAGCTTACAAAGAAATATTATGTTCAGAAAAAGGCAGAACAGTTAAAAGATAAGTTAGATAAACTTTCGGACAAGCAGGAAAATTTATCAAACAAAGACAAAGAAAACACTAAAGAGTATCAAGATGAAATCAATAAAGAATTTGATAAAATTCAGCAAGATTTAAAAGAATTAGATAAGGAAAACAAAGAGCTTAAAAAACCTTTGGACATTCCAACTGACGCAGCACAGGAAAAAAGCATTGATGAAGATTTGAAAAAAGCTTCTGATGAATTGCAAAAGAACAGTAAATCTTCTGCCAAACCAAAGCAAAAAAGTGCTGCCAAAAAGATGAAACAAATGGCTCAAAAAATGGAGCAAGAAATGGAAGGCGGAGAGAAAGAAGAGCTCGAAGAAGACATTGCAATGTTGCGTCAGATTCTAGATAACCTTTTGGCGTTCTCTTTTTCGCAAGAAGATTTGATGGGTAAATTTAAAGGATATAAAATCGGTTCGCCGGCATTTAATAAAGCTTTAAAAAACCAACAAGATTTGAAATTACAGTTCAAACACATTGATGACAGTTTGTTTGCAATGTCTTTGCGTAATCCAAAAATTGGCGAAAACATCACTAAAGAAATTGGAAATGCGCATTACAATTTAGACAAATCAATAGAGACTTTGGCAGATGCTCAAATTCCAAAAGGTGTTTCTCATCAACAATACACGGTTTCTTCTGCCAATAAATTAGCTGATTTTTTAACAGACGTTTTGAATAATATGCAAATGCAAATGTCAGGAAGTATGGGTGATGGTAAACCCAAAAAGGGTGAAGGTGATGGAATGCAATTACCAGACATTATTAAAAAACAAGAAGGCCTTGCGGACAAGATGAAAGCCGGAATGAAGAAAGGGCAGAAACCAGGTGAAGGAAAAGAACCAGGTGCGTCAGGAGAGAAAGGAAAAGAAGGAAAAAGCGGAAAGCAAGGTGGAAGTTCCGAAGGTGAAAACGGAGAAGATGGTGAAGGCGATGCTAAAGCAATTATGGAAATTTATAAAGAGCAAAAGCAATTGCGTGAAGCATTGCAAAACGAATTGAACAAACAAGGAATTGGCGGAAGCGGACAAAATGCTTTGGAACAAATGAAGCAGATTGAAAAGCAATTATTAAACAAAGGTTTCAAAAATGAAACGCTACAAAGAATCTTGAATGTTAAGCAAGAATTGTTAAAACTAAACACGGCAATTCAGCAGCAAGGACAAGAAAATAAGCGTCAAGCAGAAACTAATAAAAAGGAGTTTTCGAATCAGGCTAAACCTTTGCCATCGGCATTATTGGATTATTTAAACAGTATAGAAATATTAAATAGACAATCCTTACCTTTGCGCTCCAATTTTAATCAAAAGGTTCAAGAATATTTCAATAAAAAATGATAGACTTTAATTACGAAACAGAGTTCGTTTTAGATAACGAAGAAGCAATTGCTAATTGGATTTCTAATGTGATTACTTCAGAGAACAAAAAAGAAGGTGAAATAAATTACATCTTTTGTGATGATGAATATTTGTTGGAAATAAACAAAGAACATTTGCAACACGATTATTACACAGATATAATTAGTTTTGATTACACTGTTGGAAACGAAATCAACGGTGATATGTTTATTTCTGTAGATAGAGTTAAAGAAAACGCACAAGATTTTAATGTAACTTTTGAAGAAGAATTAAAGCGTGTTATAGTCCACGGAGTTTTACATTACTGTGGTTATAAAGATAAATCAGAAGACGACGAGCTTTTGATGAGAAGTAAAGAAGATGAAAAATTGGCTATGTTTCACGTGGAACAATAGTTGTCTGGTTTTTATCTATATGATTTTGTTTCACGTGGAACAACTTTGTAAATGCTGTTTTTTGTTGTGATAAAAATCCGAAATAATAAACATTAATTAATAATCACAAGCCGAATGTTTCACGTGGAACAAAGGTTTTAAAAAAGGTTTTTGGTTTTTAGAAAGTAAATCTGAAATCAAAAATCGTTAATCAACAATCTGAAATCAAATGTTTCTAGAAGAATATGATGTAATTGTAGTTGGTGCAGGTCACGCTGGTTGTGAAGCTGCTGCTGCTGCTGCCAATTTAGGTTCGAAAACTTTGTTGGTGACAATGAGTTTGCAAAACATTGCGCAAATGTCTTGCAATCCGGCTATGGGAGGAATCGCAAAAGGACAAATCGTTCGAGAGATTGATGCGCTTGGAGGATATTCGGGAATTGTTTCGGATAAAACAGCCATACAATTCAAGATGTTGAATAAATCCAAAGGACCTGCAATGTGGTCGCCAAGGGTTCAAAGTGACCGAATGCGTTTTTCGGAGGAGTGGAGAATGATGCTCGAAGGAACGCCTAATCTTGATTTTTATCAAGAAATGGTTAGTGGTTTGCTAATTGAAAATGGTAAAATAAAAGGTATTCGAACTGCGCTTGGGATTGAAATCAAAGCTAAATCAGTTGTGCTTACCAATGGTACTTTTTTGAACGGATTAATTCATATTGGAGAAAAACAATTTGGAGGAGGTAGAGCGGGCGAGAGTGCTTCTTACGGCATTACAGAAGATTTAGTTAATGCGGGTTTTCAGGCAGGAAGAATGAAAACCGGCACACCACCACGTGTAGACGGACGCTCTTTGGATTATTCTAAAATGAATGAAGAAAAAGGGGATGCTAAACCTGATAAATTTTCCTACTCAGACGTGACTACGCCATTGATACACCAAAGATCGTGTCACATGACTTATACGTCTTTGGATGTTCATGATATTTTAAGAGAAGGTTTTGATCGTTCTCCTATGTTTAATGGAAGAATTAAGAGTTTAGGACCAAGATATTGTCCGTCTATTGAGGACAAAATTAATCGCTTTGCCGACAAAGAAAGACATCAATTATTTGTTGAACCAGAAGGTTGGGACACTGTTGAAGTTTATGTAAATGGTTTTTCAACATCCTTACCAGAAGATGTTCAGTTTAAAGCATTACGTTCTGTTGCAGGTTTTGAAA
>ERZ1034363.1037-NODE-1037-length-16846-cov-3.002028_pt1 | contig 16846 bp, 23 predicted proteins | sample MGYA00520616_ERZ1034363 | MGnify/ENA primary metagenome ERZ1034363 (study PRJEB33736, sample SAMEA104284506) | Azolla filiculoides | biome: Urban; feature: Water surface; material: Ditch water | place: Netherlands | collected 2015-10-28 | depth 0-0.1 m ...
GTCAAGAACTTCGGCAACGCTCTTGGGCATCTGAAGTAGTTCTTTGCCAAGGCGAGCAAGCTCGGCCTTAGGGGTTGCACCGCGGCCGGCGGCCAAGAATAGAGCCAGCAAGTAGCCCGCGGTGATCTGCGCGACCAGAGCCTTGGTTGAAGCAACCGCAACCTCTGGGCCGGCGTGGGTGTAAATCACTGCGTCTGATTCGCGAGCCAGGGTTGCACCCTGGGTGTTGCAAATGGCTAGAACCTTGGCCCCGGCCTCTTTGGCATAACGGGTTGCCATCAGGGTGTCCATGGTTTCGCCAGACTGGCTGACAGCCACGATCAAGGTGTTTGGGGTCACGATTGGGTCGCGGTAGCGGAACTCGTGTGAAAGCTCGACCTGCACCGGAATGCGCGAGAACTTTTCGATTGCATACTTGGCAACATCACAGGCATAGCTTGCGGTGCCGCAGGCAACCATGATGATGCGGTCGATGTTCAAAATGTCTTGAGCGCTTAGGCCGTCGATCTCGGTCAGGCGAACCGAACCGTCTGAAGACAAGCGGCCCATCAGGGTGTCGGCAACCGCCTGAGGCTGGTCGGCGATTTCTTTGGCCATGAAACTTGACCAACCACCCTTGCTGGCAGCCGAGGCATCCCAGTCAACGGTGAATTCGACCGGCTCAACGGCCTCGCCAGAGAACTTGCGAATGGTTACCTCGCCGGCGCGCAGGCTAACAATTTCGTCTTGACCAACCGAGATGGCGCGCTTTGTGTGCTCAACGAATGCAGCTACGTCTGAACCCAAGAAGTTTTCGCCGTCACCAAGGCCAATCACCAAAGGTGCGTTGCGGCGGGCCGCCAAAACAACATCCGGCTGGTCTTCGTGAATGACAAGAATGGTGAATGCACCGTGCAAACGCTGAACCACATTGGCAAATGCGGTCGGCAGGTCGCCCGTCGCTTCAAACTCGCGGGCAATCAGGTGGGCGGCAACCTCTGAGTCGGTCTCTGATGCAAAGCGGGTGCCCTCGGCCAAAAGCTCGGCCTTTAGTTCGGCAAAGTTTTCGATGATGCCGTTGTGAATTAGTGAAAGCTTGCTGGTTGGGCCACCCAGGTGAGGGTGGGCGTTACCGTCGGTTGGTGCACCGTGGGTTGCCCAGCGGGTGTGACCGATTCCGATGTTGGCTGCAGGCAGCGGGTGGTTGGTGATCTCGGCAATTAGGTTGTCTAGCTTGCCGGCCTTTTTGCGGGTCTCAAGGCCGGTTCCAGAAATCACCGATACTCCGGCCGAGTCATAGCCGCGGTATTCCAGGCGCTTTAGACCACCTAGCAGCACCTCAAGGGTTGACTTTGGGCCTACATAGCCAACGATTCCGCACATAGGTTCTAATTTACGGCAGAATAGACCGTTGTGAGCGATGCGCTAAGCCCTTTCAACGAGATAAGTCGTGAAGACTGGGCTGATCTGGGGACTTCAACCCAGCTTCCCCTGACTGAGTCAGAAATTCAGCAAATCCGTGGTCTTGGTGACTTCCTGGATATCAAAGAAGTTCAAGACGTTTACCTGCCGCTCAGCCGCCTGCTAAATCTTTACGTTTCGGAACATCAAAAACTTCACCGCGTGACCAGCGACTTTTTGGGCGAGCGCGCCGGTCGCGTGCCATTCATTATCGGTGTTGCAGGATCCGTTGCGGTTGGCAAGTCAACGGTCTCGCGTTTGCTCAAGGAATTGCTAAGCCGCTGGGATGGCACTCCAAGCGTTGAGATGATTACCACCGATGGATTCCTCTACCCAAATGCCGAGCTCGAGCGCCGCGGACTGATGGCACGCAAGGGATTCCCGGAATCATACGATCGCATGGCACTGCTAAAGTTTGTGGCCGATGTTAAAAGTGGCGTGCCTGAGGTTTCTGCGCCGGTTTACTCGCACCTGGTTTACGACATCGTTGAGGGCGAAACCAATGTGGTGCGCAATCCAGATGTGCTGATCGTTGAAGGGTTGAACGTTTTGCAATCCCCAGGCACCGATCAAAGCCTGGCGCTGAGTGACTTTTTTGATTTCAAGATCTACGTTGATGCCGACACCGTGAACCTAACCCAGTGGTTCTTGGATCGCTTCGAGAAGCTTCGCGATACCGCCTTTACCAACCCGGCTTCATATTTTCACCGATACGCCGAGATGCCTCACGAGAAGGCCTTGGCCCGGGCCAACGAAATCTGGGCAACCATTAACCTGCCAAACCTTGTTGAGAACATCGTTCCAACCAGGTCTCGTGCAACTTTGGTGCTACACAAGGGCACCAAGCACGCGGTTGAGCGAGTATTGCTGCGCAAGCTTTAGCTGAAGCTTTAGTTTGTTTATCTTATGAACAAACTCCGTGATGCAACCGTGACCTAATGACGGACTAATAACTGCCAAACCAGGGTTGACTCAGAGTGAGCCATTCGTATGGGTGTCGCCAGGTGCAAAAAACCTTGGCACCGACGATGCAAACGATGACTTTTCATAAGTACATCTATTGAGAGGCTTCAAATGAACACTTTGTCTAATGCATTAGACAACGGACAATTCAACATTGTCTATAACATCTTGTCGCTGGGTCTAGCATCGATGCTATTCACTTCGATTTTCCTATTTGTGGCTCGCGATCGCGTTTTGCCTCGCTACCGCATGGCAGTTATGGTTTCTGGCACAGTTACCGCAATTGCTACTTACCACTACTTCCGCATGTTTGATAACTTCAACCACGCATTCGCAGGTATGGAAAACAACCCAGACGCATACAACGTTGGCTACCGCTACGTTGACTGGTTACTAACTGTTCCATTGCTACTTGTTGAATTGGTTGCAGTGCTTGCACTTGCCAAGGCAGCTCAAAGCTCAATCCTGAACCGCTTGGTTCCGGCAGCGGCGGCAATGATCGTGCTTGGTTACCCAGGTGATGCAAAGCTAGACATCTTTGGCATTGCGCCATCGGTGTGGGGTTTGCTTTCAACCATTCCGTTCCTATACATCCTGTACGTATTGTTCATTGAACTTGGCAAGAGCTTGACCCGCCAGTCAGAGGCAGTACAGCGCAAGGTGAAGTTGCTTCGCTTGTTGCTAATTGCAACTTGGGGCGTTTACCCAATCACCTTCATCTTGGCAATGGGCACCCCAGCAGGTGGCGCATTCAACGCAAGCGAGTTCGTAGCTCGTGAAGTTGGCTACAGCATCGCTGACGTACTAGCTAAGTGTCTATTTGGTCTAGTGATCTTCAGCATCGCTCGCATCAAGTCAGCAGAAGATGACAAAGAATTCGCAAAGGCAGAATTCAAAGACGCCTAAGCAATAAAGATTCATCAACTCCAAAAACTAATGGGCTCCCGGAAGCGGGGGCCCATTAGTTTTACTTTTTATAAGTATTAGAGAGCTAGTTGTTTTTCAACTACGCGTGCAATGCGCTCTGCCCAAGACTGTGCGGTGCCGGCTTCGGCCGCCTCAACCATTACGCGAACCAGTGGCTCGGTGCCCGATGCGCGAAGCAGCACGCGGCCGGTGCCGTGTAGATCTGCTTCTGCCTCGGCTACAACTTTTTGTAGTTCAACGTCTGAATCAACTCGGGTTTTGTCAACCCCGGGAACGTTGATGAGAACCTGCGGGTAGATCTTCATTACGGTGGCAAGTTCAGCCAAAGATTTTTTAGTGCGGGCCATTTCAGCACCAATTTTTAGACCGGTAAGAATGCCGTCACCGGTAGTTGCATACTGCGCAAAAATTACGTGGCCAGATTGCTCGCCGCCAAGGGTGTAGCCGCCGGCTCGCATCTCTTCAAGAACGTAGCGGTCACCCACTGCGGTCTCAATCATGTCAATTCCGTTTTCTTTCATGGCAATACGAAGACCAAGATTTGACATCACCGTTGCCACCAAAGTGTTGCGCGCCAACTGGCCGCGCTCTTTTAGTGACAGCGCAAGAATTGCCATAATCTGATCGCCATCAATGATGGCGCCGTTAGCATCTACTGCAAGGCAGCGGTCGGCATCGCCATCGTGTGCAATTCCAAAATCTGCACCGTGCTCAAGCACCGCTGATTGCAGTGCAGACATGTGGGTTGAGCCGTAACCCAAGTTGATGTTGTTGCCATCTGGGTCGGCACCTATTGCAATAACTTTGGCTCCGGCATCGGTGAATACCTGTGGCGATACGCCGGCTGCTGCACCGTGTGCGCAGTCAACAACAACCTTTAGGCCATCAAGACGGTTTGGTAGTGAACGCAGCAAGTGAACAATGTAGCGATCTTCTGCATCGGCAAAACGCTGCACGTGACCAACCGCAGCACCAACCGGAGTTAGCTTTGGGCCAGCCATTGCGGCCTCAATTTTGTCTTCAATCTCGTCAGGAAGTTTGTGACCGCCGCGTGAAAAGAATTTGATTCCGTTGTCTGGAGCCGGGTTGTGTGATGCAGAAATCATCACACCAAAATCTGCGTCTAGGTCATCGGTTAGAAATGCGGTTGCTGGTGTTGGCAGCACGCCTGCATCAAAAACATCAACACCTGAACTTGCCAAACCTGCAGAGATTGCGGCGGCAAGAAATTCACCTGAGACTCTTGGGTCGCGACCAATAACCGCTTTTGGTTTTATGCCACGTGCGCGTGCGTCTTCGCCCAGCACAATTGCTGCGGCCTGCGCAATGTTTATTGCAAGATCTGCCGTTAAATCACGATTGGCGAGACCTCGAACACCATCGGTGCCAAAGAGTCTCGCCATTTCGTGAGTCTTAGTTTTACGAAAGTCGTAAGAAGAGTTGGATTAACGCTTCGAGAACTGAGAAGCCTTACGTGCCTTCTTAAGACCGGCCTTCTTACGCTCGATCGCACGAGGGTCGCGCTTTAGGAAGCCAGCCTTCTTTAGTGAAGGACGGTTGTTGTCGCGGTCGATCTCGTTTAGTGCACGAGCAATACCTAGACGAAGTGCGCCAGCCTGACCTGCGATGCCACCACCGTGAATACGAGCGATAACGTCGTATGCGTTCTTTAGATCAAGAACGGTGAATGGATCGGTGATTAGCTGCTGGTGCAACTTGTTTGGAAAGTAGTCAGCAAGTTCGCGACCGTTCACCTTGATAACACCGGTGCCTGGCATGATGCGAACACGTGCAACTGCCTCTTTACGACGACCAAGGCCTGCGCCCGGTGTAGTTAGTGGGCCACGTGACTTAACCGGAGCAGCCTTAGCCGCTGGAGTCTCTGTGGTGTAGCTCTCTGGAGTGGTTTCTACGGTTTCTTTTGACACGAGGGATCCTTACTGAGCTACCTGGTCGATGATGAAAGGCTTTGGCTGCTGTGCAGCGTGTGGGTGCTCTGCACCTGCGTAAACCTTAAGTTTGTTTAGCTGGGTTGCACCTAGCTTGTTGTGAGGAAGCATGCCCTTGATTGCCTTCTCGACTGCCTTCTCTGGTGACTTCTCTAGAAGCTCAGCGTAGGTAGTAGCGGTTAGACCACCTGGGTAACCAGAGTGACGGTAAGCCTTCTTCTGCTTTAGCTTTGAACCGGTTAGAGCAACCTTCTCAGCGTTGATGATTACAACGAAGTCACCGTTGTCCATGTGTGGAGCAAAGGTTGGCTTGTGCTTGCCGCGCAACAGTGCTGCTGCGTGGGTTGCTAGACGGCCAAGAACTACATCGGTGGCGTCGATGACTAGCCACTCGTTGCTCAGCTCGTGAGCCTTTGGAGAATAAGTACGCACGTTAAATTGCCTTCTACTTCTGTATCGGATTGAAATGAATCCGCGTTAGAAGAGAGCCTTCTTAGGATTCAAAGTTTTCACATTGGCACTAACTGCCAATACCAAGGGTCTAGTCTATCCCGCGAATAGCAGGTAGGTCAAACCCTAGTTTTCATCTAGCGTGCGCAAATTTTTGGCCATCTCGGCCTGGGCAGCTAGCTGATCATTTGTCGGGTAACCCACCTCAATCAAAGTTAGGCCGTGTGGCGGCTGAACCTTGAAAGAACCTACTCTAGAGCGCTTTTCCAGGCGCTTAATTACTCCATCGGGGGTGGTTTTGTGTTCACCCGCGGCAATAAGGGCACCAACAATGGCACGCACCATGTTGTGGCAAAAGGCATCAGCCCTAATTTCAACCTCGATAACGTTGCCCGCGGCAGGGTTTCGCTGCACCGATAGCTCGCGAACCTCACGAATTGTGGTGGCGCCAAGCTTTGGGCGGCAAAAAGAGGCAAAATCGTGCAACCCAACCAGGCCAAGGGCCGAGGCCTGCATGTTGACCAGGTCAAGCTCGTGCTTGATCCAAAGGGTTGACCGGGCCAAAAGTGGGTTCTTGGGGGCCAGTTTGTCGGCAATTGTGTAGCGATACCGGCGAAACGAGGCCGAGTATCGGGCATCGAAGCCTGCCGGGGCTTCGGTCACGTTGTGGATTCGAATGTCTTCTGGAAGCAGGTCATTAAGGCTGCCCATCATGCCAACCGTGCGGCCAAGGCGCTTTAGCTGGGTGGGGCTTAGATCTATGTGCACAACTTGAGCGGTGGCATGAACTCCGGCATCGGTTCGGCCGGCAACCCGCATTTCGAAGGCGGTCTTTGATTTACCAAAAACGGTGGTCAGCGCTTTGAGTAGCTCACCCTGCACGGTCTTGTACTTTTTTTGAGCGGCAAAGCCCCAGTACGCGGTGCCATCGTAGGCGAGGTCAATTCGGTAACGAATAAACCCGTCAACCGATTGGTCGACGGGCTTACTCATAATCAAAAGTTGGTACGGATTACTCCGCTGCTGCAGCGTCTGCTGCAGGTGCGTCAGCAACTGCTTCTGCAGGAGCCTCGGCCACAACTTCAGCAACTGCTTCCGCAGGAGCTTCCACTGGAGCATCTACAACTTCTTCTACAACATCATCAGCAACAACTGCTGCTGCAGCTGGTGCAACAACATCAGTTGCCTTTACAGCGTTAGCAAGCTTTGGCTTCTTTGAAACTGCTTTAGCGTTTACTGGCTCAAGAACAAGCTCGATAAGTGCCAAAGGAGCGTTGTCGCCCTTTCGGAAACCTAGCTTGGTGATGCGAGTGTAACCGCCCTGACGATCTGCAACCTGAGGTGCGATGTCAGTAAATAGTGTGTGCACAACAGACTTGTCGGTGATCATTGAAAGAACACGACGACGAGCGTGTAGGTCGCCACGCTTTGCGAAAGTTACCAAACGCTCAGCTAGTGGACGAAGACGCTTTGCCTTGGTCTCTGTTGTAGTGATCTTGCCGTGCTTGAACAGCGAAGTCGCCATGTTGCGAAGAAGCAGACGCTCGTGAGCTGGTCCGCCTCCTAGACGTGGGCCTTTAGTTGGGGCTGCCATTTTTTTCTCCTCTTAGAAATTCTCGAGAGACCGGCTTACGCCTGGTCGTCCTCGTCGTATGCCGAGCTAAAGTACGCTGCGTCAAAACCTGGTACAGCATCCTTGAACTTAAGTCCCATTGAAGTTAGCTTGTCGCGTACTTCATCAACAGACTTGCTGCCGAAGTTGCGGATGTTCATCAACTGGTCCTCTGACAAAGCAATTAGCTCTGACACGGTGTTGATGCCTTCACGCTTTAGGCAGTTGTATGAACGGACGGTTAGGTCCAGGTCTTCGATTGGCATTGCAAGCTCAGGTGATAGGCCAACCTCAACTGGTGCTGGGCCGATCTCAATACCTTCTGCTGCAGTGTTTAGCTCGCGAGCAAGACCAAACAACTCCACCAAAGTTGAACCTGCAGATGCAACAGCATCGCGAGGAGTGATTGATGGCTTGGTCTCTACGTCAACAATTAGCTTGTCGAAGTTTGTGAACTCACCGGCACGAGTTGCCTCAACGCGGTAAGAAACCTTTAGTACTGGTGAATAGATTGAGTCAATCGGAATCACACCAGCATCTGCATCTGGGTTGCGGTTCTGAGATGCCTGAACGTAGCCACGGCCGCGCTCGATGGTTAGCTCAACTTCGAACTTTGCCTTTGCATTGATAGTTGCAATAACTAGTTCTGGGTTGTGAACCTCAACACCTGCAGGAACCTGAATGTCAGCTGCAGTTACAACGCCAGCGGTCTGCTTGCGTAGGTGAGCAACAACAGGTGCGTCGTGCTCTGATGAAACAACTAGATCCTTGATGTTCAAGATGATCTCAGTTACGTCTTCTTTTACACCTTCGATGGTGCTGAACTCGTGACGAACACCCTCGATGCGAATGTTGGTAACTGCTGCACCTGGAATAGATGACAACAAAGTGCGACGAAGTGAGTTACCTAGTGTGTAACCAAAACCCGGCTCAAGTGGCTCAAGTGAGAAACGTGAACGGTTTGATGAAAGTACTTCTTCGTGAAGTGATGGACGCTGTGCAATTAGCACTATGGTTCCTTTCAGCTAGATATCCGCTATTTGATATCTATTTGTTGGACCCCGGGAGGTGGCCACCTTCCGGGTTACTGCATTTGCCACGGTGTTTTGCGCGATGTCGAAGACGTCGCTATAAATACTGCGGCCGATTTTAAGTTTTTGAATTTAGTTTTTTAAACTAAACGCGACGACGCTTTGGTGGGCGGCAACCGTTGTGAGGCTGTGGAGTCACATCAGAGATTGAACCAACCTCTAGACCTGCAGCCTGTAGTGAACGGATTGCAGTTTCGCGACCAGAGCCTGGGCCCTTAACGAAAACGTCAACCTTCTTTAGTCCGTGCTCCTGTGCCTTGCGAGCTGCTGCTTCTGCTGCTAGCTGCGCTGCGAAAGGAGTTGACTTACGTGAACCCTTGAAGCCAACATCACCAGATGATGACCATGAGATAACCGCACCGGTGGTGTCAGTGATCGAAACGATTGTGTTGTTGAAGGTTGACTTGATGTGAGCCTGACCAACCTGAATATTCTTTTTGTCTTTTTTGCGAGGCTTGCGGGCTGCCGCTGCTGCCTTAGGTGCTGCCATGAGATTTCTCCTAGATTCTTAAAGTTTGTGGGGCGCCCGATTAACGAGCGGCCTTCTTCTTGCCGGCTACGGTACGCTTTGGACCCTTGCGAGTACGTGCGTTTGTCTTGGTGCGCTGGCCACGAACTGGAAGACCCTTACGGTGGCGAATACCTTCGTATGAGCCGATCTCAACCTTGCGGCGAATGTCTGCTGTTACATCACGGCGGAGGTCACCCTCAACCTTGAAGTTACCTTCGATGTGGTCACGGATAGCAACCAGCTGGTCGTCGGTAAGGTCTTTTACGCGGATGTTCTTATCAATTTTTGTCTCAGTCAAAATCTTTACTGAGCGAGTACGGCCAATGCCGTAGATGTAGGTAAGTGCGATTTCGACGCGCTTCGCGTCTGGAATATCGGCTCCGGCAACACGTGCCATGGGATTTCTCCTTGTTGTTAGAAGGTCTGCAGCATCACATCCGAATCTCACGATTGGGCTCCGGCCTTCTCCGGAGGTGAAGTTTTTTCAAACATTGTTCTCAAAAACTTTGTGATGCCTTATGTTTTGTAGCTATTTAGTTTTAAATCTTTGCTGCTGGTGTTTCTTTGTTTCGCGGTTCATGCGCTTTGTCGAAGACGAAGCAATTATCCTTGACGCTGCTTGTGACGTGGGTTGTCGCAGATAACCATGACGCGACCGTGACGACGAATGACTTTGCACTTGTCGCAAATCTTCTTAACGCTTGGGTTAACCTTCATGAGTTTTTTCCTTTTTATTTGTAGCGATAAATGATGCGACCACGGCTCAGGTCGTATGTGCTCAGCTCAACAATTACGCGGTCCTCTGGGAGGATACGAATGTAGTGCTGGCGCATCTTGCCTGAGATGTGGGCTAGTACCTTGTGACCGTTGTCTAGTTCCACGCGGAAAAACGCGTTTGGTAGAGCTTCGACGACCGAACCTTCGATCTCGATGACACCGTCTTTACTGGCCATAACTCACTTATCTACTTCAAGTTTTTTGGGGAATCCGCACGCAAAAATAACAACCTAAAAGGTGGGATTTGCGGTTAGAAACACCGAGTTCCAATCCTACGGAATATCCGCGGAATTTGCTAATTAAGTTTTCCAGACTCAGGCTTCGCAAAGCCGATTTTGGCCTAAATCAGGGGTACTGGAACCACTCCAAAGGGGGCCAAGCCGGCGGCTCCCCCATCGAAGGCGGTCAAAACCCAGATTCCACCCTCGTGCACGGCAACCGAGTGCTCCCAGTGGCTTGCATCTGAGGAATCTTTGGTGGATACGGTCCAGCCATCGCCCAAAACCTTGGTATCTGCTGAGCCTGCGGTGACCATTGGCTCAATGGCAACAACTAGGCCGGGGGCCACTTTTGGCCCATTTCCACGGACTCGGTAGTTATAAACCGGCGGATCCTCGTGCATTGAGCGACCAATGCCGTGACCCACATATTCCTCGAGGATTCCGTAGTTGATGCCGTGTTTTTTGCCCTGAGCCTCGATATATCCCTGAATTGCCTCGCCCACCTGGTTTAGGTGCTTGGCCTTGGCCAAAGCGGCAATTCCGGCCCAAAGTGAGCCCTCGGTTACATCGGAAAGCTTCTGGCGACGTTCCAAAACGGCTGGATCGATGGCTGCAGATCCATCGGTGTTTGGGACTATTACCGTGATGGCGCTGTCACCGTTCCATTCACCAATTTCGGCACCGCAGTCAATCGAGACAATGTCGCCGGCGGCCAAAACGCGGTTTTTTGACGGGATGCCGTGCACCACTTCATCGTTGATTGAGGAGCAGATGGTGTGGCTGTAGCCGGGAACCAACTGAAAGTTTGAGTGGCCGCCGAGTGAGTTGATGGTGTCATCGGCAATTTTGTCTAGTTCTAGGGTGGTGATGCCCGGCTTGATGGCTGCACGTACTGCCTTTAGCGCTTCGGCAGTGGCGAGGCCAGCGGCGCGCATCAAAATTATTTGCTCATTGGTTTTGAGCTCAAAGCCGTGGCGTGACATTTAGTTAGAAGAAGTACGAGCTTCTAGCGCCTCAAGAATGCGGCCGGTAACTTCTTCGACTTCGCCAAGGCCATCAACGGTAACCAAAAGTCCACGAGTTGCGTAAACAGAAGTTAGCGGAGCGGTTTGCTCTTCGTAAACCTCAAGGCGGCGGCGAATCACATCTTCTGTGTCGTCAGCACGACCCTGCTCAATTGCGCGGTTCAAAAGACGGCGCACAACTTCGTCGGTGTCGGCAGTTAATTGCACAACCACGTCAAGCTTGGTGCCGGCTGATTCAAGAATGCTGTCTAGCTCAACAACCTGTTCGGCGGTGCGAGGGTAGCCATCTAGCAGGAAGCCATCTTTTGCGTCAGCCTGAGAAAGGCGGTCGCGAACTAAGTCGTTGGTTAGAGAATCTGGAACGTACTCGCCGCGATCCATGAACGCTTTAGCCTGCTTGCCAAGCTCAGTTTCATTCTTTACGTTGTGACGAAAGATGTCTCCGGTTGAAATGGCAGGGATCTTGTAGGCAGCTGAAAGTTTTTCTGCCTGGGTACCCTTGCCGGCGCCAGGAGCACCAATCAAGAGTAGGCGGATCACTTTAGTAGGCCTTCGTAGTTGCGCTGCTGCATCTGCGCGTTGATCTGCTTGACAGTGTCAAGACCAACACCCACGATGATCAGAATTGATGTTCCACCGAAAGGGAAGTTCTGGTTTGCACCAATAGCTGAGAACGCCACCAAAGGAATCAAAGCAATTAGACCAAGGTAAATTGCACCAGCGAAGGTAATGCGTGAAAGCACGAACTCAAGGAATTCCATGGTTGGGCGACCGGCACGAATACCAGGAACGAAACCACCGTACTGCTTCATGTTGTCGGCAACTTCTTCAGGGTTGAAGGTAATTGCTACATAGAAGTAGGTGAAGCCAAGAATTAGCAAGAAGTACATTGCCATGTATAGCGGGTGATCACCCTGGGTTAGGTAGGTAGAAACCCAAGTAACCCAACCGGCAACCTGGCCGTTTGCATCTGGCTGGTTGAACTGAGCGATAAGCGCTGGCAAGTAAAGAAGTGAAGAAGCAAAGATAACTGGAACAACACCAGCCATGTTTACCTTGATTGGAATGTAGGTGCTCTGGCCACCATAGGTGCGGCGACCAACCATGCGCTTTGCGTACTGAACCGGAATGCGGCGCTGTGACTGCTCAACCAAGATAACTAGGCCAACCACAACAACACCAATTGCGATAACAATCAAAAGTGTCTCAATGCTCTTGGTCTCTGCGATGCTCAAAAGAGATGCAGGGAACTGTGCAGCAATAGAGGTGAAGATAAGAAGTGACATACCGTTACCAACACCGCGCTCGGTGATTAGCTCACCCATCCACATGATCAGACCGGTACCTGCAGTCATGGTGATAACCATGAGGGTAACCGCGATTGGTGATGAGTCGGTAAGGATTGGCAGCACACAGTCGGCACCAAACAGTGCACCCTGGCGAGCAACAGCAATCAAAGTTGTTGACTGAAGAACACCAAGAGCAATGGTTAGGTAGCGGGTGTACTGAGTAAGTGTTGCCTGGCCTGCGGCACCTTCTTTATAAAGGGTCTCAAAGCGAGGAATAACAACTCGAAGTAGCTGGGTGATGATGGATGCGGTGATGTAAGGCATGATGCCCAACGCAAAGATTGAAAGCTGTAGAAGAGCGCCACCAGAGAACAGGTTTACAAGTTCGTAAAGACCTGAGGTGTTCTGGGTCTGTGCAAGACACTTTTGAACGTTGCCATAGTCAACGAAAGGAGCTGGAATAAACGAGCCCAAACGGAAAATGGCAACGATCGCAAGCGTAAACGCAAGCTTGTTTCGTAGATCCGGAGTGCGGAATGCACGAACAATAGCGCTAATCAAAATTTCGTCCCCTAGTTAATTAGTTAACTGATCCGCCAGCAGCGACGATCTTTGCCTTTGCAGACTCAGATACCTTGTCGACAGTGATGTTTAGTTTAACCGCGATGTCGCCGTTTCCTAGTACCTTTACAGGCTCGTTCTTACGAACTAGACCCTTAGCTACTAGATCAGCAACAGTCACGTTTCCACCAGCTGGGAACATCTCAGCAAGAGTCTCTACGTTAACTACCTGGTACTCAACGCGGAATGGGTTCTTGAAACCACGAAGCTTTGGAGTACGCATAACAAGACGAACACCACCACCTTCGAAGCCTGGACGAACCTGGTAACGAGCCTTTGTACCCTTGGTACCACGACCTGAAGTCTTACCCTTTGAACCCTCACCACGACCAACACGAGTGCGGTCTTTCTTTGAGCCCGGAGCCGGACGCAAGTGGTGAAGCTTTAGAACAGATGACTTCTCAGCAGCAGGCTTTGCAGCCTTCTTTGCAGTGGTGGTCTTCTCTGAAGTTTCAGCCTTGGCCGCTGCAGCCTTTGGGGCTGCCTTTGCTGCTGGCTTCTTAGCTGCAGGAGCCTTGGCTTCTGCTGCAGTTGACTTGTCTTCGGCCATTAGTTGATCTCCTCAACCTTTACTAGGTGAGCAACAGTGCTAACCATTCCGCGCACAGACTTTGAGTCTTCCTTGACGATGATGTCGCCAATTCGCTTAAGTCCTAGAGTGCGAAGGGTCTCGCGCTGGTTTGGCTTGTTGCCAATTGAGCTCTTGATCTGGGTTACCTTTAGGCGAGTTGCCATTATGCACCAGCCTTCTGCTGACGAAGAAGACCTGCCGGAGCAACTTCTTCTAGCGATAGGCCACGACGTGCTGCAACTGCTGCTGGCTCTTCGAGCATGCGCAGTGCCTCAATTGTGGCGTGAACGATGTTGATGGTGTTTGAAGATCCCAATGACTTTGAAAGTACATCGTGAACTCCAGCACACTCAAGAACTGCACGAACAGGACCACCGGCGATAACACCGGTACCCGCTGCAGCTGGGCGAAGAAGTACAACACCAGCAGCTGCCTCGCCCTGTACTGGGTGAGGAATGGTGCTACCGATGCGTGGAACGCGGAAGAAATTCTTCTTCGCTTCTTCTACACCCTTAGCAATAGCTGATGGAACTTCTTTTGACTTACCGTAGCCAACGCCAACTAGACCGTTACCGTCACCCACGATTACAAGAGCTGTAAAGCTGAAACGACGTCCACCCTTAACAACCTTTGATACGCGGTTGATTGTAACTACGCGCTCTAGGAACGGGCTCTTCTCGGTTTCGCGCTCACGACGATCGTTGCGTGGTGCACGCTCGCGTGAACCACGACGTGCGTCGCGCTCGTTGGTTTCTGTAGCCTCAACAACAGTTGATGCTGCTCCAGTTGTCTCAGTTGACACTGTTTGCTCCTTGTTTTCAGACATTAGAGAACCAACCCACCTTCACGTGCGCCATCAGCGATTGCTGCTACACGACCGGCGTACTTGTTACCACCGCGGTCGAAAACAACCTCTGAGATGCCAGCCTTCTTAGCGCGCTCGGCGATAAGTAGACCAACAGCCTTTGACTTAGCTGACTTGTCGTCAGATGACTTACGCATTTCTGCTTCCATGGTTGAAGCTGAAACCAGGGTGATGCCCTTGGTGTCGTCTACTACCTGAACGAATACGTGACGTGCTGAACGAGTTACCACTAGACGTGGACGAAGTGCGTCACCAGAAAGCTTCTTGCGAAGGCGTAGGTGGCGACGACCACGAGCGGCAGACTTGCTCTTGCCGCGAGTCTTAGGAATTAGACCCATGATTACTTACCTGACTTTCCGGCCTTGCGACGAATAACTTCGCCAGCGTAACGAACACCCTTGCCCTTGTATGGCTCTGGCTTGCGAAGCTTGCGCAAGTTAGCAGCCATTTCACCAACGGCTTGCTTGCTGATACCAGACACGGTCACCTTGGTGTTACCTTCAACAGCAAAGCTGATGCCGGCAGGTGGCTGGATAAGAATTGGGTGTGAGTAACCAAGAGCGAACTCTAGGTCTGAACCCTTTGCAGTTACACGGTAACCGGTACCCACAATTTCAATACCCTTGGTGAAACCGTTGGTTACACCTTCGATGTTGTTTGCGATCAGTGTGCGAGTTAGACCGTGCAGTGAACGTGAAACACGCTCGTCGTCTGGACGGGTAACAACGATTGAGCTGTCTTCTAGCGCAATTGTGATCGGAGCTGGAACTTCGTGAGTCAAGGTTCCCTTAGGACCCTTTACCTCAACGGTTGAACCATTAATCTTTACTTCGACGCCGGCTGGAACCGGAATCGGCAATCTACCAATACGTGACATGTGTGATTACCAAACGTAGGCAAGGACTTCCCCACCTACTCCTTTCTTGGCAGCCTGACGGTCAGTTAGTAGACCTGATGAAGTTGACAGGATAGCGATACCCAATCCACCAAGTACACGAGGAAGCTCAGTTGACTTCGCGTAAACACGAAGACCTGGCTTTGATACGCGCTTGATACCAGCAAGTGAACGCTCGCGGTTTGGGCCGTACTTTAGATCGATAGTAAGTGTCTTACCTACTTCTGCATCTTCTACCTTGATTGCTGCAACGTAACCCTCAGACTTGAGGATCTCTGCGATGTTGGCCTTTAGCTTGCTGTAAGGCAGGCTAACGGTCTCGTGGTACGCAGAGTTTGCATTGCGCAGCCGGGTCAGAAAATCTGCAACCGGATCTGTCATTGTCATTTTTTACTGCTTTCTTCGGAGGTATCCGTCTCGTTTACAAGCGGCCGGACCTTCCCGATTTAGGGGTTAGTTTGTAGCTTCGTTACTTCTGAAAGGGAAGCCCAGTGCCTTTAGCAGCGCACGGCCTTCGTCGTTTGTCTTTGCAGTAGTAACCACAGTGATGTCCATACCGCGTGGGCGGTCAACCTTGTCCTGATCGATTTCGTGGAACAGTGTCTGCTCCTGAAGACCGAAGGTGTAGTTTCCGTTTCCATCGAACTGCTTGTCGCTCAAGCCGCGGAAGTCGCGAACACGAGGAAGAGCTAGGTTCAATAGACGGTCTAGGAATTCCCACATACGGTCACCGCGAAGGGTAACGTGTGCACCAATTGCCTGACCTTCACGAAGCTTGAACTGCGCAATTGACTTGCGAGCCAAGTTAACCTGAGGCTTCTGACCGGTGATTGCAGTTAGGTCGCGGATTGCGCCGTCGATTAGCTTGCCATCTTTGGCAGCGTCACCGACACCCATGTTTACAACAATCTTGGTTAGGTTTGGGATCTGGTGTGGGTTGGTAAAACCAAACTCAGTTGCCAGAGCTGCTGCGATGTCTGCACGGTACTTTGCCTTTAGGCGAGGTAGTGCCTTTGCTGGAGTCTTGGTAGCCATGATTAGATGTCCTTCCCTGACTTCTTCGCAATGCGAACACGAACAGTCTTCTTAACACCGTTTACAGTCTTGGTCTCAAGACGTGCACCGATGCGAGTTGCCTTCTTTGACGCTGGGTCAATAAGTGCAACGTTAGAAATGTGAATTGGAGCTTCAGCAACTTCAATGCCACCAGTCTTGCCACCGCGGTCGGTCTGACCTACGCGAGTGTGCTTGGTAACCATGTTGATGCCTTCAACCAGGATGCGGTTCTTTTCGCGGTCAACGTTTAGAACAAGACCAGTCTTGCCTTTGTCGCCGCCCTTGTCTTGCTTGCGTCCGGTGATCACGATTACGGTGTCACCCTTTTTGATGCTTGCCATAATTAGATAACCTCCGGTGCTAGCGAAATGATCTTCATGAACTTCTTGTCGCGAAGCTCACGGCCAACTGGACCGAAGATGCGGGTGCCCTGAGGCTCGCCGTCTTTCTTAATGATCACTGCAGCGTTCTCGTCGAACTTGATGTAAGAACCATCTGGACGACGGGTCTCCTTCTTGGTGCGCACGATGACAGCCTTAACGACATCACCCTTCTTGACGTTGCCGCCAGGAATTGCGTCTTT
>ERZ1034363.1038-NODE-1038-length-16833-cov-5.061948_pt1 | contig 16833 bp, 21 predicted proteins | sample MGYA00520616_ERZ1034363 | MGnify/ENA primary metagenome ERZ1034363 (study PRJEB33736, sample SAMEA104284506) | Azolla filiculoides | biome: Urban; feature: Water surface; material: Ditch water | place: Netherlands | collected 2015-10-28 | depth 0-0.1 m ...
TTTTGAATCCTTGTCCAGCGCGTCAGCGCGTTTGTCGTGCTGCTTCTTGCCCTTGGCCAGCCCGATTTCAAGCTTGATCCGGCCGCGTACGAAGTGCAGATCGATGGGCACCAGCGTGTATCCGGCGCGTTCTACCTTGCCGATCAGTTTGCCGATTTCGTGGGTGTGCAGCAGCAGCTTGCGGGTGCGGATCGGATCGTGCGTGTTGTGGGTCGAGGCGGTGGGCAGCGGGCTGATGTGCATCCCGATGATGTAGATCTCGCCGCTCTTGATGATGACGTAGGATTCCTTGATGTTCATCCGGCCGGCGCGGATGGCCTTGACCTCCCAGCCTTCGAGGGCGATGCCAGCCTCGTACTTGTCTTCGACAAAGTACTCGTGAAAGGCTTTTTTATTGACCGTAATGCTCATGCTGCCGGACGTTCCATTAAAATCGCGATTCTACAGGAAACCGGAAACCTGCCGCTGCATGGCTATCGTTGAAAAGACCGTCTTGATCGAGCAATCTGCCGAACGCATGTTCGCGCTGGTGGACCGCTGCGAGGATTACCCCGCATTCTTGCCCTGGTGCAGTCATACCGAGGTGAAATTTCGCGACGAGGCAAAGACTGCAGCGACGCTGCACATCAACTATCACTCGGTGAAGTCCTGTTTCACGACGGAAAACGACAAGGAATTCCCTCGCCTGATGAAGATTCGTCTGGTCGATGGTCCGTTTCGTCACCTCGAGGGCTCATGGCACTTCAAGGCACTGGCCGAGAATGCGTGCAAGATCGAGTTCCAGCTGCACTACGAGTTTTCCAGCAAATTGTTTGAAAAGGTGATTGGTCCGGTGTTCAGCCATATTGCCAACACCTTTGTCGATGCCTTCGTGCGCCGCGCGGCGCAGGTTTATGGAGTCAGCCATGGCTGAAATGCTGAATATCGAAGTTTGCTACGCGCTGTCGGGCAAACAGGATGTGGTTCGTTTGAAGCTGGCGGCCGGGGCCACGCTGCAGCAGGCCGTTGAGGCCTCCGGCCTGCTCGCCAAGTATCCGGAAATCGATGTCAAGAAGAACAAGTTCGGGCTGTGGAACAAGCTGTCCAAGCTGGATTCTGCCTTGCGCGACAACGACCGCGTCGAAATCTACCGGCCGCTGATTGCCGATCCGAAGGAAGTTCGCAAGCAGCGGGCAGCCGAAGGGAAAGTCATGAAAAAAGGCGCCGGGGAAGCCGACGCCGAGGGCTGAGCCTGAATCTGACGCCTACTTGCAGGCGTCTGCCACGACCCGGCGGGCGCGTTCGAGTTCCTGCTCACGCTGGGCGGCATCCATCAGTTTGCGCTCGCCGTTGTCGTCCAGTGTGCTGAGCGGCTGACTCGACTCCAGTGCCGCCACACCGCGCCGGGCCCGGTCGCAGTTGTCGCGCTTGTCGGCCTCGGCCTTTTGTTTGTCGGCTTTTTCCTGGGCTTCCTGCTGGCGTTTCTTGAAGTCAAATTCCTTTTCTGCCGTCGACTTGGGTGCATCGGCAAGCTTCGGTGCCTCAGCGGCCTTGTCCGGAAGGGCTTCCGAGACGACTGCAGGTTTTACACCGCCGATGGAGCGCCGACCCTTGGCAGTCGCGGGCGGCGGGACGTCCGAAACCACTGTCTGGCCGCTGCTGTCCTTCCATTGGTAGGTTTCTGCCTGGGCAGGCAGGCTGGCTGCGGTCGTCGCCAGAACAAGGGCAAAAACGAGTGGGGATTTCGAGGTCATCTGGGTTTCCTTGGCTTTTCTGTATAATACGATTTTGTGACCTTGGATTAAAGGCTAAAGGCCATGCGACTGCTGCAAAAAGCCCTGACTTTCGACGACGTACTGCTCGTCCCCGCTCATTCCCAGATTCTCCCCCGCGATGTTAGCCTGGCTACCAGGCTGACCCGTAACATCTCCCTGAACCTGCCCCTGCTGTCGGCCGCCATGGATACCGTGACGGAAGGCCGCCTCGCCATTGCGATGGCGCAGGAGGGTGGTATCGGCATCATTCACAAGAACCTGTCGCCCAAGGCCCAGGCGGCCGAGGTGGCCAAGGTGAAGCGTTTCGAATCGGGGATTCTCAAAGACCCGATCACCGTGCCGCCCACCATGACGGTTCGCGATGTGCTCGAAATCACTCGCCAGTACAAGATTTCCGGCCTGCCGGTGATTGATCGCTCGGGCAAGGTGGTGGGTATCGTGACCAATCGCGACCTGCGCTTCGAGACCAATCTCGATCAGCCGGTCAAGGCCATCATGACCCCGCGCAAGCGTCTGGTCACGGTCCGCGAAGGCGCCAGCGTCGAGGACGCCAAGGAACTGATCCGCAAGCATCGCCTCGAGCGCGTCCTGGTCATCGATGATGAATGGCATATGCGCGGCCTGATCACCGTCAAGGACATTCTCAAGTCCACTGAGCATCCGCTGGCCAACAAGGACTCCTCTGGTCGTCTGCGTGCCGGTGCTGCCGTCGGCGTCGGTGCCGGTACCGAAGAGCGCGTTGAACTGCTGGCCGAAGCCGGCATCGACGTGATCGTCGTCGATACGGCGCACGGTCACTCGCAGGGCGTGCTCGACCGGGTCAACTGGGTCAAGAAGAACTTCCCGCAGATCGAAGTCATCGGCGGCAACATTGCCACGGCTGACGCCGCACGGGCGCTGGTCGACATGGGTGCCGACGGCGTCAAGGTCGGTATCGGTCCCGGTTCCATCTGCACGACGCGTATCGTCGCCGGTGTCGGCGTGCCGCAGATCACCGCCATCCAGAACGTTTCTGATTCGCTCAAGGGCACGGGCGTGCCGATGATTGCCGACGGCGGCATCCGTTACTCCGGTGACATCGCCAAGGCGATTGCGGCCGGTGCCGATACGGTCATGCTTGGCGGCTGGTTTGCCGGTACTGAATAGGCGCCGGGCGAGGTCTAACTGTTCCAGGGCCGTTCCTACAAGTCGTACCGCGGCAGGGGTTCGCTCGGTGCGATGCAGGCCGGTTCCTCGGATCGTTACTTCCAGGAAGCGACCTCCAATGTCGATAAATTCGTTCCCGAAGGGATCGAAGGGCGTGTTCCCTACAAGGGTTCCGTGCTCGCCGTGATTCACCAGTTGATGGGCGGTCTGCGCTCGTCGATGGGTTATCTCGGCAGCCCGACCATTGACCACATGCACGACAACGCCTGCTTCGTCGAAATCACCTCGGCCGGTATCCGCGAGTCTCACGTCCACGACGTGCAGATCACCAAGGAAGCGCCGAACTACCACGTCGACTGATTTGCTTCGTTTCCAGAAGGGCGGCTCCGGTAGCCGCCTTTTTCATTCAAGGCCCTGAATAATGTCCCACCAGAAAATCCTCATTCTCGATTTCGGTTCCCAGGTCACTCAGCTGATCGCCCGTCGCGTCCGCGAAGCCAAGGTTTTTTGCGAAATTCACCCGTACGACGTGTCGGAAGACTTCATTCGGAGCTACGGCGCCCAGGGGATCATCCTGTCGGGTGGGCCGAGTTCGGTGACCGAAGGTGATACGCCGCGCGCGCCGGCGGTGGTGTTCACGCTGGGCGTTCCAGTGCTGGGTATCTGCTACGGCATGCAAACGATGGCCCAGCAACTCGGTGGCCAGGTGATGACGGCCGAAGCGGCCGGAAAGGCCCGCGAGTTCGGCTATTCCGAAGTCCGCGCCCACGGCCACACGGCCCTGCTCGACGGCATCGCCGATTTCACCACGGCCGAAGGCCACGGCATGCTCAAGGTCTGGATGAGCCATGGCGATTCCGTCATGGAATTGCCGCCAGGCTTCAAGAAAATGGCGTCGACGCCGTCCTGCCCGATTGCCGCGATGGCCGACGAGGACCGCAAGTTCTACGCCGTCCAGTTCCACCCGGAAGTCACCCACACCATGCAGGGCCGCGCCATTCTCGAGCGTTTCGTGCATGGCATCTGCGGCTGCGGCACCGACTGGGTGATGGGCGACTACATCGCCGAAGCCGTTGCCTCGATCCGTGCCCAGGTCGGCAGCGATGATGTCATTCTCGGCCTTTCCGGCGGCGTCGATTCCAGCGTCGCAGCAGCCCTCATCCACAAGGCCATCGGCGACCAGCTGACCTGCGTTTTCGTCGATCACGGCCTGCTGCGCCTGAACGAAGGCGACATGGTCATGGAGATGTTCGCCCGCAATCTCGGCGTCAAGGTCATCCGCGTCGATGCGGTCGATGCCTTCATGGGCAAGCTGGCCGGTGTCTCCGACCCGGAACAGAAGCGCAAGATCATCGGCAAGGAATTCGTCGAAGTCTTCCAGGCCGAATCGAAGAAACTGACTGCCGCCAAGTGGCTGGCCCAGGGCACCATCTATCCCGACGTGATCGAATCGGCCGGCAAGAACAAGAAGGGCGCCCACACCATCAAGAGCCACCACAATGTCGGTGGCCTGCCGGAAGACATGCACCTCAAGCTGCTCGAGCCGCTGCGCGAACTGTTCAAGGATGAAGTCCGCGAACTCGGCGTTGCGCTCGGCCTGCCGCGCGAGATGGTCTATCGCCATCCCTTCCCCGGCCCCGGTCTCGGCGTGCGCATCCTGGGCGAAGTGAAGCTGCAATCGGCCCACCTGCTGCAACGCGCCGACGCCATTTTCATCGACGAACTGCGCGCCACGGTCGCTACCGAGCGCGACGTAGCAGCCGGTGCCTGTACCGAAGCCGACATCGGCAAGACCTGGTACGACCTGACTAGCCAGGCTTTCGCCGTCTTCCTGCCGGTCAAGAGCGTCGGCGTCATGGGCGATGGCCGCACCTACGAAAACGTCGTTGCCCTGCGCGCCGTCGTCACCAGCGACTTCATGACCGCGCACTGGGCGCATCTGCCCTATGACCTGCTGGGTCGGGTGTCCAACCGGATCATCAACGAAGTGCGCGGGCTCAATCGGGTCGTGTATGACGTGTCTGGCAAGCCGCCGGCGACGATCGAGTGGGAATGATTTTGTGATTCCCGGCAGCGTTTGGCTGCGCTCAGAACCATCGAAAAAGCCCGAATTTCGGGCTTTTTCATTTTCGGCAGGATTTTTGGCTTGTGCGTCTATGCCGTCTTGCCGGGCTCGGCCAAACCCCAAGTCGAAACGATCAGCGCATCAAATTGCCAGCGCTATTTTCCGGGCATCTGTTTCATTAAACGCTATGTCTTCGGCTGAAAAGGGCGCGCCTCGCCCTTCAAGGCTTGTGTAGTTCAGGGTTCCCCAAACCTCGCCATCAACAAGGATGGGGGAGCTGATGTAGAACTCGCAAGGAATGTGGTCATACAAAGGGTGCAAGCGCAGTCCTTGCACGCCGTCTATCTCCGTGATGGCAACCGTCTGCCCGCTCTGAATATACTTCCCTGCAATAAACGGCATCGAGTGGATAACAGTCGCCATTCTCGGGTATCCCTGTTTCAGAAGACACGGCAAAGATTTTGTAGGTCTCGTTATCGATTCTGCTGACAATGCCAAGCATGGCACCAAATCGATTTCGCCCTTGAGTGAGAATATCGAGCGCCAGTTTTCTGACTTTATTGTTGTTCATGCGTCTTGTTCCAGTGATTGGAGTGAAGCGTGCTGATCAGGGCGAGGGATATCAGAATTCATGGTTTGGCCCGATTGTATTTCAACTTTGCCGAGCGGCTCGAGAGGGTGTGTCCTGGGGCAGCGTGGGGGGTAGGCGAAACGTCGGGCTGGATGAAAAAGTCCTAAAATGCCCGTATGACCACTCGACGTATTTTTCTGTGTTTGATGGCGGTTCTTGTTGCGGCCTGTACGCCGGAACCGGCGGCGTTGCGCAATACGGACCTGACCGGGGCGACTTTCGGGCGTCAGCTGAGCCTCGTCGATCATCATGGGCAGGCGCGGACACTGGCTGATTTTCAGGGCAGGGTGATCGTTGTCTTCTTCGGCTACACCTCGTGTCCCGATATCTGCCCGACCATGCTGGCCCGTTTGGCTGACGTAATGAAGACGCTCGATGCAGATGCGCCGCGTGTCCAGGTGCTGTTCGTGACGGTCGATCCCGAGCGTGATAGCGCCGAGCGGCTAAAGGATTTTGTGCCGTGGTTTTATCCGACATTTTTGGGTTTGCGCGGGGATGCCGGGCAAACCAGGGCGGTGACCGACGAGTTTCGGGTTTTTGCCGCCCGCAAGCCGGTCGAGGGCGAACTGGGTTACGTCATCGATCATTCGTCCGGCGCCTATGTCTTCGATCCGGCCGGGCGCTTGCGGCTCTATGTCAAGGACACGACGAGCGTCGAGGACATCGCGGCTGACATCCGGCTGCTCTTGCGCGGGAAATAGGGCGGGCATGGCCGGTGGCGATATACTTGCCGCCTTTCCGAACGACTTTTTGGTGACGTATTTATGATGCCTCAGCGTTTTCGCCGGATGGCGCCCCCCTTTTTTACGGGCGAGCGGGCATGAGCGACGAAGCTGCCTCCGGTCTCGATGACGAATTCTTCATGCGCGAAGCGATGTCGCTGGCGCGTGCGGCCGAGTGCCTGGGCGAAGTGCCGGTCGGTGCAGTCGTCGTTCTCAATGGCGCCATCGTCGGTCGCGGCTTCAATTCACCGATAGGCGAGAGCGACCCGACGGCCCATGCCGAAATCGCCGCCTTGCGCGATGCCGCCCGGGTCCTGGGCAATTACCGCCTGCCGGGCTGCGAACTGTTCGTCACGCTCGAACCGTGCGCCATGTGTGCTGGCGCCATCATGCATGCGCGTATCAGCCGCGTTGTCTATGGCGCCCGCGATGCGAAGACCGGCGTGCATGGCAGTGTCGTTGATCTCTTTGGTGTTGAGCGGCTGAATCACCATGCAACGGTCGAGGGCGGTGTGCTGGCAGACGAATGCAGCACCATGTTGTCGGCTTTTTTTGCCGGCCGGCGCAAGAAATCCTCATGAAACTGCTTATTTCGGTGGCGCATCAGTTAATGACAGTGCTCGATGAGCACGGCGAGATCCTGCGTGAATACCCGGTGTCAACGGCCAAGGCCGGGGTCGGGGAAGTTTCCGGCAGCTACCAGACGCCGCGCGGCCTTCACGTGATTCGTGCCAAGATCGGCGCCAGCCAGCCGGAAAACACGGTTTTCGTGCGCCGTCGGCCAACCGGCGAAATCTGGACACCGGCGCTCGGTGAGGCTTTTCCCGGCCGCGACTGGATACTGACGCGGATACTCTGGCTGTCGGGGCGGGAGCCGGGCTGCAATCGGCTCGGTTGCGTCGATACCATGCGCCGTTACATCTACATCCACGGCAGTCCGGATTCGGCCGAAATGGGCTTGCCCGGTTCGCATGGCTGTGTGCGGATGCGCAATGCCGACATCGTCGAATTGTTCGACCTCGTGCCCTGCTATACGGAAGTCGAAATTACCGAAGATTGAAGCGACTGCCCCTGCGGGCCGAAGCTGTTTTCGTGAACCGTGATCCGGCCGGTGGTGTCCTGCATCAGCACCGTGGAGGCGCGTGTGCCGTAGTTTTCCGATTTGACGAAGATAGCCGAGAGCAATCGTTCCCATTCGACGGAAACCCCCGTGCTCGGCAGGTTTTCATCGGCAACGATGCTTTGATCGGTCAGCAGGTCGAAAAATGCTGTTTCGTCCGGCAGCCGGGGCAGAGCCTCGGCAAATCGCTGGCGGGCGGCGAGCAGTTTCGGCCAGGGGCTGTCGAGCAGGTGGTTGGACAAGCCGTAGATGCCCGGGGCCAGTGCCCGTGGCTGACCGTCGCGATTGGAGCAATAAATCAGCGTGTCGCCGTCGGCCAGCAGCAGATTGAAGCCTGAATACTGAGCGCCATCGATACTGGCGGCGTAGTCCCCGGCCGATAAAGCGCCGGTCAGGAAACCGCGGGTCAGCGCCCCGCGCGATAGCGCCCCTTGGGCCATGCCCGGTTCACGTACATTGGTGATGGCGGCGAAACGTCCGGATTCGCTGATGCCCAGCCATGTTCCTCCCGCCTGGAGATCAAGTCCGCCCATGACGCCCGGCGCATCCGGCCAGCGCGCCAGCGAGGCGGTCGGTCGGGCGTAAAACTCGTCACGATTGGCCGCGACGACCAGCGGGTACTCCGGATGAACCCGCCAGCCGACGACAATCAGGCACATGTCAGATCACGGATTGACGGCAACAGCCTGAACCGACGGGCCTTCCAGCGAACCGAGGCGGACGTTGCCGGCAAAGTTGCTCTGGACGACCGCCAGTGCCTCGTAACCGCCAGCGGGCGACGGTGCTGCGGTCATGACCATGCCGCAGGACTGGTCCGGATTGTCCGGCGAGTGCAGGACATCGCCAGCCTTCAATGCCTGGGCGCTGCTCAGGCGGAAGAGGTGGCGCTTGACCTTGCCGAGGTACTGGGTGCGCGCCACGATTTCCTGGCCGGGATAGCAGCCCTTGTGAAAGCTGACACCGCCGATTTTTTCGAAGTCGGCCATCTGCGGCACGAATTCTTCCTTGGTAGCCAGCGTCACGAGCGGGAAGGCCGACTGGATATCGAGCCAGCGCCAGGCGGGCAGGCCGGCCGGGCGGGCCTTGACGGAGAGCTTCTGCCACAGGGCGGCCATCGCCGATTCCGGCGCGACAATCATGAAACGGCTGGCATCAAGGCGGATGACTGCGCACCCATTGGTCTCGGCGGCGCTCATCGCTTCGGCCGGGCAGGGCAGCCCGGCATCGGCCAGTGCCTCGCCGGCCTGCGGGCCGGAAAGGCCGAGCATGACGGTGCTGTCGGTCTGCGCCGCGAGTTTGACCTTGGCTCGCAAGACGAACATTTGCAGGCGTTTTTGCGTTGCTTCCTGGAGATCGGCAGCGAGCGCCAGGAGATAGCGTTCGCCCTGCCGCCAGACGACGAAACTGGCCTGCATCCGCCCCTTGGCCGAGCACCAGCCGGCATGTTGTGCCTGGCCGTCGGCCAGATGATTGATGTCACTGGTGAACTGGCTGTGCAGGAAAGCCTTGGCTTCGTCGCCTGTGGCTTCGATCAGACCGAGATGGGTGAGCGGGACGACGACGGTTTGCTGCTTGGCCGCCAGCAATTCGCCGGTGGCGTCGCCAAAGTTGAGAAGCTCGGTCGAATCGCTATCGAAGACACCTTCGGTCGATTCCAGAAAGCTGCGCCAGTGGGGATTCATGAGGGCTCCTGTGGGGTTTCGGATATTATATCGCTCGTTATAACGTGCTCGTTCACCACGGGCAAGACCTGCTTGCTCCCGTCGAGTTCCCGTGCGCCTACTACTCAAGATACTCATTCTGGTCTTATCGCTCTCGGTCGTCGCGGCCGGTGGCCTTTTATGGTGGGCCAACCAGCCCCTGCAACTGCGCAATTCTCCGCTTGATTTCCGGGTGACGGCGGGTAGCAGCCTGCGTTCCGCCATTACGCAAATGCGCGATGCCGGTATCGACGTCGAGCCGACCCTGCTTTCCATCGTGGCCCGCGTCATCCGTGCCGATACCGCCATCAAGGCCGGCAGCTATGCCGTCAAGGACGGCGTCACGCCCATGCGACTCCTCAACAAGCTGCTCAAGGGCAAGGTCACGCAGGGCGAGCTGACGCTGGTCGAGGGCTGGACGCTCCGCCAGTGGCGCACCCGGATGGATAGTCACCCGGATCTGATTCACGAAACGAAGGGTCTCAGCGAGGCGCAGATCGTCGCGCAACTGGGGCTTGATGTCCGCAGCCTGGAAGGCCGGCTGTTTCCCGATACCTACCTGTTCGACAAGCAGTCGAGCGATCTTGAACTGCTGGCGCGCGCCAATCGGGCCATGCTGCGCAAACTCGATACCGAGTGGCTGCAGCGCGAAGCCGATTTGCCCTACAAATCGGTCGATGAAGCCCTGGTCATGGCCTCCATCATCGAAAAGGAAACCGGTCGGGAAGCGGATCGTCCGCTGGTGGCGGCCGTGTTCGTCAATCGACTGCGCAAGGGCATGCTGCTGCAAACCGATCCGACGGTGATCTATGGCATCGGTGCGAGCTTTGACGGGAATCTGCGCAAGCGCGACCTGCTCACCGACACGCCTTACAATACCTACACCCGGCCCGGCCTGCCGCCAACGCCGATTGCCATGCCCGGTCAGGCATCGCTGCGTGCCGCGCTCAATCCGGCCCGCAGCGAGGTCCTCTATTTCGTGGCGCGTGGCGACGGCAGCAGCCAGTTTTCACAGACGCTGGATGAACACAACAATGCAGTTAACCGATACCAGAGGGGTGGGAAGTGAACGGTAAATTCATCACTTTCGAGGGCATAGACGGCGCCGGCAAGAGCAGCCATGTCGAATGGCTGGCGGCATTCCTGCGCGAACGCGGCATGGTTGTCCAGGTGACGCGCGAACCGGGCGGCACCGAACTGGGTGAAAAGCTGCGGGAATTGCTGCTCAACGATCCCATGCACCTTGAGACGGAAACCCTGCTCATGTTTGCGGCCCGTCGCGAACATCTGGCGAAGTTGATCGAGCCGGCGCTGGCACGGGGCGAATGGGTGATCTGCGACCGCTTCAGCGATGCCACCTACGCCTATCAGGGCGGTGGCCGGGGCCTGGATCGGTCCAAGTTCCTGACCCTGGAGCACTGGGTGCATGGCCATCTGCAGCCCGACCTCACGCTCCTCTTCGACCTGCCGCTCGACATCGCCCGCGAGCGCATTGTGCTGGCCAATCGGGTGCTCGACAAGTTCGAGCAGGAGCGTGTCGATTTTCATGAGCGCGTCCGTCAGGCTTATCTCGAAAGAGCGCACACCAGCCCCGGTAGAATACGCATTGTCAATGCCGATAACACCCTGGAAAATATTCGCAAACAACTTGAACAAATTATTGCATCAACTTGTTTATGAACGTTATTGATCTTCACTCCAAGGTTTGGTCAGGCTTGCAGGCAAGGCGCCGGCAGTTGCCGCACGCCTTGTTGCTGGTCGGTCAGAAGGGCCTGGGAAAGTATGAACTGGCGCGTCGTTTTGCCGCCAGCCTGCTCTGCGAGTCGCCGACGATGGACGGACTGGCCTGTGGCAAGTGCCTGGCCTGTAACTGGTTCGAGCAGGGCAATCATCCCGATTTTCGCCTGCTGCAGCCGGATGCGCTGGGTGATGACGTCGAGGTCGAAGACGGCAAGAAGAAACCCAGCCAGCAGATCACCATCGATCAGGTGCGCGGTCTCGACGAGTTTTTCAACATCGGCACCCATCGCGGCGGGCTAAGGATCATTCTCGTCAATCCGACCGAGGCGATGAATCGCAGTACCGCAAATTCACTTCTTAAAACACTTGAAGAACCAGCGCCAGATACCTTGTTTTTAATGGTTTCGAGTGAGCCAATGCGCTTGCTGCCCACCATTCGCAGTCGTTGTCAGGTGGTCCCTGTGCCGGTGCCTTCGTTCAAGCTGGCGGAAAAAGTCCTGGCCGATGAAGGTATCGCCCAGGCTGAACGCTGGCTGGCGCTGGCCGGTGGTTCGCCAGGCTTGGCCATGGAGATGGCGGCATCCGGGCAGGGGGCGTGGCTTGAGTTGCTGACTGCTCGATTGGGCGGCGGCCGCAAGGGCGATCCGCTGGCCATTGCGGCTGAGCTCGAAAAGGCGGTCAAGGACAGCAAGGGCAAGGTGGCCCTGAAGCACGTGACCGAAGCTTTGCAGAAATGGCTGGTCGATCTGACGCTGGCCAAAAATGGCCTGTCGGTCCGATATTTTCTGCCGCAACAAGCGATTATCGCCGGCTTGGCTGATATGATTCCTGCTGCACGCCTGATCCAGTCGTATCGGGCGCTCATTACCCGCCGCCAGGAGGCCGAGCAGCCGCTCAATGCGCGCCTCTTCCTGGAAAGCCTTTTACTGGACTATCGAGCCCTGTTTGCCAATTGATCAACGATGAGTGAAGCAAAACCCGCTCCGCAACGCCCCAGCGTTCTTTCGCTCAATATCAATTCGAAATCCGCGCTTTACGCGGCCTTCATGCCGCACCTGCGCAGCGGCGGCATCTTCATTCCGACGACCCGCAGCTACACCATCGGCGACGAAGTCTTCATGTTGCTCTCGCTGATGGATGACCCCGCCAAGTTGCCGATTGCCGGCACCGTCGTCTGGATCACCCCGGCCGGCGCCCAGAATGGTCGGGCGCAGGGTATCGGCGTGCATTTCAACAATGACGAAAGCGGCCAGGAAGCCCGGCGCAAGATCGAAGGCCTGCTCGGCGGCGTCATGCAGTCGGCGCGCCCCACGCACACGCTCTGACCGACCGCCATGCTGGTCGACTCCCATTGTCACCTTGATTTTCCCGATCTGGTCCAGCGCATGCCGGAAGTCCTGCAGCGCATGCAGGAAAACCAGGTCGATCTGGCTGTCTGCATCGGTGTCAATCTGGAAGACTTCCCGCAGGTCATCGCCCTGGCCGAACAGCATGCCCAGCTGTATGCCACGGTCGGTGTTCATCCTGAATATACGGATGTCGAAGAGCCCGATGAAGACAGGCTTCTGGCGCTCGCCGCGCATCCCAGGGTGATTGCCATCGGCGAAACCGGGCTCGACTATTATTGGCAGAAAGACAAGCCGGAATGGCAGCGTGAGCGTTTCCGCACCCATATTCGTGCCGCCCGGCGTTGCGGCAAGCCGCTGGTCGTGCATACCCGCGATTCCGCGGTCGATACGCTGCGTGTTCTGAAAGAAGAGGGTGCCGATGCGGTCGGTGGTGTCATGCACTGCTTTACCGAAAATTGGGAGATCGCCCGGCTGGCGCTTGACCTCGGCTTCTACCTCTCGTTTTCCGGCATCGTCACCTTCAAGAACGCAAGCATCGTCAAGGAAGTGGCGCAAAAGTGTCCGCTCGATCGCCTGCTCGTTGAAACAGACTCGCCTTACCTGGCGCCCGCCCCGTATCGCGGCAAGCCCAACGAGCCGGCTTACGTGCGCTATGTCGCCGAGGAAATCGCCAGGCTACGTGGGCTCAGCATCGATGTCGTTCATGCGGCGACGACCGATAATTTCTTTTCATTGTTCAAGGGCGCAAAACGGCCATGAAAATCGCTAAAAAACTCCGCTTGCTTGTTGCTCTGGCCCTTGCTGTGCCTGCTATTGCCGGTGCTGCCACCTATGACGACCTGATCACCTCCGCCAAGATGGGCGATGTCGATGAAATCTCCAGGCTCATGGCCAGGGGGGCCTCCATCGATACCACCGATATCGACGGCAATACGCTGTTGATGCTGGCTGCCCGCGATGGACGTGTCGAAATGGTCGATTTCCTCGTTCGTAACCGGGCCAAGCTGAATGCCCGTAATGCGTCAGGTGACACGGCGCTGCGTCTGGCCGCATTTCGTGGCCATCAGAAAATTGTCGAGTTGCTGCTGGCTGGCGGTGCGGCGGTCAACATGCAGGGCTGGACCCCTCTGGCTTATGCGGCATTCAGCGGCCATGTCGATATCGCCCGGCTGCTCATCAAGGCGGGCGCTGACGTCAATCTGCCCTCCGAAAACGGCACGACCCCGCTGATTGCGGCCTCGCGGGGCGGGCATATCGATATCGTCCGACTCCTCATCGCCCATCAGGCCAATCTTGGGCTTGCCGTCGATACCGGCGAGACGGCGCTCGATATAGCGATGCGCTTCAACAACACGGACATCGCTGACCTGATTCGCAAGGCTGGCGGCAAATCGGGCAAAACTGTCAGTATCGAAGTCCGGTAAAACCGGATTCGTGCCCTGAATGGCGTAAAAACGCCACAGAAAGTCCGTGTTTGTTGGCGTTTAGGTCTGCATGACTGCCGAAAAATAGCTGACAAATTCAGTCGAGTATTCTAAAATCGCCCTCCAATCAACAGGGAGATCAGGTTTCATGTTCCGGTATCTGCGTGAGGACATCCGTGCGGTTTTTGACCGCGATCCGGCCGCCCGCTCTTCCTGGGAGGTGCTCACCTGCTACCCGGGCATTCACGCCCTGATCATGCACCGCCTGGCCCACTGGCTGTGGGGGCATCGCCTGCGCTGGCTGGGGCGCTTCACGGCCCATCTGTCGCGCATGCTGACCGGCATTGAAATTCACCCCGGCGCCACCATCGGTCGCCGTTTCTTCATCGATCACGGCATGGGTGTCGTGATCGGCGAAACGGCGGTCATCGCCGATGACGTCACGCTTTATCATGGCGTGACCCTGGGTGGTACCTCATGGAACAAGGGCAAGCGTCACCCGACCCTGGAAAATGGCGTGGTGATCGGGGCTGGCGCCAAGGTGCTCGGGCCTATCATTATCGGTGCCGGCGCCAAGGTCGGTTCCAATGCGGTGGTCACCAAGGCGCTGCCGGCCGGATCGACCGCCGTCGGCAATCCGGCGCGGATTCTCGACAATACCGAGCAGAGCCGTCAGCGTGAAGCGCAAGCCGAGAAGCTGGGCTTTTCGGCCTATGCCGTCGGCCGCGACCAGGACGATCCGCTGGCCAAGGCCATCCACGCCTTGCTCGATCATGCCGCCGAGACCGATAGGCGCCTGGCGTCGCTGGTCAAGGAACTGGATGCCCAGGGCGTCAAGTGTGATCAGGAGGTGGATCAGTCCGATACCTTTGATCCAAAATACCTGAGCAAAATAGTTGACTGATTTTGTCTGGTTTGTATATAGTTGACTACATCACTAGGTTATTAGCAGGGGTTCAGAATGCGTTTGACCACCAAAGGACGTTTCGCCGTCACGGCCATGATGGATCTTGCCATGCGTGGCGAGGAAGGGCCGGTGGCGCTGGCCAGCATTAGCGAACGGCAGCGGATATCGCTCTCCTATCTGGAGCAGTTGTTCGGCAAGCTGCGTCGCCACAATCTGGTCGACAGCGTCCGTGGTCCCGGTGGCGGTTACTGCATTGCCCGGCCTTTCGATCAGGTGGCCGTGGCCGACATCATCCGGGCCGTCGATGAACAACTCGACGCTACCCAGTGCGGCGGTCGCGAGAACTGCCATGACGAACACCGTTGCATGACGCATGACCTGTGGTCCACGCTGAACGCCAAGATGTTCGACTACCTCGCTTCCGTAACGCTGGCCGATCTCGTCGAACGGGAAAAGGCCAAGCGCGGTGCGGGTACCGCCATCCTCGAGGACAAGCGCCTTGGTCCGCAACCGAGAGCTCGCGGCGGTCGCGACAAGATGCCGGCTATCGCCTGAGAACTATCATGTTGCGCCCCGTCTATCTCGACCACAATGCCACGACGCCGCTAGCCCCCGCGGTGCTGGCAGCGATGTTGCCCTGGCTGGAAAGCCAGTACGGCAATGCGTCGAGTCGTCACGAGTATGGCCGGCAGGCCCGGCAAGCCATCGACGAAGCGAGGCAGAAGGTTGCTGCGGCCGTCAAGGCGCATCCCACCGAGGTGGTTTTTACCAGCGGTGGCAGCGAAGCCAACAATCTTTTCCTGAAGGGCGCGGCAGCCAGCCTCAAGCCAGGTCTGCTGGCCGTCAGCGCCATCGAACATCCCTGTATCCTCAAGCCGGCCGCACAATTGGCCCGGCAGGGCTGGCAGCTCCGGCATCTGGCCGTCGACAGCGCCGGGCGGGTCAATATTGAAGACTATGCCGAAGCCTTGCTTGAGCAGCCGAAACTGCTCTCGGTCATGCTCGCCAACAACGAAACCGGTGTTGTCCAGGATGTGGCGGCGCTGGCCCATGCCGCCAGCAGCACGGGCGCCTGGTTTCATAGCGATGCGGTGCAGGCGCTGGGCAAGCTGGCTATCGATTTTCGCGCCCTCAATGCGGCTGGCGTGCACGCCATGACCCTGTCGGCGCACAAGGCGGGCGGCCCCAAGGGCGCTGCGGCGCTGGTGCTCGACAAGCGCGTCGAATTGCAGCCGCTGATTGCCGGTGGCGGCCATGAGCGCGGACTGCGTTCCGGTACCGAAAATGTACCGGCCATCGTCGGTTTTGGTGTCGCAGCGGAACTTGCGGCGGCGCGTGTTGCCGAACAGTCGGCTCACTTGCGAGCCATGCAGGCGAAGCTGGAAGCCGGACTGGCAGCACAGGGCGCCCGGATATTTGCAACGGAAGTAACGCGTTTGCCGAATACCAGCTATTTCGCCTTCCCCAACATCGATGGCGAAACTCTGGTCGGCAAACTGGATCGTGAAGGCTTTGCCGTGGCCAGCGGTGCCGCCTGTTCCAGCGCCAATCCTGAGCCGTCGCATGTCTTGCGCGCCATGGGCGTTGCGCCTGAAATCGCCCGTGGTGCCGTGCGGGTCAGCCTTGGCGCCAGTAATACCGACGCCGAGATCGAACAATTCATCAATGCCTTGCGGGTGACAGTCGGACGCCTGCAGGGACTGACAGCCATTCATTGAGTGCCTGCCTGAACAACCCGACCTAGTGAGAATGACGATGAAACTCCCCATTTACCTCGATTACTCGGCCACCACCCCGGTCGACCCGCGGGTCGCCGACAAGATGATTCCCTACCTGTGCGAGCATTTCGGCAATCCTGCCTCGCGTTCGCACAGCTTCGGCTGGGTCGCCGACACGGCGGTCGAAGAAGCGCGCGAACAGGTCGCGGCGCTGGTCGGGGCCGATCCCAAGGAAATCGTCTGGACCTCCGGTGCCACCGAATCCAACAATCTCGCCATCAAGGGCGCCGCCAATTTCTACGCCGGCACCAAGGGCAAGCACATCATCACGGTCAAGACCGAGCACAAGGCCGTGCTCGACACCTGCCGCGAACTGGAGCGCCAGGGCTTCGAGGTGACTTACCTCGACGTGCAGGCCGATGGTTTGGTCAATCTGGACGCCTTCAAGGCCGCCATTCGCCCTGACACCATCCTGGCCAGTGTGATGTACGTCAACAATGAAATCGGCGTGATTCAGGACGTGGCGGCCATCGGCGCGATTTGCCGCGAAAAGGGCG
>ERZ1034363.1039-NODE-1039-length-16823-cov-2.871133_pt1 | contig 16823 bp, 16 predicted proteins | sample MGYA00520616_ERZ1034363 | MGnify/ENA primary metagenome ERZ1034363 (study PRJEB33736, sample SAMEA104284506) | Azolla filiculoides | biome: Urban; feature: Water surface; material: Ditch water | place: Netherlands | collected 2015-10-28 | depth 0-0.1 m ...
AATTTTAAAGCATGACAAAAAATGTGATTTAGTAATTTGCCTCTCACACTTAGGATTTTCATATAAAAATGAACCTTATAAAGTATCTGATATAGAACTTGCTAAAAAAACAAAAGACATTGATTTAATTATTGGTGGTCATACTCACACCTTTTTAGACAAACCCGTTATTGAAAAAAATAAGCTTTACCGGTATCACTCGTGTTGGAAAAATATTAATGGATGGTGCTTCAAAAACATCCACTAAATTATCACTTGAGTTGGGCGGAAATGCACCTGTAATTATTGAAAAAGATATAGATGTTGAAGTGATTGCAAAACAAGCTTTGGTTGCCAAATTAAGAAATTGTGGTCAGGTTTGTGTAGCACCGCAACGTTTTTATGTGCATTCTTCTATATTCAATCAATTTGTTTCAATTGTAAAAGAGGATATTTCAAAATTGAAAACGGGAATAAATGGTGGTGATATTGATTTTATTGGACCATTGATTAATAAAAAACAGCAAGAGCATTCATTAGCAATGCTGGAGAAAGCAAAAAGTGAGGGTGCTACCATTCATATTGGAGGCGAAGCTTCTGATAAAGGTTTTTTTGTGCATCCGGCTTTAATTGAAGCAAGACAGCATCAATCCTTTATCAAAACAGAAATTTTTGGTCCGTTGATGATTGTTATTCCTTTCGAAACCAAAGAAGAAGTTTTAGAATGGGCCAATGATACTGAATATGGTTTGGCTTCGTATGTGTTTACAAATCACATCAAAACTGCCAATTTTTATGCTGAAAATCTGGAATTTGGTATGGTTGGAATCAATGAATGGGCTGCACACGGAACTGAATTGCCTTTTTCGGGATGGAAAAGCAGTGGTATCGGTCATGAATCCGGTTCTGAAGGATTGAAAGAATATTTAGAATTGAAATTAGTCAGTTACGGGAATATGTCTTGAGACTAAAAAACCAATTGCTATTAATAAAACCAACAATTTACAATTATGAAAAAGACAATTTTAGGAAAATATACCTTGCAAACTCCTTTGCCGGAACATGCAAAACAGCAAGCCGAATTGCAAGCAATTGTATTTCCAACCTTGTCTGATGAAGAATTAATTACGGAAGAAAAATACAAAAGACATTTGGAGATTTTTCCCGAAGGGCAATTTATAGTTTTAGATGGCGATCGGGTTATTGCTTCTTGCACGACTTTGCGTCAAAATTACCACAAAGGACATCATACTTTTTTGCAAATTTCAGATGATTTATGGTTAGGAACTCATGACCCAAAAGCAGATTGGATTTACGGATTGGATGTTTCTGTTCATCCCGATTATCAGGGAAAAGGAATTGGTAGAGAAATTTACAATGCCCGTCAGGAAGTCGCTAAAACATTAGGTTGTAAAGGACAAATGACTGCAGGAATGCCTATTGGATTTGACAAAGTAAAAGATCAAATGACAATTGCAGAATATTGTGATAAGCTGATAAAAGGCGAAATAATTGACCCTACAGTGACGGCGCAAACTAAATGCGGGTTTATTCTTGTTGAACCTTTATTCGATTATTTAGATGATCCGCGCAGCGGAAATTGTTCTGTTTTGATGTATTGGCCTTTGGATCCAAATACAAAATTAAGCGAGAATCATTAACTCTTTTAGAATTAATAGACCTTAAAGGTTCGTAATTATTACAAATAAATAAAATGATATTCAAATCTATAAATCCATTTTCGCAAGCTGTTATTGCGGAACATGAAGTTTTGACAAATGCACAATTAACTCAAAAACTACAATTAGCCGAAAGTGCTTTCAAAAACTGGCGTACCACTACTTTTCAAGAAAGAGCAGATAAAATGCAAAAGTTGGCGGATATTTTGCGTGCCAATAAAAACGAATTAGGATTGTTGATTACCAACGAAATGGGTAAAATTTTATCCGAAGGAATTGGAGAAGTAGAAAAATCAGCAGGAAACTGTGATTTCTATGCAGCAAACGCTGAGAAAATGTTGAAAGACGAGCAGTATGACACGCCTTTCAAAAGCATGTCTGTTTACGATCCGATGGGAGCTGTTTTTGCCATTATGCCTTGGAATTATCCGTTTTGGCAAGTTTTACGTTATGCAGCTCCGGCAATTATGGGAGGAAATGTTACGCTTTTGAAACATGCTCCAAACGTAATTGGTTGTGCAAAAGCTATCGAAAATGCTTTTTTGGAAGCCGGTTTTCCAGAAGGTGTTTTTCAACAAATAAATATTGATATTCCACAAGTCGAAAGTGTCATCGCTTCGGATATTGTACACGGAATTACCTTGACAGGTAGTGAAATGGCAGGTTCGTCAGTGGCGGCTTTGGCAGGAAAACATATTAAAAAATCAGTTTTGGAATTAGGTGGCTCTGATGCTTTCATCGTTTTGGATGATGCTGATATTGAAAAAGCAGCAACTGTTGCAACGCAATCCAGAATGCTTAATGCCGGTCAAGCCTGTATTTGTGCGAAGCGTTTTATTGTTACCGAAAAAGTAGCGGAAGAATTCTCCAGTTTATTTGCTAAAAAAGTATATGCCTTGCAACAAGGAAATCCTTTGCAGGAAGGCATTCATATGGGACCTTTAGCTCGTTTGGATTTAGCGGAAAAATTGAGTCATCAATTGGAGAAATCCTTACAACAAGGCGCAAAAATAGTGGTAGGAGGAGAACGTGAAGATTGTAATTTTCAACCCACATTAATTGATTTTGTAGATGCTAATAGTATTACTTTTCAAGAAGAGACTTTCGGACCACTAGCAACTATAGTGAGGGCAAAAGATGAAAATGATGCTATTGCTATAGCAAATAACCATCGCTATGGTTTGGCTTCGGCTATATGGACAGAAGATCGCGAAAAGGCATATAAATTGGCTAGAAAGATTGAAGCCGGAAATGTTTTTGTGAACTCTTTGGTGCGTTCTGATTCTAGAATTCCTTTTGGCGGAATCAAAAAATCTGGCTATGGACGAGAATTATCTGAAATTGGTATAAAAGAATTTATGAATATGAAATCCCTGATTATTGAATAAAATAGAATAACTAAAACCAAATTAATAATTAAAACCAAAGTAGACATGAAAAAACCAATCATTTTGATAGCATTTATGCTAACCAGCTTCTTGACTTTTGCTCAAGAACAAGTTACAGACACAGTCAAGGCCGAAAAAAATTGGGATATAAACCTAGATATTGCAAGCAGATACATTTGGAGAGGACAATCTTGGGGAGGAAATTATCCTGTAGTTCAGTTGTATGGGAATTACAATGTGACTGATAAATTTTCAGTGGGTTTGTGGGCAACTCATAATTTTAAAAAACAATATTACGATGCGAATGGCGCTTCAAAAGGGTATCAAGAGTTGGATTTTGTTCTTAATTACGCAGTTACTGATTATTTAACCGTTTCATTGCAAGATTATTATTGGCCATCTACAGATAAACAAGAAGGTGTTTCAAATGATTTTTTTAATTTCGGGAATGATAGCTCGCAAACTCTTGATTTGCAACTTCTATTTGATTTTTCAGAAAAAGGAGTTCCAATTTGGGTTACTCTAAGTACCTTGATTGCGGGAAATGATTTTCGATATGCAAATGAGGATGATATGAAAGGTAAACAAAATTTTACTACTTATATGGAAGTTGGCTATAGTTTTGAAGTTCCTTTAGGTATAAGTCTATCTCCTGTTGTAGGGGCTGTTCTTAATAACAAAGCTGGTTATTATACCTTTGGTGATTATGATAAACCTTCGTTTGTAAACCTAGGTTGCAAAGCATCAAAAGATATTAAATTAAGTGAAAGCGTTACAATGCCTATTTGGTTGAATTATACTTATAATGCTGCTTCAAATAAAGCTAATTTAGAACCATTTGGAAAGCAATTTTTAGTGGCAGGAGTTACTTTTTCGTATTAGAAAACGAATTGAGAGTATTTAAAAAAAAGCGGCTGCCTAAAATTTGGACAGCCGCTTTTGCATGGTATCAATTTTCGGTTTAAAAACGAATCCTTAATAGGTATAAGTAATTGCCTCGAGATTTGAAGTTTTATTCGAAACAATTACAATAAATTGATTTCCTTGGATAGCAGCATTTTCTTTTAATCGTCTTTCTCCCATCTCTAATAATGATAATTTTGACTGGCCTTTAATTTTTCCAAAAAAGCTATTTAAAGTATCTGTTTTTTTTAAACCAATGGTTTCAGATTCTTTTAGAATCACTACTTTTTTATAATCAGATTTTCCGGCTAGATTAATTTTTTCAGAAATAATCTGCGAATTAATTTTTGCCTTTTCCTTCAATTCAGCAACAGCATATTTACTGATTTTTGTTTCTTCCATACTGTTCGGATTAGAATAGTAAACTAAATTATTTTCGATTTTGATGAAGTTTACTTCAATTATTTTGCCGTCATGTTTAATTATTTCATGTGTTTGTCCAACTATAGAGGCGGTGAATAATAGAGTGAATATTATATATAGATTTTTCATTTGTTTAGGTATATAGATATAGCAGAAAAAGTTTTTAGGAAACTTTCTCTGTGAATAATATTTTGTTGATAAACTAAGGTTAAACTAGTTTTTTGGGCGGAGGAGTTGTGTTTTTTACAATAGACTCTTTGGCTTTAAATAAATCCGAAGAGTTGATGCCGCTTTTGTCAAAAGAGTAGTTTTCAAAACAATTAAAAAATTCAATATTATCTATAAAAAGTAATTTTATTTTACTCTCATTATTATTTTCTGCTGTACTTTTTTCTGCTAGTTCGTAAAGATCATATTTCTTTTCATTAGTTAGTATAGAAAACTGTTCACTAATCCAAGTAAAGGAAAAAGTGAATAGTAATAGTAAAACAGTCAATTTGAGTTGTAGTCGATACATGGTCTAAAAGTAACATAAAAGGATTGTAGAGGCAATTAAATTTTCTTAAAAAAAAGTAAAAGTTGTAGTAGGGTTTGTTGTGTTTAAACGTGTTTAGAAAACATCGATAATTTCATAATAAATCAGTTTTATAGGGTCAAATTATTTAATTTTTATCTTCAAATAAAAAAAATATTTAAAATATATTTTTTAAACATACCCCTATTTATTATAGGGGTTTGCTTTTTTTAAGTAGTTTTTTTTGTGGTTAAAATGGTTTATTTTAAAATTAAATTTATGTTTTGATTAAAAAAGTGATGGTGTTTGTTTAAAAAACGCATTATTGAATTTTTAAAATACTTGCTTTAAAATATGAAAAATCCATTTTTAACCGATGTTTTTTCGGTATCGATAATTCTTCTCTGAAATTGGCAAAAAAGTAATTATTCTTTCTTTATCCTAAATAAAAGTTAATAAATTCGCCTCAATGAAACGCAGATTTATCAGCAAAAAGTAATGGTTTTATGAGCTGTGAGGAAACAATAATAGAGCTCAAAATTTGAAAAATAAATCCATTAATATCAAAATAAAATTGCCAAAACTAAAATAATAACCAAACGAGATTACTAATTAAAACTAAATCAAACATGAAAAAAGCAGGACTAATTTTAGCATTAATGCTAACAACAACTTTGACATTTGCACAAGAAACACCAGCGCCAGCTACCACTTTTGCAGGGTCAGCAGACATGTATTATAAATATGATTTTTCTAACCAACAAGGTAATGGATTAACAAGTTTTACAGGAGCTCATAACTCATTTCAGTTAGGTATGGCTTCTATTGAGGCTTCTCACAAAATGGGAAAAGCATCTGTTTTTGTAGACTTAGGTTTTGGAAGCAGAGCAAGTGAGTTTACTTATAATGATGCTGCAAATACTTTTATGATTAAACAATTAAACTTCACTTATGAGTTTTCTGATAAATTTAAAGTAACTGCGGGTAGCTTCGGAACTCACATTGGATACGAATTATTAGATGCAGTAGACAACAAAAACTACAGTATGTCTTATGCATTTACAAACGGACCGTTCTTTAACACGGGAGTAAAAGCACAATATACTGCTGGAAAAGTTAGCTTTATGGCAGGAGTTTCTAATCCAACGGATTTCAAATCTGCGCTTGATGCAGGTTCTACTCAAAAAACATTTATTGGTCAAATAGGATATGTTGGAGGTACAGGTAGTGCTTATTTCAATGTAACTTCAGGAAGTGTTAATCCAGTTTCTGATAAAAATGTTACTCAATATGACATCGTAGCTTCTAAAAAAATAACTGATGCATTCTCTATAGGATTTAATGGAACTTATGCTTCTGTAGCTGATGATTTTGATAGCAGTTTAGATGGAGAATGGTTCTCTCTTGTAGGATATGCTAGCTATGCTGTTAAAGAAAATGTTACTTTAGCATATAGATTAGAGTATTTTGATGATAAAGATGCTCTTTCAGCTAATGCTATTGGTGGTAACATTCTTGGAAACACATTGTCTTTGAACTATAAATCAGGAAACTTAACGTTTATTCCTGAGATTAGAATAGACAGCTCATCTGTAGATACATTCTCTGATAGTGATGCACTTCCTACAGGTTCAAATGCATATATTTTACTTGCAACGACGTATACATTCTAATACATAAAAATATTTTTTTTACTGCCAAGACACTCTTTTTAGTGTTTTGGCAGTTTTTTTATATCTAAATCTTTTTGTAAGAAACAAAAAAGCGGTTTTCTGAATTATCAAAAAACCGCTTCCTATCAGATTGTTTTAACTATTGCTTCTTGTAAATACTATAAATGGTGTTGATTGTTTTTTTATCCAAAACATCATTAACTTCGGTTTGTATGTAATGCAATTTGAATGCGGTAATGGCAGCCGAAAGATTTTTGGTGTTATAACCAATAATTCGTAATCCTAATTCGGCATTGAAATCTGCAGGAGCAGTTTCTAGAACTAAATCTGGCCAAATGCCAAATTCCTTGTCCGCTAAAACCTGCCACGGAAACAAAGCACTCGGGTCTTTTTTTCGGGTCGGCGCAATATCCGAATGCGCTATAATATTTTGAGCCGGAATATTGTAGTCTTTTTTTAATTTAGTCAAAAGCGAAAGCAGACTGTTTATTTGTAATTGCGAAAAAGGTTCTGTTCCGTTATTATCGAGTTCAATTCCTATCGAAGCGGAGTTGATATCCGTATTTTTTCCCCAAGTTGCATTTCCTCCATGCCAAGCACGTAAATAATCGTTCAACATTTGAACTACCCGACCATCATCGCCAATCACATAATGCGCACTTACTTGAGGTTTAACCAAAGTAAATGTCTTTATGGTTTGTTGTATAGAATCTTGTGCGGTGTGGTGAATAATAATAAAGTTTGGTTTCCGTAAATTGAAATTTACGGTACTTATCCACTCTGTATTTTTTCCGTTTTGTAAAGGAACAGACTCTTTTTTTGAGAGGTTTTCTTTAAAAATATTCAATTGTTTCTGATAAGACTTTTCGCTGGTTCGGTATGGATTTGAGGCGCATGAAGTAACTACTAATGCCGAAATCAGATAATAAAGAGGTCTTTTCATACTTTAGATTTTTATTCTTCGGATTCTTTTTTAGACTCTTTTTTAGATTTTTTATCTGCCTTAGACTTTTTTGGGTTTTTCATTTCTTCAGCATAAGCCAAATATTTTTCTTTTTGATCTTTGTTTAATAAAACCATCACTTTTGAATCTGTAATTTCAGAAAGTGCTTTCATGTCTTTTATCTTATCTGCTTGGCTATTTTCTTGTTTGATAATAATTCCTTGTGATCGTATGCTTTCCGTTAAAATATTTGATATAGCAATTACTTGCAATTCGTCAAGATTAACAGCTGTTTTTAATCGCTCAATTATTTTGCCTACAGTAACTTCAACAGGAATTTCTTTTGGTTTTTCTCTTTCCTGACTCATTCCGCTATTCATTTGGCTCATTCTGCCACCATTACCGTAGCCATTTCCTCCATAACCATTACCGTACCCGTTTCCGTATTGTGCAGAAATAGTGTTTGCCGATAATAATAAAAAAGCACTTATTAATAAAATTTGAATAGGTTTCATATTACATGTTTTTTAGAGTCAAAAATCAAAGGAAAGATATTATAAAATTAAGCAGGTTCTCCGTATAAATCAAATTCAGTAGCTTCAATGATTTTAATCATCACAAATTCTCCTGTTTTTACATAATGTTTTGAAGCATCAATTAAAACCTCATTATCTACATCCGGACTGTCAAATTCTGTTCTTCCTACAAAATGACCACCTTCTTTTCGGTCAATAATACATTTGAAAGTTTGACCTACTTTTTCCTGATTCAAATCCCATGAAATTTGAGATTGTAATTCCATGATTTCGTTAGCACGATCTTGTTTTACATTGTCGGGAACATCATCTTCAAGCAAATAAGCATGTGTGTTTTCTTCATGAGAATAAGCAAAACAGCCCATTCTGTCAAATTTCATTTCCTGAACAAAATCTTTCAAGATATTAAAATCTTCTTGAGTTTCTCCTGGATAACCAACGATAAGTGTTGTGCGAATTGCCATTCCCGGAACAGCAGCTCTAAATTCTTTCAACAATTGAGTCGTTTTTTCTTGAGTGGTGCCACGTCGCATTGATTTCAAAATAGAATCAGATATATGTTGCAACGGAATATCAATATAATTACAAATCTTAGGTTCGCGTTTCATGATTTCGAGAACATCCATCGGGAAACCAGTAGGGAAAGCATAATGCAAACGAATCCATTCAATTCCTTCTACTTTTACTAATGCTTCAAGCAATTCACCAAGCGCTCTTTTTTTGTAAAGATCAAGGCCGTAATAAGTTAAATCCTGTGCAATCAAAATCAATTCTTTTACACCATTTTTAGCCAATCCTTCCGATTCTTTCACTAATTTTTCTATAGTTTGAGAAATGTTTTTTCCACGCATCAAAGGAATAGCGCAAAAACTGCAAGGTCTGTCGCAACCTTCAGAAATCTTTAAATAGGCATAATTTTTAGGAGTTGTTGTTAAGCGTTCTCCCAGCAATTCATGTTTATAATCTGCACCTAATGCTTTCAATAATTGAGGCAATTCTGTTGTTCCAAAAAACTGATCTACATTTGGAATTTCTTTCTCTAAATCAGGTCTGTAACGTTCAGATAAACATCCGGTTACAAAAACTTTATCCACTAAACCTCTTTCTTTTTTATCTGCATATTCCAAAATCATGTTTACCGATTCTGCCTTGGCGTTATCAATAAAACCACAAGTATTGATGACAATAATGTTTCCTTCCTCTGCTTCAGGCGCTTCGTGAGTCACCTCTTTTCCGCTCGCACGAAGTTGACCCATTAACACTTCGCTATCATACACATTTTTTGAACACCCAAGAGTGATTACATTAATTTTGTTCTTTTTTAAAGACTTCGTTCTCATAGTATTATAATCCCGATAATTTGGGAAGTTTGCAAAATTACGATTTTTATTTCAACTGAACTTGTTTCAGTTTCTAAAATATGTCTGTTTTTACCTTCTTTAAAACAGATTAGGAGCACCACTTTTTGTTTGTTCAGGACCATTTGTCCCGCTATACGCTATATCCACGCAAAAAAGCGTGGGATGCCGCTGCTATCGGGGCTAGGTTACACATTTTTATTTTTTCATGACTTATCCAAAGAAAAAAGCCATTTCAATTCCAGAAATGGCTTTCAATTTTAAACGGGGACAATTGTTCAAAATATAATTTTATAATTCAAACAATACAGTAAGTGATACCGTATTATTTTTTGTGTTTAAGTTAGCGCTATCAGTTAAACCTTGACTGAAAAATCTTTGTTGAGAATCTCTTTCGGCATAGGAATAAGCCAAATCTACTTTGGTAGCACCAAAATTGTAACCCAATCCACCGGAATATCCAGTCAAATCACCAACAGTTACAGCATTTTTATACGGACTTTGTTCGTAACGATATCCAGCTCTTAAACTCCAAGCCTGAATTTTATATTCTGCTCCAATTCGTAGTTCACCTGTAGTATCCAAAAGTGCGTTGATGTCACTGTTTAATCCATTGAAATAAGAATCGTTTTCGGGTTTAAATTTAGTATTACTGTAATCTTTCAACGCATAATCAACACTTATTAATCCGGTTTTACCAAAAACATACGCCAAACTTCCTGTTAATTTGCTTGGTGTTTGCAATTTGTAAGGTGCATAATAGTTAGTAACTCTGGGATCAATATCATCTGGAAGTAATTCTTCAATAGTATTGGCGCTTACTGCAACTAATCTTTGTGATAATTCATCACTCAGTTTATACCAAGTCGAAGATTCGTAAGCTAATCCCGCTCGTAATTCAGGAGTAACTTTTGCAATAGCACCTAGTTGAAAAGAAAATCCAGTTCCATAAGTGTACAAATCATTATCAAAACGCAATCTGCTAACTGTATAATCTGCTGTTAACGGTGCTCCATTGTCTTCATAAAAGCTGGAGGATTGCTTGTAATCTGTAAAATGAGAGTTTAAATTAATTCCAATATACAATTTGTCTTTGTAAGAAGTAGCAGCATTAAACGACAGTTTGCCGTTGTATCCATTAGAAATTACGGAGTTTTCTTGGTAATAATTTCCTCCCGCAGGAACATTAGATGAAAATTGTGAATTTGCGGTGTTATCATCCGGGCTTATGATAAAGCTTTGGTAACCAAGCATGGCTTGTTGAGCAGTAAAACCGTTTAGTCTTGGATATTGATTATTGGGTAGGTTGTTTCCTAAATAAGAATATAAATCAGAGATAGTTTCTCCAGAAACGGTATTCACAAATTCTTGAGGAACGGGCGCTCCGTTATTTCCATTGTTTGCATAATATAGAAAATAGCCGTCAATAGAATTATTCGGATTGGTTCCGGCAGCAAATGTTGAGTTGTTTAAATTATTTATATTGTCATAATTTACAGCAACGGAAAACTTTTTCCAATTGCTATTTGAATTTTGATTTTTAAAAACAAAAACACCACCTGCTTGATTTAAATCAAAGGAATTGTCTTTTTCGGTTGTTGGAGTACCAAAATAAGTGGCGTTGTTTTTTGTGTCATAATTGCTAACGGTTACTGTGATTTGATTATTAGAAAAAACAGCAGAACCAGCCGGATTTACATTAATAGATGATAAATCCCCGCCAAGTGCACCAAAAGCTCCGCTCATAGCTTTAAAACGAGCAGTTCCATTCAAATTATCCTGCGCATAACGCATAGCATCTTGAATCTCTTGTGATTGTGAAACGCTAAAGGTAAGTCCTGTAAATAGTAGGAATAGGTATTTTTTCATTTTGCTAAGTTTTGTGTGTTTGTAAATCTAAATAATCTTAGGTTGTTATCCTCTGCTTCTTCCGCCACCTCCGCCAGAAGATCTTCCACTGCTACTGTTTCCGCTAGAACGGCTTGGGCTATAGCTGTTGTTTGAATTATTAGATCTTGATGGTGTATAGCTTTCGCTTCGTGTAGTATTTGTGCTTGTATTTACTCTTGTTCGTACAGGATTAGTAGAGCTATTTCGGGTTTGTGATTGTGTACCTCTGGTAAATGTAGGTGCTGTTCTGTTTAGCGTAGTACTTGAGTTTCTTCTGAAATTAGTACTGTTATTATCTCGGCTGACGCTATTGATTTGATTTTGTGAATAATTTCTGCTGGAATAGTTTCTGTTACTATTTGCTCTGTTAGGATAGGAAGAACCTCTTCTGCCTGGATTATAGGTGTAATAATTGTTTGTGTAGCCATAACTTGGATATCCCCATCCGTAATAAGGATAACTCCATCCGTAACTTGGATATCCCCAACCATAATATGGGTAACCCCAAGCTCCGTACCAATTGTTAAATCCAAAACCAAATCCCCAGTTCGAACCATACCAGTTTGAGCCATACCAGTTATTCCAACCGGTATCGTAAACGGTAATATTTACGTCTTGAGGGTTGCTTCCCCAGCCTGAATATCCTGAATTTGCTACTTGAATAGAATCGTTTACGGTGTCGTAATTACCATAAGAATCAACATCGGTAAATATTTCTGTAGGTTGGTTGTTGTTTTGAAGTGAGTTGAAATATTCTTTGTATGGGGTGTTCGGATTAGTTTCAACTACTCTTTCGGTAGTTCTTACAATAGTTCTGGTGTCGGTGTTGCCATATATTCCGTCACTATCATAATAAGAACTGTTTTGATATGATCCGCAAGAAGAAAGTAGAATGCTTAAAAATCCAATAAAGGAATAAAGGGATGTCTTTTTTGGGGAAATAGTATTAGTTTTCATATCTATGGGATTTTTTATTGTTGCACATTACAAAAATAGTTAGTTTTGCGGAACTATTTTAGTTAAAAAAAATAAAACAAAATTTGTGCCAAACTATTCAATATGAGTAAGAACCTTACTACAAGATCAGAAGATTATTCAAAATGGTATAATGAGCTGGTTGTAAAAGCTGATTTAGCCGAAAATTCAGGAGTTAGAGGCTGTATGGTTATTAAGCCGTACGGATATGCAATATGGGAAAAAATGCAAGCAGAATTGGATCGCATGTTCAAAGAAACAGGTCATCAAAACGCTTATTTTCCTTTGTTTGTTCCTAAAAGCATGTTTGAGGCTGAAGAGAAAAATGCCGAAGGATTTGCAAAAGAATGCGCCATTGTAACTCATTATAGATTAAAAAACGATCCAGACAAGCCGGGTAAGTTAATGGTTGATCCAAATGCAAAATTAGAGGAAGAATTAATTGTTCGTCCTACCAGTGAAGCGATTATTTGGTCAACTTATAAAGGTTGGGTTCAGTCGTACAGAGATTTGCCATTGTTGATTAATCAATGGGCAAATGTAGTGCGTTGGGAAATGAGAACCAGATTGTTTTTACGTACTGCAGAATTTTTGTGGCAAGAAGGGCATACTGCACATGCTACACGAAAAGAAGCTATTGAGGAGTCAGAGAAAATGATGAATGTATATGCTGATTTTGCTCAAAATTTCATGGCAATACCGGTTATTAAAGGATTGAAAACAGAAACAGAACGTTTTGCAGGAGCAGAAGAAACATACTGTATCGAAGCCTTAATGCAAGACGGTAAAGCTTTACAGGCAGGAACATCTCACTTTTTAGGTCAGAATTTTGCAAAAGCTTTTGATGTGAAATTTGCTAATGCCGAAGGAAAACAAGAGCATGTTTGGGGAACTTCGTGGGGCGTTTCTACGCGATTAATGGGGGCGTTGGTTATGACACATTCGGATGATAAAGGATTAGTTTTGCCTCCTAATTTAGCGCCAATTCAAGTGGTTATTGTTCCAATTCACAAAACAGATGAGCAGTTACAGGAAATTTCAAATGAAGTGAATGTCTTAACTGCGGCTTTACGAAAATTGAATATCTCTGTTAAATATGATGATAGAACGACTCAAAAACCAGGGTTTAAATTTGCAGAATGGGAATTAAAAGGAGTTCCAGTCCGAATTGCAGTTGGACCAAAAGATTTAGAGAACGGTACTTTTGAAGTGGCAAGAAGAGATACTTTGACAAAAGAAATTATTTCAAAAGATGCAATTGTAACTTATGTAAATGATTTATTAGCTCAAATTCAGTCTGAATTGTTTGAAAAAGCATTAAATTACAGAGAAACGCATATTACTGAAGTAAATAGTTTTGAGGAATTTAAAACAGTTCTTGAGACTAAAGGAGGTTTTGTATCAGCACATTGGGACGGAACTGCCGCAACAGAAGAGAAGATTAAAGACTTGACTAAAGCGACCATCAGGTGTATTCCTTTAGATAGGGTAGAAGAAGCGGGAAGCTGTGTTTTTACAGGGGAAAGCTCAGTAGGTAGAGTGTTATTTGCGAAGGCGTATTAATTTTTTTTATTTTTTTTAATACCAGCTATTGTACGTTTCAAAAATAGTTGTATTTTTGCATCCGCATTAGAGAAGCAGGGCCCGTTCGTCTATCGGTTAGGACGCATGGTTTTCATCCATGTAAGAGCGGTTCGATTCCGCTACGGGCTACAATTTCAATTTAGATTGATAAAAAACTTAGGAGGATATGGTCCGTTCGTCTAGGGGTTAGGACGCCAAGATTTCGTCTTGGTAACAGGGGTTCGATTCCCTTACGGACTACAAATAAAATAGTAAAAGATAAAAAAATAATAAAATGGCAAATCATAAGTCAGCTCTAAAAAGAATCAGAAGTAACGAAAAGAGAAGAGTATTAAACAGATACCAACATAAAACTACTCGTAATGCTATTAAAGCATTAAGAATAGCTACTGATAAAGTGGATGCTACATCTAAATTATCTAGCGTTATCTCTATGATTGATAAATTAGCTAAAAAGAATATCATTCATGATAACAAAGCTTCTAACTTGAAATCTAAGTTGACTAAGCACGTATCTAAATTGTAATGATTTTCAATTTATATAAATAAAAAAAAACCTCCTAATTTAGGAGGTTTTTTTTGTTTAAAACTTTTTTATAATAATTTATCTTTTAAATATTCAATCATAGATGTTGTGATTGGTTTGGATAGAAAATCTATTATCACGGGATATTTTTTTGCTCTTTCTAGATCTTCAGGGTCTATAGTAGAAGAGAGTATTATGACTTTCGTGTCACTGAATTCAGTATAAGCATCGCTTGTGAAATGCTCTAAAAATTCCCAGCCTCCCATAACAGGCATATTAAGGTCTAAAAAAATTAATTGAGGAATTTTATCAGTCGTGCTTTTTGTATTGTCGTATTTGAGCGTGTTGAAGTATTTGAGCGCCTCTTCACCGTCTTGTGCTGTTACTATCTCGTTAGCGAAGGAGGTTTTTGCGATTACTTTTTTGCATAACATAAGTGTTATAGGGTCGTCGTCAACGAATAAAATTTTATCAAACATTTCTATTTGTTTTTAAATGTTAGTGTAAAAGAGGTGCCTTTATTAACTTCACTTTCTATACCAATGGTTCCTTCCATAGTTTCGACTTGTGATTTTACTAAATATAGGCCAAGTCCTTTACTGTCTGGATAATTATGGAATCTTTGGTAAAGTCCGAAGATTTTATCTCGATTTCTTTCTAAATCAATTCCGATACCATTGTCTTTAAAAGTTAAAACAATTGAATCGTCAACTTGGCTTGTTTTAATTGTAACTTTTAATTTTCGGTTCTCTGATTTGTATTTTATGGAGTTGGCTAAAAGATTTAGCATTATACTTTCCATGTAAGCTTTATTGATGTTTATTACGGAAACTTCCTCAAAATCAATTTTTATAATGGGTTTGTGAGATTCAATTTGAAAGCTAAGTTGGCTAAAAACATTTTCAAAAACATCTGTCAAAGAAACATCTTCTTTTTGGATAGAAGGATTATCTTTTATGATAATCACTTTTACCAAATCATTGATGGTTTCATTTAATAAATGAGTTGATTTATTAAAGCCGTTTAAAATTTCCTGTAACTCTTCATTTTCTATCGGAATTTCGTCAATTAAATGTAATAAACCGGTAAGATTTGATAGTGGTGCTCTAAGGTTGTGGGATGTGATGTAAGAAAACTGTTTTAAGTCTTTGTTGTTTTGGGTTAATTCTCGAATAAGTTGTTCTTTTTCTTTTTCTCTTTTTTTCTCTTCAGAGATATCTCTTTGTATCGAAATCCAGTGTGACAGTTGGTTTTCTTCGTTATATACTGGTATCATGGAGAAACTTATCCAGTATTCTTCATTGTTTTTGGTGTAACTGATGGTTTCAATTTGGCACTCTTCTTTACTTTTTATTGCGTCTAATAGTTTTTGAAGTTCATTACTATCAGAATTTGGGCCATTAAAGAGATTTGGTGATTTTCCAATTACTTCTTGGGATTCATAGCCTGACATATTAGAAAACGCCGGGTTTACATATATAACTTTAGGGATTTGATCTTCATCAGAATCTGCCTCAGTTATAATGATTGAATCTCTGGATTGTATAATTACGGTTTCTAATAATTTAAGGCGTCGTTCTTCCTCTTTTTGTTTGGTGATGTCTTGTATGGCTCCAATCATTCGGATTGCTTTTCCGTTTTCATCCTTCAAAAGAAAACCTCTGTCGAGTACATATTTGTAAGTGTTGTCAGCGCATCTAAAACGGTATTGATCTTGCCAGTTTTCGGTTTTTTGTTCTATAAACGAATATAGTTTAATAGACATTTTAATACTGTCTTCAGGATGAATTTTATCAAACCACCAGTTAGAATTGTTACCTACTTGTTCTTCTTTGTATCCAAAAACACTTTCAATTCCTTTGTTCCATGAAATTTGATCTTCTTGTATCTTCCAGTCCCAAATGGTATCACTTGTCGCTTTTGCTACAATATCATACTTTTCGTTAGATTCTTTAATTTTATCGTTCGTTTTCTTGAGTTTCTCAAAAATAGAAATATTTCTATTGTCGTTCTTTGATAAGATAAATCTAAATAGTAATCCTGAAAAAATTATAAATCCGATATCTTTTATGAAGTTGAAAAAGCAGTAATTAGAAACTGAAGTGTATTGTTGTAGTAATTTATGACTAATAATAGCCATAAAAAGCGATATTAGAATGTAAATTGTGGTTGTTTGATTGGTTTTGCTTTTCATTACTTCAAATGTAATTAATTATTGCGAAAATATTAAATTTCATTTGAAACTTATTTATATAGTTTCTTTATAATGTTTGTTTGTGGCTCTAATTCGTTAACAATATGTAAACTATTGCAGAAAGATTTTTTATATCAAAATAAAGTGTACCTTTGCACCCACAAAAAATCACAGATGGAATCTATTAGAAACATTGCAATTATTGCCCACGTCGATCACGGTAAAACAACTTTGGTTGATAAAATTATGTATCACTGT
>ERZ1034363.1040-NODE-1040-length-16821-cov-9.457656_pt1 | contig 16821 bp, 12 predicted proteins | sample MGYA00520616_ERZ1034363 | MGnify/ENA primary metagenome ERZ1034363 (study PRJEB33736, sample SAMEA104284506) | Azolla filiculoides | biome: Urban; feature: Water surface; material: Ditch water | place: Netherlands | collected 2015-10-28 | depth 0-0.1 m ...
CCGGAGGATAGAAACATGACTATGCGTACTGTGCATTTCAAGGTGTACCGCTACGATCCGGATAAGGACGATGCGCCATACATGCAGGACATTTCGGTTGAACTGGAGCCTAGCGACAAGAAGCTGCTAGACGCCCTGGTTAAGCTGAAAGCCAAGGATGATCTGATCTCCTTCCGCCGTTCATGCCGTGAAGGTGTTTGTGGCTCGGATGCCATGAACATCAACGGTAAGAATGGTCTGGCCTGCCTGACCGATGTTGACAGCCTCAAGCAGCCAATCGTGCTGCGTCCACTGCCTGGTCTGCCAGTCGTTCGCGATCTGATCGTCGATATGACCCAGTTCTTCAAGCAGTACCACTCGATCAAGCCGTACCTGATCAATAACGATCCGCCGCCTGAGCGTGAGCGTCTGCAGTCGCCAGAAGATCGTGAAGAACTCAACGGCCTGTACGAGTGCATTCTGTGCGCCTGTTGTTCGACCTCTTGCCCGTCTTTCTGGTGGAATCCGGACAAGTTTGTTGGTCCGGCCGGTCTGCTGGCTGCTTACCGCTTTATCGCCGATACACGTGATCAGGCAACAAACGAACGTCTAGACAACCTGGACGATCCGTACCGCCTGTTCCGTTGCCACACCATCATGAACTGTGTTGATGTCTGTCCTAAGGGTCTGAACCCGACAAAGGCCATCGGCAAGATCAAAGACATGATGGTGCGTCGCGCCGTTTAAGCGCGATCTATCGAATAAGGAAGCGGCCAAGTATGGAACTCCATGAACTCAATAAGTTGCGTTGGCACTGTACGCGTCGCGCACTGCTTGAGCTGGATATCACGCTCGGCCGCTTTCTCGATAACGGCTTTAATCAGCTGACGGAACCGCAGGTAAAAACCTTTATTGACCTGGTAGCCATGGAAGACCATGACCTCTGGGCGCTAATCAGTGGCAAGGTGGATGCAGAAGATCCTGTTGAAATCGAGGTCATTGCAGCCATCCGTAAGCACTGAGTAAGTCTCGCCGTTTACGTTGGCGGTATGCTGCCAATGTTATGGCAAAAACGAATTACAAGCTGTATCGACCATCCCGTGTCACTGTCTATCACCTCATTCTTTGGGACGATTCAAATGAGCGAACGTAAAGCTACACTCCAGATTACAGGTCAGGAAGCTGTTGATTTTCCGATTATGGTCGGTACGCATGGTAACGATGTTATTGACATCCGTTCCCTGGGTGGCAAGACCGGTCTTTTTACCTATGACTCGGGTTTCCTGTCGACGGCAAGCTGCCAGTCGAAAGTCACCTACATCGACGGTGACAAGGGTGAGCTGCTGTATCGCGGCTTCCCGATCGAGCAACTGGCCGAGCAGTGCAACTTCCTGGAAGTCGCTTATCTGCTGAAGAACGGCGAACTGCCAAACAACAAGCAAAAAGTTAACTTCGAAGAAACCATCAAGAACCACACCATGGTTCATGATCAAATTACGCGTTTCTTCAACGGTTTCCGCCGCGACGCACACCCGATGGCCGTTATGGTTGGCGTGGTTGGTGCACTGTCGGCTTTCTACCACCATGGCGAAGACTATTCGAAGCCAGAAGTGCGTAGCGTTGCCTTCAATCGCATCATCGCCAAGATGCCGACGATTGTGGCCATGACTTACAAGTACTCGATCGGTCAGCCGTTCATGTACCCACGTAATGATCTGGATTACACCGCTAACTTCATGCAAATGATGTTCGGCACCCCGTGCGAAGAGTACAAGCCTAACCCAACGCTGGTGCGCGCTCTGGACATCATCTTCACGCTGCATGCTGATCACGAGCAGAATGCATCGACTTCGACCGTCCGTCTGGCTGGTTCGTCGGGCGCTAACCCGTTTGCCACCATGGCTGCCGGTATCGCCTGTCTGTGGGGCCCTGCACACGGTGGCGCTAACGAAGCTTGCCTGAATATGCTGGAAGAAATCGGTGACGTTTCGCGCGTTCCTGAGTTCATTGCCCGCGCCAAAGACAAGAACGACAGCTTCAAGCTGATGGGCTTCGGTCACCGCGTGTACAAGAACTTCGATCCACGCGCCAAGCTGATGCGTAAGGTTTGTTACGACGTGCTGACTGAAATGGGTCTGGAAAACGATCGCCTGTTCAAGCTGGCTATGGAACTGGAAAAGATTGCTCTGGAAGATCCATACTTCGTCGAGAAGAAGCTGTACCCGAACGTCGACTTCTACTCGGGTATCGTTCAAAAGGCACTGGGCATCCCAACCGACATGTTCACCTGTATCTTCGCCCTGGCACGTACCGTAGGCTGGATGACGCAGTGGGAAGAAATGATTACCGATCCGGAATACAAGATCGGCCGTCCGCGTCAGCTGTACATTGGCACAGCCCGTCGCGATGTGACCTCACTTGATAAGCGTGGTTAATCAGGTAGTTTGAGACAAACTCCGGAAGGGGCGGCTTTGCCGCCCTTTTCCACAATAAGAAGCGTGTGCACCTGCAGCAAATGCTTCTTAAAGAATACAGTCGTTGGAACACAGTTGTTGAGTAGTCAACACACCAGGGGACGGGGACCGCAGGTTCCCATGAACTTATAAGATCAACCGAAAACGGTGACAAAAATGATGAAGGAAAAATTCGGGAACTCCTACCTGTTCGGTGGCAATGCCCCGTTCGTGGAAGAACTGTACGAAGCATGGCTGGATGATGCCGCTTCGGTACCAGAATCCTGGAACCAATACTTTAGCGATCTGGCGCGTCAGCCAGGCGCTGTGGCACGTGATGTTGCCCACGCGCCGGTAATTGCTGCTTTTGAAGCACTGGGTAAAAACGGTGGTTTCCGCCAGGCAACGTCGTCTGCTGGTGGTGATGTACAAAAGAATCTGGCGGTAGAGCAGCTGATTATGGCTTACCGCTTTAACGGCCACCAGCGCGCTGACCTAGATCCGCTCAAGCGAGATCTGCGTCCGCAAATCGCTGATCTGGATCCGAAGACTTATGGTCTGACCGATGCAGATATGTCACGCAGCTTTGACACCGGTGATTTCAAGGTTGGTTCAGGCCAGACTGCACCGCTCAATCAGATTATTGATGCCCTGAAGCAGACCTACTGCCACCACGTTGGCGTTGAATACATGTACATGACTTCTTACGAAGAGAAGAAGTGGCTACAGGCACGTATTGAACCGAATCGTGGTCAGGCTGCCTACTCGGCAGAAGAAAAGAAGCGTTTCCTGGAGCGCCTGACGGCTGCTGAAACCCTGGAACGTTACCTGCATACACGTTATGTCGGCCAGAAGCGCTTCTCGCTGGAAGGCGGCGAAGCACTGATTCTGTCGATGGATGAACTGATCCGCGTGTCCGGCAACATGGGTGCCAAGGAAATCGTTATCGGTATGGCCCACCGTGGTCGTCTGAATGTACTGGTTAATACGCTGGGCAAACCGCCTTCAGTGCTTTTTGCCGAATTTGAAGGCAAGAAGAAGGTCGACCTGGGTTCAGGTGACGTTAAATACCACATGGGTTATTCGTCAGACGTCGGTACACCGGGTGGCCCGGTTCACCTGACATTGGCTTTCAACCCGTCACACCTGGAAATTGTTAATCCGGTGGTTGAAGGTTCGGTCTTTGCCCGTCAATTCCGTATTGGTGAAGACGGCAAGAAAGAAATTATTCCTGTGCTGATTCACGGTGATGCTGCCGTAATTGGTCAGGGTTGTAACCAGGAAATGCTCAACTTCGCACAGACGCGTGGTTATGGCACAGGCGGTACGATCCACATCGTCGTGAACAACCAGATTGGTTTCACGACATCAGATCCGCGTGACTATCGTTCGGGCTTCTACTGTACCGACATCTTCAAGATGTCCGATTCGCCGATCTTCCACGTCAACGGTGATGATGCCGAAGCTGTGGCCATGGTGACGCGACTGGCTGTCGAATACCGTCAGACCTTCAAGAAAGACGTCGTTATCGACATCTTCTGCTTCCGTAAGCTGGGTCACAACGAGCAAGATGAGCCGATGGTTACCCAACCGCTCATGTACAAGAAAGTTCAAGCCCACCCGGGTACCCGCAAGGTCTATGCAGACCAGCTGGTCGCTGCAGGTGTCGTTGCTGCGGATGCGCCGGATGGCATCATCAAGAGCTTCCGTGAGCACCTGGATCGTGGTGAGCTCCTGCACAATCCGGTTATTTCAGACTACAAGCGCAAAACCGCACAAGACTGGCGTCCATTTGCGACCAAGCAGTACATCGAAACAGCCAACACCAAGGTTCCTGCCAAGGAACTGAAGCGTCTGGGTCTGAAGCTGTCTGATCTGCCTGAAGGCTTTGTACCGCATTCGCGCGTCAAGAAGATCATTGAAGATCGTCGTTCCATGGCTGAAGGCAAGCTGCCGGTTGACTGGGGTATGGGTGAAAACCTGGCCTACGCAACACTGCTGGCCGAAGGTTATGGCATCCGTATTTCGGGTGAAGACGTGGGTCGTGGTACGTTCTTCCACCGTCATGCCACACTGCATGATCAGAATCGTACGAGCTGGGATAACGGTAGCTATCAGCCACTGGCACATCTGCAAGCAGATCAGGGTTCCTTCCAGTGTTACGAATCGGTACTCTCGGAAGAATCGGTGCTGGCCTTTGAATATGGTTATGCAACGGCTGAGCCGAACCAACTGGTTGTTTGGGAAGCCCAATTTGGTGACTTCGTGAACGGTGCCCAGGTGGTCGTTGACCAGTTCATCGCTTCAGGCGAAACGAAATGGGGTCGCGGCTGTGGTCTGGTCATGCTGTTGCCACACGGTTATGAAGGTCAGGGTCCAGAGCACTCATCGGCCCGTCCGGAACGTTTCATCCAGCTTTGTGCTGAAATGAACATGGAAGTTTGCGTACCATCAAACGCTAGCCAGATCTATCACGTGCTACGTCGTCAGATGGTTCGTAAACAGCGCAAACCGTTGGTCATCATGTCGCCTAAGTCGCTGCTCCGTAATAAGGATGCCAGCTGCACACTGGACGAATTGTCCAAGGGTGAATTCCAACGTGTAATCGGTGAAGTAGATGATCTGAATCCAGCCAAGGTGACCCGTGTCATCCTGTGCTCGGGCAAGGTTTACTACGATTTGCTGAATGCGCGTCGTGAGCAGAAAGCAGATCACATCGCCATCGTGCGTATCGAACAGCTTTATCCGTTCCCGGAAGAGTCGTTCAAGAATGAACTAGCGAAGTTCCCGAAGGCCACCGAAATCGTCTGGTGCCAGGAAGAGCCACGTAACCAGGGTTTCTGGTACTGGTTTGCTTCCCGTCAGCACCTGGCCCGTTCGATGGGTCCGAAACAGAACCTGCTTCTTGTGTCACGTCCGGCAGCTGCATCGCCAGCCGTGGGCTATCTGGCCAAGCACAATGAGCAACACAAAACTTTGATCGAGTCCGCTCTGGGCAAGATCGAGTATTAAAAACCATAAGAGTCCGTGGAGAGAACAATGGCAATTATCGACGTCAAAGTCCCGCAACTGTCTGAATCGGTCGCCGAGGCAACCCTAGTTTCCTGGCACAAGAAGGAAGGCGAAGCCGTTTCCCGCGATGAGAATCTCATCGATATCGAAACAGATAAGGTTGTGCTGGAATTGCCCGCCCCGGATGGCGGCGTAATCGTTAAGCTGATCAAAGGCAACGGTGATACCGTTGTTTCTGGCGAAGTGATCGCTCAGATTGATACCTCAGCTACGGCTTCGGCACCAGCGCCAGCAGCTGCCGCCGCCGCACCGGCTGCAGCACCAGCTGCTACAGCCGCACCGGCCGCACCGGCCGCTGCCGCTGCTGCACCAGCAGGCACCGCTAGCCCAGCCGCTCGCAAGATCCTTGAAGAGAAGGGTATTGCTGCCGCTGACGTAACCGGTACCGCACGCGGTGGCCGTGTATCTAAAGAAGACGCTGTTGCTGCCCAGCCTAAGGCTGCCGCTGCTGCACCGATCGCTTTGGGTGACCGCTCTGAGCAACGTGTACCGATGTCGCGCCTGCGCGCCCGCATCGCCGAACGTTTGCTGCAATCGAAAAACGAAAACGCCATCCTGACCACGTTCAACGAAGTGAACATGGGCCCGATCATGGCACTGCGTAAGCAGTACGGTGAGAAGTTCGAAAAGACCCATGGCGTACGCCTGGGCTTCATGGGCTTCTTCGTTAAGGCTGCTTGTGCCGCGCTGCAGAAGTTCCCGATCCTGAACGCATCGGTTGACGGTAATGACATCGTTTACCACGGCTTCATCGACATCGGTATCGCTGTGGGTTCGCCACGTGGTCTGGTTGTGCCGATCATCCGTAATGCGGATCAACTCAGCATTGCCGAGATTGAAAAGCAGATCGCTGAATATGGCGTTAAGGCCAAAGACGGCAAGATCACCATGGAAGAGCTGTCGGGCGGTACGTTCTCGATCTCGAATGGCGGCATCTTCGGTTCGATGCTGTCGACCCCGATCATCAACCCACCTCAGTCTGCCATCCTCGGTATTCATGCTACGAAGGATCGCGCTGTGGTCGAAAACGGTCAGGTTGTGATCCGTCCGATCAACTACCTTGCCATGTCTTACGATCACCGCATCATCGATGGCCGCGAAGCTGTTCTGGGTCTGGTCACCATGAAGGAAGCGCTGGAAGATCCATCACGCCTCCTGCTCGGCGTCTAAGAAAGGGATTTCACGATGTCACAGCAATTTGATGTCCTCGTGATCGGTGGCGGCCCCGGTGGTTACGTGGCTGCTATCCGAGCCGCGCAGCTGGGGTTCAAGGTCGCTTGTTGCGAATCCAACCCATACGCCGACCCGAAGGGTCAGCCGCGTCTGGGTGGTACTTGCCTGAATGTTGGTTGTATTCCATCGAAGGCACTGCTGCACACCTCGCATCTTTTCGAAGAAGCCGGTCACAGCTTTGCCGATCAGGGTATTACCGTAGGCACCCCGAAGATTGATGTGGAGAAGATGATTGCCCGTAAGGCCAACATCGTCACCCAATTGACCCAGGGTATCGCCGGCCTGTTCAAAAAGAACAAGGTCACCTTCCTTACTGGCCATGGCAGCTTTGTTGGCCAGGGCGCTGCAGGTTGGCAGGTTCAGGTAGGTAAGGAAACGGTTGAAGCCAAGCAAGTCATTATCGCTACGGGCTCGACTGCTCGTCACCTGCCGAATGTACCTGTCGACAACGAAATCGTTTGTGACAACATCGGCGCTCTGGAAATGGGCTCTGTACCGAAGTCGCTAGCCGTTATCGGTGCCGGTGTGATCGGTCTGGAAATGGGTAGCGTCTGGCGTCGTCTGGGTGCTCAAGTCACCGTGCTTGAAGCCATGCCGGATTTCCTGGCTGCGGCTGATCAGGACGTGGCCAAAGAAGCCCAGAAGATTTTCGCCAAGCAAGGCCTCGCCTTTAATTTCGGCGTCAAGATCGGCGATATCAAGGTGAGCAAGAAGGGCGTAACGATTGCCTACACCGACAAAGATGGCAAGGCTCAGAATCTGGAAGCCGACCGTCTGGTGGTATCAATTGGTCGTATCCCCAACACGCAGGGTCTGGGTGCTGACAAGGTCGGCCTCAAGCTCAATGAGCGTGGCATGGTTGAAGTTGATGGCCACTGCAAAACCAACCTGCCTGGCGTATGGGCAATTGGTGACGTGGTGCGCGGCCCAATGCTGGCCCACAAGGCTATGGAAGAGGGCGTTGCTGTTGCCGAAATCATGGCGGGTCAAGCCGGTCATATCAATTTCGATCTGATCCCTTGGGTCATCTACACAGATCCGGAAATCGCATGGGTTGGCAAAACCGAACAGCAGCTGAAGGCTGAAGGCGTTGCCTACAAGACTGGCAAAATCCCGTTCATGGCCAATGGCCGTGCACTGGGTGCCGGTAATGCACAGGGTTTCGTCAAGATGCTGGCTGATGCCAAATCGGATCGTATCCTCGGCGTACACATCATCGGACCGAATGCTTCGGAGCTGATCGGTGAAGCTGTGGTTGCTATGGAATTCGGTGCGGCAAGCGAAGACCTCGCCCGCATCTGCCATGCGCACCCGACGCTGTCGGAAGTGGTTCACGAAGCTGCTCTGGCTTGCGATAAGCGCCCACTGCACTTCTAAACTCACCGTATCAAATAAAAACGGGAACCTTCGGGTTCCCGTTTTTATTTGTGCTGAGAAAAAGATTACTTTTTCAGCCAGCCCTTCTTGTGGAAATACCAGAAGGGGATAACGACAGAAACAGACATCAGCATGAGTGAAAACGGATAGCCGTATTCCCAGTCGACCTCTGGCATGAAACGGAAATTCATCCCGTAAATACTGGCGATCAGGGTTGGTGGCAACATCGCCACAGAAGCCACCGAGAAGATCTTGATGATCTTATTCTGGTTGATGTTAATGAAACCGACAGTGGCATCCATCAGGAAGTTCAGTTTATCGAACACGAATCCGGTGTGGCCATCCAGCGAATCAATATCGCGCAAAATCTGGCGACCTTCATCGTTCTGCTGTTCATTCAGTAACTTGATGCGCATCATGAATGACACGGCTCGGCGGGTGTCCATCAGATTACGACGAATACGGCCGTTCAGATCTTCCTCGACGGCAATACCGGAGAGCACGACGCCAGCGGTATCATCAGACATCTCGCTACCCAGTACTTGCTTGCTGAACTTATCCAGACGATCGTAGATGCCTTCGATAATATCGGCCGAGTATTCGACGTCGATATCGAGCAGCTGAAGGAGCACGTCTTTTTCGTCACGCACGTAATAGGGCTGGCGACGGGCACGTAAACGCAGCAGGCGGAACTGGGCTAGCTCGTCTCGGCGGATGCTGAAGAGTAGACCGCCCTTGAGGATAAAGGCAACACGCATGGTGTCGCTGTCTTCATCGCTGTGCTGGAAGAAGTCGGAACGGATGTGCAGCTCGCCATTTTCGCCTTCGAAAAAGCGGGCAGAGGCTTCAATATCATCAACTTCGTCTTCTTCGGGAAGATCGATTTCGAAGGTGCCTTTGGCCCACTCACGCTCTTCCTCAGTCGGGGACTCGAAGTCTACCCAGACAGGATGACAGTGCTGCAGATCTTCCAGTGACTCGACAGTCACCTGCTGCAAACGGCCGTGGTTAAGCTCAAAAGCGGTAATCATGCCGCGAACTATATCCAACTACACGCCATTGGTAAAGCAAAATCACCCGGATTTTTTACCGAATAGTGTTGAAAGATCAGGGAGATGCTTTGCTTTTCTCGGGAGTGTCTGAGGGTTCAGTAATCAGATCCGGTGCATTTTTCAGATTAGGCACCAGGGGTTTGCCTGCGGCCTTTTTGGCTTTAATTTCTTTAACCGTTTCTTCAAGCGCCACGAAGCGTTCCGGCGTTGCCGGGTGAGATGCTAAATGACTACTTTTAATTGCATTAGGGCTCAAAGTTGCCATTCGACGCCAGAATTGGGGCGCATTATCGATGTCACCCCCCGACTGCGCCATGATGTACAACCCAACGTAGTCCGCCTCGGATTCAAAGTCCTGAGAGTAAGCATTGCCAGCGAGCTTTCCAAAGAGACCCTGCGTGGGAATGCCTAGCAGAATCTGCGCCGCCAGATCAACAACGGTACCCAAAGCGTAATTGGTCATCTTTGAACGACTATGGCTCATGCTGTTATGGGCAATTTCATGAGAAATCACCAGGGCCAGTTCGGTGTCGCTGGTGGCAAAGCGCATCATGCCCCGTTGAATAACCACCTGTTTGCCATCCGCATAGGCATTGACTTCATCACCATCGCCTAGCAACACAGGATAAGAGCAGGACCTATCGGGTGTAATCAGCAGGCTCTGGCCACGCCCCTTACGTTGAATATCCACCCGCACAGCTTTGCCGGTTTGCGTTTGTACTTGTAGCTGATCAAGCGATTGGCGTACGGCATTCTGACCCGTAGGCAAAGACCAATCGCCGATATAGCGAACGGTGTCCCCGGCGCGAATCCCGGCTTTGTCGGCTCCCGATCCTGGAATGACGTATATCGCCTGCACCTCGTCATTGAGCTGATAACTGGATTGTGCGGTGTCTTTGAAATCCTCGCCGAGCAAGGTGGCGTTATTGGCCAGTGCAAGCCCCGTGGTGTAACGGATATCTTCACCACATAGATCCGAGCCTTTGGTCAGAAGCGGGTAACTGACGCGCATCAGACGCCGTTGGTCATCCATGTAGGCCTGTAACGCAACCTGGCGTTGTTTGCGGGCTTCCTGCTGCGTGGCCTGACTATCAACGCGCACGCGTTGCGTCGTAGGTGCGCAACTCGCCAGAACGGCACAAAGAACAACGCCCGTGAGCATGCCACGGGCGCTGTAGAAGCAGAAACGCTTCAGGTTCAGGTTACTGCTCCAGCAGACTGCGCAGCATCCACGCCGTTTTTTCGTGGATCTGAATGCGCTGCGTCAGCAGATCCGCTGTTGCCTCATCATTAGCGGCATCAACGACAGGAAAGAGGGCGCGAGCAGTGCGTACCGTTGCTTCGTGGCCTTCTACCAACTGTTTGATCATTTCGACAGCCTTGGGCACGCCCTTGGTGTTCTTGATGACGGTGAGCTTGGCAAAGTCTTCATAAGTGCCTGGCGCAGGAAAGCCCAGCGCACGAACGCGTTCGGCAATCGCGTCTGAAGCTAGCCAGAGTTCGTTGTATTGGGTTTCGAACATCAGATGCAAGGTCTGGAACATGGGGCCTGTTACGTTCCAGTGGAAAAAGTGGGTTTTAAGATAAAGTGTGAAATTGTCTGCAGCCAGACGGGATAGGCCGGCAGCAATGGCTTTTCGGTCTTTTTCTGTGATGCCAATATCAATTTTCATCGTGCTTCTCCTAATGCCGCAGATAATCCTGCACATGCCTATTATGCACAAAACGAAAAGCTATGAAACAAGGTGCTGTAAAAGATAAAATACGCCAATGAACCCTAGTGAACTCAATCCAAATTTGCCGGGCATGTTGGGTGCCTATGCCACAGCGCTCGAAGCCAAGGGCTTTGATACTGACCCGGCCCAGATGCAGGCTGTTGAGCGCCTTGAATTGCTTTATCAGGCATTGATGGGTTTTAAAACGGCACGCGGCAATAAGATTCGCCGATTGATTTCCGCGCCTGCGCTGCCGCGTGGTGTTTACTTCTGGGGTGGGGTTGGCCGGGGCAAGAGCTTCATCATGGATTGTTTCTTTGCAGCTGTGCCTTACAAGCGCAAGAAGCGTATTCACTTTCATGCCTTCATGCATCAGATTCATGCCGAATTACGGCACCATGCCGGCAAAGCCGATCCGCTGGTGCCCGTTGCCGAACGTATTGCTAAAGAAACGCGCCTGCTCTGTTTTGATGAGTTTCACGTATCGGATATTGCCGATGCCATGATTCTTGGCCGCCTCCTCGAACTGCTGTTTGAAAAAGGCGTCATCTTCGTGATGACCAGTAACTACCCACCAGACAATCTGTACCCCAATGGGTTGCAGCGCATGAACTTTCTGCCCACCATTGAGTTGCTCAAGCACAAGATGGATGTAATGCCGCTGGATGGTGGACAGGATTACCGTCTGCGTAAGCTCGAGGTGATGCCGGTTTACCACGTGCCGCATGATGATGAAACCGAACGTGCCATGGCCGAATACTTTGAAGTGGCTGCGACCATGCCGGGTACGGTCGGTGGTAGCGTTGAAATTAATAACCGTCCGGTTCAGACATTACGTCTGGCGCCGGGTGTGGTCTGGTTCGACTTCTTCGCGATTTGTGGCGATGGCCGTGCCCAAACGGATTATCTGGAACTGGTACGTGAGTACCACACCATCCTGGTATCCAATATCCCGGTGCTTGAAGTGCGCCATGGTGCCGAAGCACGCCGTTTCACTTGGCTGGTCGATGTCTGTTACGACCACCGTGTGAAGCTGATTATCTCAGCGGCAACCTATCCGGATGATCTGTATGTAGAAGGGCCGAATGCCCATGAGTTCTTCCGTACGGCCAGTCGTTTAACCGAGATGCAGTCGCGCGAATATCTGGCATTGCCGCATCTGGTGGAAATCGTCCGCACCTAAGTAAAACGCCCGGTAACAACCGGGCGCTTTGGGTTAGTACTTTGGCTTAAGCCTTGCTCAACGCTTGATCCAGATCAGCAATCAGGTCATCGATATGCTCGATACCTACTGACAAGCGAATCATGTCTTCAGACACGCCGGCCTTGGTCAGTTCGGCAGGCGATAGCTGGCGATGCGTGGTCGATGCCGGATGGCAAGCCAGCGTCTTGCAGTCACCAATATTCACCAGGCGCGTTACCAGTTGCAACGCATCCTGGAATTTGCCGCCACCGGTTAGGCCGCCCTTAACACCAAAGTTAAGAATGCCAGAGGCGCGGCCGCCCATATACTTCTGCACCAAGCCATGGTCTTTGTGATCAGGCAGACCAGCATAGTTGACCCAGCTCACCTTCGGATGATTCTTCAGGAAGTTGGCAATCTTGAGTGCGTTGTCGCAGATTCGGTCCATGCGTAGCGCCAGCGTTTCAATGCCTTGCAGAATCAGGAAGGCATTAAATGGCGAGATAGCTGCACCCATGCTGCGTAGTGGCACCACACGGGCCCGTCCGATAAATGCTGCCGCCCCAAGGGCTTCGGTATAGACCACGCCGTGATACGACACATCCGGTTCGTTCAGACGTTTGAACTTGGTTTTGTGTTCCGCCCAGGGAAATTTACCGCTATCGACAATAATGCCGCCGATCGAGTTGCCGTGGCCCCCCAGGTATTTGGTGAGCGAATGCACTACGATATCCGCACCGTGCTCAAAAGGGCGGCAAAGATAGGGCGAAGGTACGGTGTTGTCGACAATCAGTGGTACGCCGTTACGATGGGCGATCTCGGACAGCTTTTCAAAATCAGTGATGTTGCCCAGGGGGTTGCCTACGGACTCGCAGTAAACCGCTTTGGTCTTTTCATCGATCAGCTTTTCAAAGCTTTCCGGATTGCTGTAGTCAGCAAAGCGTACCTCGATACCGTACTGCGGTAGCGTATGAGCAAACAGATTGTAAGTGCCGCCATAGAGCGTGCTGGAGGTGACAATGTTGTCACCGGCTTCGGCAATAGTCTGGATCGCATACGTAATGGCAGCCTGGCCAGAGGCTAGTGCCAGGCCGGCAATGCCACCTTCCATAGCAGCAACACGCTTTTCAAGTACGTCCTGCGTGGGGTTCATGATGCGCGTATAGATGTTACCCGGCACCTTTAGATCGAAGAGATCGGCGCCATGTTGGGTGCTATCGAATGCATAAGACGTTGTTTGATAGATTGGGACGGCGACCGCCTTCGTCGTCGGATCAATTTCGTAGCCTGCATGAACGGCCATTGTTTCAATTTTCATTCGATGTCTCCTCAGTGAATGTTTTTTTATGAGCATACCGCATTGGATCGATCGCGCGTACGAGATCTTTGGGGAGTGGCAGTGGCTCACCTGCAATTTGGCTTGCTAAAAGTTCGGCACATAAGCTTGCTAGCAGAATGCCGCGTGCGCCATAACCGGAATTAACGTAGAGCCCGGGTACACGTGCGCGTGCAGCACGTGAGAGGCTTCGCCGCTCAGCGGACGGTCTGTTGGGTACTTGCCCGACTAGCGGTAAGCGATCGGGAACGACCGGCCGCAAACCAACCTTGCCATGCAGCTGCGAATGATCAGTCATCAATAGCGCTGTTGCAGCCTCTGGGCTGATGCCTGCAAGCATGGTGAGGTTATCTTCATGCTCACTACGCCGTTCCGCTAAATCGGTATCGTCGATCAGAAAGCTGGCGCCGCTGGTGCTCTCACCACGTATCGATGGTGTCCAATAACCTGATCGACAAACTACCGTCTTAGGGGCGGGTCCTGGAGGGGTGGCATACACCGTCGTCTGGCCACGGGCAGGGCGTATAGGTAAGGCATCAGTAAAAGGTGCCGCTAGCGTTGGTATGGCAGTCGCGTTCGCTAAGACGACAATATCACCCCGGGCAAGCAATGCACCCTTATCGTCATGGGCCAGCCAGCCGTGGGCATCTTGCGTTAGGGAGGCTACTGATGTGTTTTCAATGAGGGTTGCGCCAGACGCCTTGAGAAGCTGCTGGCAATAATCTGAGGGATTAACCCAGCCACCCTGGCTAAACCACCAGCCTCCCGCTGCCAGTGGTAGGTCGGCAAGTTCACTGGCTTGTGCTTGAGAGACCCCGTCGAGTAATTCACGGGGCGCAGCAAGTTGCGCCACCGTTCGTTGCATGAGTGTTTCCTGATCGGCATCTTTAGCCAAATGCAAAACACCGCAAGCATCCCAATCAACGGGATTGCCAGAAAGCTTAAGTCGTTCTAATCGTGAGAGCGTGCTGAGGAATCCGGCACGCGTTAATCGCGCTAACAGATTGTCATCGGCCGATGGCTGTGGGCGGATCACACCCGCCTTATTGCCGGAGGCACCGCAGGCGAGCGTATGGGCTTCCAGGATTGTGCAACGCCAACCACGTGCCGCAAGGCGTTCCGCCGTTGCCGTACCAGCAAGACCTGCACCGATAATCAGCGCATGGCCCGGGGTAATTGCAGGGTTCGGGTGAGGGCGTCGTTCCTTGAATCGACCGCAGAGCATCTCGCGCTTCTGAGCGAATCCCGGCGCGAGCGTTAGCTCAAATCCGTTCTCGCTGAGTCTGCGTCGTAGTGCACCATTAACGCTCCAGGTTGCAAGGGTCGTGCCTTCCCCAGCAAGCCGAGAGAGTGACTGGCAGACCCTGTCTGACCAGATGTCCGGGTTTTTGGCTGGAGAGAAGCCATCCAGATAAATCGCATCGGCGCGAGCCGCCAGTTGGGGTAGGGCAATTTCGGCATCGCCAAAGATCAGCGTGAGAACGACTTGCCCCTGTTCGAACTCCAGGCGATGCGTGCCTTCAGCCAATACAGGCCAATTTTCAACGAGGGCTTCTAGGGTATGGGGGACAAGCTCGGATTTATAGCCTTCGAGTAGCCGTATTAAATCCACTTTTAGCAGTGGATGTTTTTCTACCGAGACAAAGTGCAGACGTGTGCAGCGTTCATCATCTGGTTGCGCTAACCAGGCCGCCCACGTAGTTAGAAAATTGAGGCCTAAGCCAAAGCCGGTTTCAACAATGACGAAACTATCACGTCCGGCCCAGCGGGCAGGGAGCTGGTTGCCCCCTAAAAAAACATGCCGGGCCTGAGCAATTGCCCCAGCCCGGCTGTGATACACATCGTCATACACCGGCGCGTACGGCGTACCGTCTTCAGTCAGAGACAGTGTCGCCGGTGTGATGGCCATGTTTAGTCGGCAGATCTCATCTGCGGGAAAAGGATGACGTCTCTAATCGCGGGCGAGTCTGTCACCAGCATGATCAGACGATCAATACCAATCCCGCAACCACCGGTTGGCGGTAGACCGAATTCCAGCGCCTGGATGTAATCGGCGTCGTAGAACATCGCCTCTTCATCACCCGCTTCTTTGGCAGCCACTTGTGCCAGGAAACGCTCAGCCTGATCTTCCGGATCGTTCAGCTCCGAGAAGCCGTTGGCGATTTCGCGGCCGACAATAAAGAGCTCAAAGCGCTCGGCAATATCCGGGTTCTTATCGCTACGACGAGCCAGCGGCGATACTTCGGCTGGGTAATCGATGATGTAGGTTGGTTCCCACAGCTTGTCTTCAGTTGTTTCATCAAAGAAGGCCAGTTGCAGGCTGCCTAGGCCAGCATGTGCATGCAGTTCTACTTTGCGTGCCGCCAGCTGTTCTTTCAGCCAGGCCATATCGGTGAGCTGGGCTTCGGTGTATTGCGGGTTGTGCTTCATCACCGCTTCAACAATGGTCAGGCGGTGGAAGGGCTTGGATAGATCCAGTTCACGACCCTGGTAGGTAAAGGTTTCTTTGCCCAGTGCTTCGCGAGCGGCGTGGCGAATCAAACCTTCGGTAAAGTTCATCAGGCTCTTGTAGTCTGCGTACGCCTCGTAGAACTCCATCATGGTGAACTCGGGGTTGTGACGCGGGCTCAGGCCTTCGTTACGGAAGTTACGGTTGATCTCGAATACCTTCTCGAAGCCACCAACGACCAGACGCTTCAGATAAAGCTCTGGCGCAATACGCAGGAAGAGTGGCATATCCAGTGCATTGTGATGCGTGGTGAATGGCTTGGCCGAAGCGCCACCCGGAATCGGGTGCATCATCGGTGTTTCTACTTCCAGGAAGCCGTCATGCACCATGTAGGCGCGGATCGATTGCACCAGGCGGCTACGAGCCACAAAGGTCGCGCGTGAATCCTGGTTCATGATCAGATCCAGGTAGCGCTGGCGATAGCGTTGTTCGATATCGGTGAGCCCGTGGAACTTCTCTGGCAGTGGACGCAGACACTTGCTGAGCAAACGGATGCTTTCAACAGAGACCGTCAGTTCGCCGGTTTTGGTTTTGAAGAGGGTGCCCGTACAGCCGACCAGATCACCCAGATCCCATTTCTTGAAACCGTCATAAATGTCTTCGCCCACCTTGTCGCGGGTAACGTGCAGCTGAATGCGACCGGAAACATCCTGAATCGTCAGGAACGAAGCTTTGCCCATCACGCGCTTGAGCATGATGCGGCCAGCGACGCTTACCGAGATCGGCATGGCTTCGAGTTCTTCCGGTGTCTTGGCATCGAAATGCTCTACCAGTTTGCCGGTGAGGTTTTCACGCTGGAAATCATTCGGGTAAGCAGCACCCGACTCACGCCATTGGCGCAGTTTTTCACGGCGCTCGGTAATCAGCTGGTTCTCGTCGCGTGCTTCAGTTACAGGTGCGTTGCTCTGGTCG
>ERZ1034363.1042-NODE-1042-length-16818-cov-3.051670_pt1 | contig 16818 bp, 20 predicted proteins | sample MGYA00520616_ERZ1034363 | MGnify/ENA primary metagenome ERZ1034363 (study PRJEB33736, sample SAMEA104284506) | Azolla filiculoides | biome: Urban; feature: Water surface; material: Ditch water | place: Netherlands | collected 2015-10-28 | depth 0-0.1 m ...
TAAATCTTGAGGCTGTAGATTCAAGCGCTTCAAGATCGCCGCTTCCAATGCCTCAGGGGCATGGCTAATAGGCAGACGAAGTTCGGTAATACGGATCATGGGGCTCTACGATACACAGTAATTTGGGGCATTTTTCTAAATAATACTGGGAGAGCGGGATTAGTCCAATTTAAAGGCGATAATGCGCCATGGCTCTACGCGCAACTATCCACAAAGCCGACCTCCACGTCGCAGATTCTGATCGCCACTATTACGGCAGTCACTCCCTTACTATTGCAAAACATCCTTCAGAAACCGAAGAGCGCATGATGGTGCGCATTATTGCGTTTGCGCTTCAGGCCCAAGAAGAATTGGCTTTTACCAAAGGCCTAAGCGATACCGATGAGCCCGACCTCTGGGTCAAAGATCTCACGGATGCTATTAAGCTTTGGATTGAAGTAGGTCAGCCTGATGAACGACGCATCCTCAAAGCCTGCGGTCGTTCCGATCAAGTGATTGTCTATTGCTATGGTGGTCACACTAGCAAAATTTGGTGGGATGGCATCGCCAATAAATTGACTCGCGCTCGCAATCTTCAGGTAATTTCCATTCCAGCAGAGCAGGCCAAAGAACTCAACAAGCTAGTCGAGCGCAGCATGGTTTTACATGTCAATGTTCAAGATGGGGAGGCCTATGTTTCTTCGGATATGGGTCAAGTCACCATCACCCCAGAAATCTGGCGCAATCAACAGCAATGAAGCCGGTAGTTTTAGACACCAATATCTTGCTAGATATTTTTGTCTTTAATGACGAGCGAGCTATCAATCTGAAACAAGCAATTGTGAATAGAAGCATTCCCGCGCTTGCTAGTCAAAAGACTTTATTCGAGTTTGCCGACGTCATCTCACGCCCCCTATTTAAGCTTGATGAAGCAACTCAAGCGGCGATTTTGGCTCAATGGCAATCCATCGCACAGCAGCATGATGATTCAGACCTAGCGACTGCGCCTTGGAAATGCCAAGACCCCGACGATCAAATCTTCTTAGATCTAGCCTATCAATTCAGGCCAGCGATACTCATCAGCAAAGACAATGCCCTGCTCCATATCGCCAGTCGAGCCGCTCAGGAAGATATTCTGATTACTAGCGACTACAACGCCTTTAGGCCTTAGAGCTAAAGCGTAATCCCTTAGCCGCTTCAGCGGCAATCTCAAATGATCTCAAGCGCGCTTGATGATCATAAATTTGGCCTGTGATGATAATTTCATTAGCGCCAGTTTGATCGAGCCAATACTGCATCTCTTTTCTCACTGTTTTCAACGACCCAACAGCAGAGCAGCGTAAAGCGTGTGCTGCGGTAGTCTTTTCGTGTGGCTCACAGAAGTCGTCTAAATTTTCTATCGGTGGCGGCAATTGACCACGAGTGTTCCGACGCATACGAATGACGTTCTGCTGCAAAGTAGTAAAAAGATGAGCAGCCTCTTCATCAGTATCAGCGGCCACTACATTCATGACAAATGCAGAATAAGGCTTGCTTAACTTATCGGACGGTTTAAATAATTCACGATAAGTAGATATTGCATCCAGCAACTGTTCTGGTGCAAAGTGTGAGGCAAACGCATAAGGCAAGCCAAAGTGAGCGGCTAATTGAGCGCCATACAAACTCGATCCCAAGATCCAAATCGGCACTTCTGTATCCGCCCCTGGAATAGCCTTTACTGCTTGACCCTCCTGGATAGGGCCAAAGTAATGCTGCAGTTCTCGCACATCCTGTGGAAAGCGATCATCACTTCCCAATAAGTCTCGCCGTAGGGCTCTAGCGGTCATTTGATCTGTTCCTGGCGCACGCCCTAAGCCCAGCTCAATCCTCCCCGGGTAAATAGATGCCAAAGTACCAAATTGTTCCGCAATCACTAATGGGGCATGGTTTGGCAACATCACGCCGCCAGACCCAACCCGAATGGTTTTGGTGCCTCCAGCTATATAGCCCACTAAGACTGCAGTAGCAGAGCTGGCATTACCCGTCATATTGTGATGCTCGGCCACCCAGTAGCGGGTATAGCCCAAAGCCTCCGCATGCTGAGCAACGTCCAATGAGTTACGTAAGGCATCACCAGCGGTAAATCCCTGTGGGATTGGAGATATATCTAGAATGGAGTACGGGACAGAATTTGTCATACGTAGATCATACTGAGAAAGCACTTTTTTGACATGAGCAAACCAAAAATGGCGGATGCCGATGACGGCCTATTTAAACCAGGAAGCAAGCTAAGACACATTAAGACTGGTGGCTTTTATAAGGTAGTACTGCTCGCCAATGTTGAAGCCAACCTAGAGCCAGCCTACGTATATGAATCACTTCAGTCGCATGACTTTTGGATCAGGCCAAAAACAGAAATGGAAGATGGTCGATTTGAATTGGTTGATGCTTAAGATAAAGACAGAGGAACTGAAATGACCGAAGATCGCATCACCAACCTTGAAATCAAACTCAGCTTTACTGAAGATTTGATTGATCAACTGAATCAAACCATCTACAAGCAACAGCAACAGATTGAATTTCTATATCGCGAGCTTAAATCCATTAAGGAGCAAGCCAGTAGTAGCGATGGCGCAGGCAATAGCAGTCCAAAAGATGAAATTCCTCCCCACTATTAAAGCCCTGATAACATTTAGTGTAAATATTGCAGCTTTTTAAAAAAAGGACATCTGTCATGGGTAACTTAGTACCGTTTTTAGTTCAATGGGGTTTAACTTCTTTATCCCTCTGGGTCGCCAGCTATCTTTTTAGCGGCTTACGCTTTGCGGATGGTGGCTCACTATTAATTGCTGCCCTACTGCTCGGATTTGCCAACGCGGTAGTCAAGCCTTTGCTCATTCTCTTCACGCTGCCACTAACCGTTCTTACAATGGGATTGTTTCTGTTGGTAGTAAATGCATTGGTGCTAATGCTGGTATCTGCAGTTGTGAGTGGCTTTTCAATCTCGAGCTTCTGGACCGCCTTCTTTGCCAGCATCTTTATTTCTTTATTCAGCCTCTTTATCAGCGGAATATTGTTTTAAGAATTACTCCGCCCCGGGGTAGATATCTGACCAGGGGTGGAGCGCTTCGCGGCAAGGGTGACCTTTAGAAGTCATTGATCTGGCATTCTCAGCCAAAATACTGGCGCCACCAGTCAAAAATCCAAGTCCAATAGAGACGGCGCTATTCACAACGCCAGCTTGGTTGATGCCTGCTTTAGGATTTGCAAGTGTGCCACCCATTTTCACTAGTCCCGCTAAATCAATACCAGTAGTTAGGCCTGATTTCTCCTGAGGATCAATCGTGAGGTTAACTGCCTCTGTTTTCAGATTAATGGAGCCAGCTAACACCACATTCAATCTATCAGTTTCAGCGCCAACTGTATTGGCTATATTGATCTGGCCATTACTAATTGGCAAATAGGCAACGGCGCACTCTAAAACTGTTTCGCTCGTTTTCTTGCGCATCGGATTCATCGAATCCAAGAGCGTAACTACGAAGTCACCAGCATCATTCAAAAAATTGGTACCCATTTGAGCTTGATTAATGCTCCATTGAATTTTCCCATTGGAATTTCCCGCCATTTGATGAAGACTAGTTCCAGATGTCTTGATATCAAATGCCAACTTCATGCTGCCCCCACTGACCTTGGAGCTGGGGTCAAGCCTAGCTAATAAACTTTCCAGCGTGAAATCCTTTGTTACACCCTTGGCCGCAAAGACGGGGTTTGCCGCATCAAATCCCGAGAGATTCATCTGTACATCAGCGCTTCCCTTGCCCATCTGAAAAGTCAGATTTGGGATGTCAATCTCACTACCATTTAACTGCAAAGTAGCTTGAAGATTTTCTATTGGCTTACGCTTTGGCAGACCCAAGGCCGCAATATCGATGACTACCTTCCCTTTGGCCTGAGGTAGCGCATCAAAAGGAATAGTCTCACTACTAAACAAGTATTTGGATTGTGGCTTTGTGGCTTGACGCACCACTTGATCCGACTTAATTGCATTTGAAGTCTTAGAGGCTTGATTGGTAGCCGCACTCATGCTGGGCCAGTCAAAAGCTTTTGAACTCAAAGTCAAATTGATTGTGGGCATAGCTTTGGGGGACTTGCTTACATCACCTTTTATCAATAAGGTCTTGCCATTCATCGCGAGATTAAGATCGAGTGGAAATTGCATCGATGAGGTATCCGACTGCTTCAGTAACTTAGAAAATGAGCCTGTTTTTCCACTCAGTTCTAGAGCTTGACCCTGAGCTTGCATATTGAGCGAGATACTGGATGTATCCCCACTCTCCGTTAATGACAAACGCTTAATTTGATAATTGGAAATGGAACCAAAGGGATCTTGATATTCAATCTGGGCATCTGCAACAGAAACGCTATCCATATAGATCAAATTATCACCAACCGAAGAAGTATCTGCCCCCTCACTGCTGATGCCAGAGGCATTAGGTGAGTCTGGGCTCATGTCCCAGTTCACCTTGCCTGATGCATTTTTTTGGAGATGCAGTTCAAGACCCGCAAGTTTCACACTACCAACCTCAATACGCTTACTGAGTAGCGGCAGCATCTTAATATTCAAATCAATGCGATTGAGAGTCAGCATCTCCCGTTTGGATGCCCAAGTTGCATTACTTAAGCTCAAACGCTCTGCCGAAACAGAAATTCCTGGAAAAAAACTTAAGCTCACAGGCCCGCTGATTTTTAAATCCCTACCCGTGGCAGTCTTAACCGAAGTGGAAAGCAATTTAGTTAGCTGCACTGGGTCAACTGTTGCGCTTGCGTACCATACCCCTGCCGCAAGCAGGATGATTACCCCACCTACAGCTCCGATGATGATCTTGACTAATTTATTCATTGTTAACTGATTCTAAATTACTGGGCTGGCTGTAGACTAAAATTCCCACTTACATAACTTTTCAAGCGCCACTGATGAATACCACCGCCAATCTTCCAAAATGCCCAGCCTGCCAAGAGGATATGACCTATCCTGACGGCGAGAACTTTGTGTGTGCTCAATGTGGCCATGAGTGGCCAATGGCAGCTAGTGCAGAAGAGGATGAAGGCGCCCTGATTGTGAAAGATGCCAACGGTAACCTGCTGGCTGATGGCGATACGGTCACCCTTATTAAGGACCTGAAGGTTAAAGGTTCATCCACAACACTGAAAGTTGGGACAAAGATTAAGGGAATCCGTCTTGTTTCCGGTGATCATGAGGTGGACTGCAAAACTGAAGCCGGCAATATGTTGCTCAAAGCCTGCTTTTTGAAGAAAGCCTAAGCTTCAATTAAAGACCATCAGACCCATAAATGGGCTCCGATGGTCTGCCACCATTAAGCGGCGCTCGCTTTTTTCAAGACTGCGTACAGCTGGTCTTTCAATAAGAGTTTTTCTTTTTTCAAAACCTCAATCTCCTCAGGAGTGCTGGGCTCAGTATGAGCCTCCATTCGCTGAATCTTTTGATCCAGATTGTTGTGCTTATCAAACAAATGTGAAAAGTGACGATCCGATGTTTTCAGCTTAGTAATTAACTCGCGATATTCAGGGAACATAGATTCTCTTTAGGTTGAGGTTATTCATAACTGCCACTCCAGTGTAGCAAGTTAGCGCTTAAATTCAAGCTCCCCACCCCTCTTCAATATAACTAAAAAACAATTGGCTATTGACCCTTGATATTGCAAGGTAAATCCCCATATAGGTATCAGCAAAAGTAGATAGAACTGAAGTAATATCAACTTGTGCGCTAAGCACATTAACTACCAATAGGAAGGGTAATAGACCATGGCTACAAAGAAGTCTCCAGCAAAAAAGAAAGTAGCTACTAAGGTGGTAAAAAAAGCCCCTGCAAAGAAAGCCGTTAAAAAAGTTGCCGCTAAGAAAGTGGTAGCCAAAAAGGCCGTAAAGAAGGTAGTGAAAAAACCAGCAACTAAAAAGCCTGTCGCTAAAAAGGCAGCTGCGAAAAAGCCAGTAGCGAAGAAGGCAGTTAAAAAGGTAGCGGCTAAGAAGCCAGCAGCCAAAAAACCTGCCCCAAAGAAAGCTGTCAAGAAGTCGCCTAAGGCAGCTGCGCCAAAGAAACTGAAAGTCGATCAGTACGGACTCGAGGAAGATGATGAGTTCTACGGCTTGTACTTTGCCAAATCAACCAATAAGGGCTTAGTTGAAGTTAAGCCTTGCACCTTCTCACTCATGTACTGGTGGAAAGGCTTGCTTGGTTACCCTGACATGATTGAGATCTCCAAAGACAGCAATACAGCAATGTTGCAATTTGAGTCTACATTTGGTGGTGGCGATTCCGGTGAAACCGAATTGACAGAAAAAGATGTGTTTGATGTTGACCACATTATTGAAGTCGACGAACAAGAGCAACTCGTATCCCTCTACTCTTACGTTCCAATCCCCGTTCCAGAAAAGCTCATTGGCGCACTTGGCCTCTCTATTCTGAATATCAACCCAGAAACTCGCTATGGCAGCCTAGAAATCTGCTCTACAGATAATGAAGAAGGTGAGAATGAACACTTCCTTCGCTATCGCGCTGCAACTTATTTGCGTGGCGTAAAGTCTGGCAAGGTTGAGGCTATTGAGAGCATGGTTACCAATGGCTCAGAGTTCTTTGGACTAGCTTTAGATGCAATGTGTGTAAATAAATCTATTAAGAAATGGCTGCTTAGCTAAGCGCTTATAACTTAATAGGTATTGCACACAAAAATGTAGGTCATAGGAAAGCGGTCGTTCACTGTTTTACGAGTTTCAACAATAGTGGCGCTTCGCTTTCCTAGTTTTTTACACTCCTCTGCTGCAGCCGCCTGAGCTTCAGTATCTTTAGCGGATTTTGGGGCATGCACCCCAACCGTTCCATCAGACTGTCGATAGACCCCAAACTCACTTGGCGGTGTTCCGCATGCCAACATCACAAGGGAGACGGCAAGCACCGAAGCGCTTAGGACGATTTTCATAGGGGAATCCATATCTCTTAAGGAATAGAGTCATTCTAGTCACCTTTGGCGACCAAAGACCCAATGTGAAAATTGCACACGAGCAGAGACCCTGCTGTTATTGGTATTTATTTTTTAAATGCATTTTGATTTGCTGCAGCCCATTGCTGATTTTCAGTTGGTCACTGTTGTGACTTGGCTACTGCTTTTAAGGATATTTCTAAGAAGCGTACTGACAGTCTCCACAACTGCGGTAAAACTCTAGTCTGCACGCTTCTTATGCTGAAAGCCGGCTTTCAGCGAACTCTTAATGTAAACGAAAACCCTCTAAAAGTCAAGGGTTTTCCCTAATAAAACTTACTTATAGCCAACCCTGTCTAGCAATCTTTGAGCGGCAATCTGGTTCTTGCCAATAGCAGCAACAGAAATGTTTTCAGCCTTAAATGATCCCAACATTTTTAGGCCTTCATTTTCAATCTTGACTGACTTCACCACAGGCCACTCGTTATTACCGTTTGCAAAATATTCTTGCGCAGAATCGCTAGCCAAGTACTCGAGAAACTGAATGGCAGCTTGTGAGTGCGGTGCATTCTTCGCTACGCCACCACCTGCAATATTGATATGCGTGCCAGTCGTTTGCTGATTTGGCCAAACAAAACCAATCTTAGAAACGATGGCTTGATCTTCTGGCTTAGTGGAACGCAAAAGTCTAACTAGGTAATACGAATTCGTTAAAGCAACACCGCACTCCCCAGACGCAACCGCTTTGATTTGATCGGTATCGCCACCCCTTGGAGGGCGAGCCATATTGCTGACCATACCTTTTGCCCACTCTTCTGTCGCTGCCTCGCCACGACGTTCAATCATGGCGCCGATCAATGACAGCATATAAGGATGAGCACCTGATCGCGTGCATACCTTACCTTTATTTACTGGCTCGGCTAACTTCTCATAAGTGTCAACATCATGCGGATTCACTTTGGCTTTGTTATAGACCACCAAACGAGCTCGAGTCGAGAAACCAAACCAAGTTGAACCCTCTGGCTCAGGCTTGGATCGTAAGTTTGCTGGAATACGGCTCTCTAAATACTTCGAATGAATTGGTTTAAAGAATCCATCAATTTGAGCGCGCCATAATCGTGCTGCATCTACCATCAAAATCACATCAGCCGGACTATTGGCGCCTTCACTTTTTAATCTCTCCGCCAGAGCATTGTCATCAGCCTCAATACGGTTAATCTTGATACCGGTTTTTTTAGTGAAATCGCTGTAGAGCGCTTCATCAGTTTGATAGTGACGAGCTGAATAAAGATTGAGCTCTTTGGCGTCTTGAGCATGCAATGGCAATGCCATAAATGCGCCCAGAATCAAAGCAGTAGGAACTAAGAATTTACGTATTGTTGGACTTGTCATTGCTGTATTTGCGATCAGTATTAGATTACATCCAATGTATCACAAATACGAATGATTATCAATTAAGATTTAGAAATTACCCTGGAAAGCAGTAAAACTGGGAATAGCCCCACTAAAACAATCGTTAAGGAAGGCAAGGCCAGTTCAGCGAGGCGCTCGTCAGCAGCCAGTTGGTAGGTTGCTACAGCCAAGGTATCAAAGTTAAAGGGGCGCAATAGGAGTGTCGCTGGTAACTCTTTCATCACATCCACGAAGACGAAGAGGCCGGCAGTGATTAGGCTACGCTTAAGCAAGGGTACGTGAACTCGTTTCAGAATCTGCCCCTTAGTAAGCCCGAGTAGCGCCGCCGAGGCATCCATAGATGGCGTAATGCGTGCCAGCCCCGCTTCCACGCTTTGCAAGCTCGATGAAAGAAATCGAACTAAGTAAGCGTAGACCAGCACCAGCATGCTCGCAGACATCCACCAAGCAAGGTGAAATATTTCCAAGAAGGAAAGGATGCCGATGGCTAGTACTGCGCCAGGCAATGCGTAACCAAAACCCAGCAATCGATTAACCCAGCTTAAGCGAGCATTCATTCTCACTGCATACGCAAAAAAGACAGCGAGTGCAACGGAAATTACTGCAGTCAGCAACGAAACAGATAAAGAATTGCCCAACCAATCGAGATATCGAATATCGATTGTGAGACCTTGCTTAAAGAGTAATTGGAGGAGTGCAAACGCTGGCAGCAGAAAACCGCATAGTAAGGTAGCACCACAAAAAGCAAATGCAAAAAAAGCTTTCTTGCCTTGTAAAGTCTTTGCTAGCGGTCTGCTTCGCGTTGAGGAGGCATAACGTAGTTTTGAGCGACTACTTTGCTCGATAAAAAAGATAAGCAAAACAAAACTTAATAGACCCAATGCAAGCTGCACAGCTGCTACACGGTCGCCAAAAGAAAGCCAGGCCTTAAAGATACCTGTAGCAAAAGTCTGGACACCAAAGTAAGACACAGCTCCAAAGTCGGCCAAGACCTCCATCAGCGCCAAAGCCATGCCGGCAAAGATGGCTGGTCTTGCCATTGGCAATACCAATTTTATAAATCCTTGAAGCGGGCTATAACCCAGCGTTTCTGAAACCTCAATCAAACGACCGCTGCGTTCTAAAAAGGCAGTGCGCGTAATGAGATAAACATAAGGAAAGAGGCAGAAGGAGAACGACCAAATCGCACCACTCAAGGAGCGTGGATCCGGGAAAAACCATAGCGAATCCATTCCTAGTACGGCGCGCAGTGTGCTCTGTATCGGGCCTGAGAATTGCAGAAGATCGACAAACAAATAAGCCATGACATAAGTGGGTACGGCTAAGGGCAGAATTAAAGCCCACTCAAATATTTTCTTACCCGGAAAATCATAGCTAGCAATAATCCAGGCATTACCCACCCCCAGAATAAATACACCCACGCCGACACCAAGAATCAACACCAAGGTCGAGGCAATGTATCCACCCAAGACAAAGTGCCATAGATGGCTAAGCGTGCCACTAGCTAAAAGATTATTTCCAGGAATTAGGAATGGCGCTGCCAAGCCAAATAGGGGCAAAAATAACAACAGGGCAAGCGGCACCACAATACGATTCATCAAATCCACAATCCGTTTAGACTCTAGCTATGTATTAAACCACTAGCATTAATGAGAAAATTATAGGGATGAACTCCGCTCACACACTGCTTTCTATCAAACAGCTGGAAATTGACTACCCCAGTCGAGATGGTCAAGGACGCGTAACAGCCGTCAACGGCCTGAATCTGGATCTTTCCCAAGGTGAGATTGGTTGCCTATTGGGCTCCTCGGGCTGTGGAAAATCTACGGTTCTCCGTGCGATCTGTGGGTTTGAGCCTGTAAAAGCTGGTGAAATTCTCCTGCGAGATCAGGTTGTGAGCTCTGCCTCTATCCAGATCCCACCCAACCAAAGAAAAGTAGGTATGGTCTTTCAGGACTTTGCCCTCTTCCCTCACTTAAATGTTCTTGAGAATATTGCCTTTGGTCTGCAGCATCTCCCCAGCCAACAGAGATCTAGCGTTGCAATGGAGTGGCTCGAGCGAGTCTCTCTCTCCGATAAGGCTAATGCCTACCCTCATGAATTAAGTGGCGGCCAACAGCAACGTGTGGCCTTAGCCAGAGCGATGGCTCCAGGGCCTGACTTAATTTTGCTAGACGAACCCTTCTCCAGCTTGGATATTGAGCTGAGAGAACGCCTTGCAGGGGAGACCCGAGAAATTCTTAAGGCAAACAACATTACTGCCCTGCTCGTGACCCATGATCAATATGAAGCGTTTGCAATTGCCGATAAGATTGGTGTGATGTCTGAGGGCAAAGTAGTTCAGTGGGATCTTCCTTATGAGCTCTATCACAAACCCGTTAATCGTTACGTCGCCGACTTTATTGGTCGCGGAGTATTTGTGAAGGGCATCGTGCAAGCCAACAACAAAGTCAAAATTGAGTTGGGTGAACTGGAATTAGAGGAAGACCGCAGCAACGATCTTGGAAAAGAAATTGATGTGCTCTTGCGCGCTGATGATATTCAACATGATGACCACAGCACCTTGCTAGCAGAGGTTGTTCGCAAGACCTTTAGGGGCGCTGACTTTTTATATACGCTCAAGCTAGCATCCGGCACTGAGATTTTTGCTTTTGTACCCAGCCACCATGATCATGCAATTGGTGAAAAGATTGGCATACACCTAGTGGCTGATCACGTGGTGACCTTCAGCGAATAAAGCAACGCCCTCAAAAGGCAAGAAAAGCATCACATGACATCAACAGCCTGCGTAGAACTAAAAGATCTTCAACTGAATACTGCAATTGGGACCTATGCTCCTGGGGCCACCATTCCCAATCAACATCTTCTGGATCTCATTCTATGGATTAGCCCAAGCCTGGTAATGATTGCAAGCGATGGGATGGAACATGTGTTTGATTACGATCCACTCGTTATTGAAATCGATCGCTTGGCTCAAGATGGCCACTACGAAACTCAAGAAAGATTGCTGACCAGAATTGTTGAGGCCTGTGCTCGCCACTCTGAAGTGGAATCGATTGAAGCGAGCCTCAGAAAAACGCCCGTGCTTGAGAATTCAGGAATGCTGGGTATCAGACTATCTGTCGATGCTGACACCCTGAAAGAAATCCGGTCTAACTTGAGAACATCAAACTAAGGTTGCTCGCCTAGAACATCTACAAGGTGGTCGTACTTCAAAAAGTTTTCACGATGCCTTCTATAAAACAGTAGGCCTTCATTTAAGCTATCCACTGAGGCGCCCTGCTCTCGCATTTTGTCCCAAAGATTCCAATCCTCTTGCGGATGAATACCATCAGCATACCTTTGCTTGTAGCCTACCTTCTGACCTAAAGAGGTGCGATACATCATGGAGCCATGATGCTTACCCTCCCGATCCCAATACAAATCGCCTTGATAGGGATTGGTCTCACCCGGAACGCGATCATGAATCTCTTCCTTAAGCTCACCGGTTACAACAATGTCATAAGTGACGATATCCGCACTGAAATCGGACAACAGCTCTATTGCATCAGATCTGAGCCAATTATCCGCCCCAAGAAAAAGAACATACTCTGTGTCAACCATCATTAATAAGTCGTGAAAGTTATCGACAGTACCTAAATTGTGAGGTCTGAGAATATATTCAATATCAGGATATAAACCAGGCAGGTGACTACAGTCGTGAGCTCCATCATCTACAAAAATAATTCTTTTGGGCGCTAAGGTTTGAGAAAGCAAAGACTCGATGCAATGTGCAGCAAGGTGGCCATACTTATAAGATGCGATAACGACAGTAATCATATTGCTGTGCATTAGAGCATGGAACAACGATATTGTTTTAAGGGGTCAAAAGGCCGCCTTAGAATACAAAGCATTCAGACCTGAAATTAAACCTTAAAGACCATACAATAGCCCCATGCTGATACAAATCATGAATCTCCTTCTTCAGGTCTTAGTAAGTATTGTGGCTGGTGCCTGCTTGCTAAGGTGTTATTTACAGTGGCTCGCCTTTAATCTAGGTTCAGGCCAAAGTCGCACCATTGGTGCATATGTGCTTCCACTCACCAATTGGATTGTGATTCCCCTGCGCAGGCTAATTCCCAGCATTGGTCGATTTGATGTCGCCAGTTTTTTAGCTGCCTACCTATTGGTTGCGGGAAAAACAGCCATACTGTTATTACTATCCGGAGCCGATCTCTCTAACATCTCGTGGCTACTGCTGGCCTTGATTGATTTAGCCGATCTAATGCTTTCAGGATTAGTTGGGATAGTATTTGCAAGCGTTCTTCTGTCGTGGATTGGCGCAGGCTCTCAGATTCAGTATTTAGTTTCACTGCTTGTAGAACCCCTACTCGCACCAATTAGAAAAACACTTCCTAGCTTTGGAGCTCTAGATTTATCGCCCCTTGCCTTACTACTCATTCTGCAAGTACTTCAGATTGTGGTGGGTAACCTCAGATAGCAATTCTCAGTAGATCCATCGGAGCAAGTTGGCGGAGAGGGAGGGATTCGAACCCTCGGTAGGTTTGACCCTACGCCTGATTTCGAGTCAGGTACATTCGACCACTCTGCCACCTCTCCGGTGTATCCAGCATAAAACTTAAACGCCAATCCTGCCCAAAGCTTTTCAATCTATTGGTCGCAAACGCCTGTCATGAGCAGTGCGCCAGAAAAGAATCCAAAAGGCTTCTTACCGTCTTTTGCAAACCCTTCGATGCTGAGATAGTCTACAAAGGCACCGTCTTTTCCTGCAGCTTTTTGCGTCCAAATCACTTTATAAGAGTTGCCCTTGCTTCCAGATGCAATGACCTTAGGTTTTCCTAAAGAATCCATAACATCTCCAACAACTTCTCCAGTTTTCTTGATGACCGCAAATTCTTGACCAACTCGGGGACTATCTTTAACTATATCTAACTCTCCATTGCTTTTAATATAGGCATCACTCAAAACCTCGCATCGATAGGTTTTTTCAGTCGCCAAAACAGCTGGAGAAATCAATACTGAGCAAACCAAGAATAAAGACAGTGGGAGCTTATTCATTTGAGCGAGATCGATTTTGATTTGCTGAAACATTAAGTTGGTTTTAGCACTTCTAATCCACCCATATAAGGTCGCAAGGCTTTTGGAATGGCTATGCTGCCATCGGCCTGTTGGCAGTTTTCTAGCAGCGCTACACCAGTTCTACCCACCGCTAAGCCAGAACCATTTAAGGTATGCACTAACTCGGGCTTACCTTGGCCAGCTTTATATCTAGCCTGCATACGTCTAGCTTGGAAATCGCCCATATTGGAGCAGGAGCTAATCTCACGATAAGCATTCTGCGACGGGATCCACACTTCGAGGTCATATGTCTTCGTGCTACCAAAACCCATATCGCCAGTACAGAGCAATACTTTTCGGTAAGGCAACTCGAGCAGCTCCAATACTTTTTCTGCGTGTGATGTTAACTCTTCAAGTAACTGCATTGACTCTTCTGGCTTGGCAATTTGAACGAGCTCTACTTTTTCAAACTGATGTTGTCGAATCATGCCGCGCACGTCACGACCATAGCTACCTGCCTCAGATCTAAAGCATGGAGTATGGGCAGCAAATTTCAGTGGCAACTCTTCAGCCGCAGTAATCGTGTCACGCACTAAATTAGTAACAGGCACTTCTGCAGTTGGAATCAAATAAAAGTTTTCAATTTTGGCTTCGCCCGCTCCATCCTCACCACCCATTTGGCGAGGAACCTTAAACAGATCCTCTTCAAACTTAGGCAACTGACCGGTGCCACGCATGGAGGCAGAGTTCACCATCAGGGGAACGTAAAGCTCTTCGTAACCATGCTGAGTTGTATGTAAGTCAATCATGAATTGCGCTAAAGCGCGATGCAATCTAGCAACGGGTCCTTTGAGTACTACAAAGCGTGAACCACTAATCTTGGCAGCAGATTCAAAGTCAAGACCCAAGGGTGCACCTAAGTCCACATGATCCTTTACGGGAAATGAGAACTCAGGGATCGCGCCCCAGCGCTTTACTTCTTTATTCTCTGTCTCGTCTTTACCGACCGGAACGGCTTCATCCGGCAGGTTAGGAATACCCATTAAGAAATCCGCAATCTCTGCCTGCAAAACTGCTAAGCGAGCTGCACCTGATTCCATATCGACGTTAATCTGCGTTGCTTCTGCCATCTCAGCAGTAGCATCCTCGCCCTTACCTTTTTTCATACCAATCGCTTTAGCCAATTGGTTGCGTTTTGCTTGTAATTCTTCTGTGCGAGTTTGTAAAGATTTACGCTCGGACTCTAAGGTGTTGAACTTGTCAACATCGAGCTGGAATTTACGAGTGGCTAATCGGGCAGCAACAGCTGCGATATCTTTGCGAAGTAATTGCGGATCAATCATGTGATGCTCTATTCGTTAATGGGTATAGACGTTAGTTTAAGCGTAAGACTTCTGCGCCAGCCGGCGGATTGAAAGTAAAGCGACTGGCAGGCAAATTGATATTGAGCTGGATCTTGTCTAAAGTAACCAGAACCACGCTACCCAGGCCATCAATGAGCTCGAGCGCTTTAGGCAGGCCATTGGCCATGCCCACTGAGATCTTGGTGTAAGGCAAGTCATTACCATTCTTTGCATTCGGATTTTTCTTGGGCACTAGAGCAACCCATTTCATACCTAAGCGATCTTCACCGTCAACTAACTCAAAATGCTGGTCCAAAGAAGTCTCACCAAAAAGAATTGCTGCTGGTGTAGCCGCTAAGGCTTGGCCGGCAGGTCTAAATGTCGCTTGATTTAAATCTTTGTCCCACAAAATCAGTTGTTTGCCATCGGCAATCAGTTTTTGCTCGTACGGCTTTTGTGTATCCCAGATAAATCGACCTGGACGCTGAAACACAAACCGTCCTTGAGTTTGGCGAATTACTTTTAAACCTTTGTCTTGCGGTTCATTTGCTTTAGGTGCACGCAACTGTTGTTGCATAAAGTCGCCTTCCGCAGTTTTAGAGTTACGCACAAACTGACGCAACTGCTCTGCACCGCTCTCACCTTCCGCCAATACTATGTTTGGAGATAAAAAAATTGTGAGCCCTAAGGCTGCTACTGAAATCAATCTACGCAAGGGGTGGCCTTATTCGGAAGGACGATGGAGGATTTCGCGATTGCCGCCATTACCCATCTTTGAAACTAATCCAGCTTTTTCCATATCCTCGAGTAAGCGGGCTGCACGGTTGTAACCAATGCGTAAATGACGCTGCACCAAGGAAATAGATGGGCGCTTGTTTTCGAGAACGATGGCTACTGCTTGGTCATACAAAGGATCAGCTTCGCCACCACCTTCACCAGTCAGCGCATCAATATTAGATTCGTCGGCACCTTCTAGAACGCCATCAATGTAATTGGCTTCGCCCTTCTCTTTGAGCCACTCCACCACACGATGAACTTCATCATCAGAAACAAAGGCGCCATGAACGCGAACCGGCAAACCAGTACCTGGCGCCATGTAAAGCATGTCCCCCATACCAAGCAGTGCTTCAGCGCCTTGTTGATCCAAAATCGTACGGCTATCGATCTTGCTACTCACTTGGAAAGAAATACGCGTTGGGACGTTAGCCTTAATCAAGCCAGTAATCACATCCACGCTCGGGCGTTGTGTTGCTAATACCAAATGAATGCCGGCAGCACGAGCTTTTTGAGCAATACGTGCAATCAACTCTTCAATCTTCTTGCCGGAGACCATCATTAAGTCAGCCAACTCATCGATCACAATCACAATCACTGGCGCTTTATAAATTGGCTCTGGATCATCTGGAGTTAAGCTAAATGGATTGGTGAGCTTCTCACCTTTTTCTTCAGCCTCAAGAATCTTTTTATTAAAGCCGGCGAGGTTACGCACACCAAACTTACTCATCAGTTTGTAGCGACGCTCCATCTCATTCACGGCCCAATTGAGCGCGTTATAAGCCTGCTTCATGTCTGTTACTACTGGGCATAACAAATGCGGGATCTTGTCGTAGATTGCCATCTCTAGCATCTTCGGATCGATCATGATCAAACGCACTTCATCAGGCTTAGCCTTAAAGAGCAGTGACAAGATCATGGCGTTGATACCAACAGACTTACCGGCACCGGTAGTACCCGCAACCAAGCGGTGCGGCATCTTCGCTAAGTCAGCCACCATTGGGCTACCAGAAATGTCTTTACCTAAAGCGAGTGTTAGCAACGAATGGTTGTCGTTATAAACCTGTGAAGTCAGAATCTCTGACAGATAAACAGATTGACGTGTTGGATTTGGCAATTCCAAAGCCATACAGGTTTTACCTGGAATGGTTTCAACTACACGCATACTGACTACGCCCAATGAGCGAGCCAAGTCACGTGAGAGGTTCACAATCTGACTGCCCTTCACGCCTACTGCTGGATCAATCTCGTAGCGCGTTACCACTGGACCTGGGTAC
>ERZ1034363.1045-NODE-1045-length-16790-cov-6.359660_pt1 | contig 16790 bp, 17 predicted proteins | sample MGYA00520616_ERZ1034363 | MGnify/ENA primary metagenome ERZ1034363 (study PRJEB33736, sample SAMEA104284506) | Azolla filiculoides | biome: Urban; feature: Water surface; material: Ditch water | place: Netherlands | collected 2015-10-28 | depth 0-0.1 m ...
CGCTCTACGAGAAGATGGTCGAACTCGACGTTCCCGCCATGATTCACGTGTCTGCGTCCTGTAACCACAACTTCCACGCCACCGGCGCTCACTACATGAACGCAGACACCACGGCGTTTATGCAGCTACTCCAGGGCAACCTGTTCGGAGACTTCCCCACACTGCGATTCATCATTCCTCACGGTGGTGGAGCTGTTCCTTACCACTGGGGTCGTTACCGCGGTCTGGCAGACATGCTCAAGCAGCCCAGCGTGGACACTCACCTCATGAACAACGTGTTCTTCGACACCTGCGTCTATCACCAGCCAGGAATTGACCTGTTGGTCGATGTCATCGATAACAAGAACGTGCTTTTTGGTTCAGAAATGATCGGTGCTGTCCGCGGTATCGACCCTCAGACTGGCCAGTACTTCGATGACACCAAGCGTTACATCGATGCTGCGAAGATCTCAGAAGAAGAACGCACCAACATCTTCTCCAAGAACGCGCGCAAGGTCTTCCCTCGCATGGATGCCAAGTTGACGGAGCGTGGACTGTGAGCGCATTTGTGAAGGATGCCGACTGGCTCGACTGGCACCCCAACCCCAGCAAGCCCAAGTTCGTTGTGCCAGCTGGCGCAGTAGATGCACACTGCCACGTCTTTGGGCCTGGGGACACCTTCCCATTCGCTCCTGAGCGCAAATACACTCCGTGCGATGCCAGTTGGGAACAGCTCTTTGCTCTGCGCGACTTCCTCGGCTTCGAGAAGAACGTTGTTGTGCAGGCAACGTGTCACGGTTCGGATAACTCAGCTCTGCTCGATGTTCTTGAGCGTGCCAATGGCAAGGCTCGCGGTGTTGTCACCGTGAAGCCTGACGTCACAGCTGAAGAACTGCAGCGCATGCATGACCTGGGTGTGCGCGGAGTGCGCTTCAACTACGTCAAGCGCCTGGTTGATCCCAAGCCTGATGACTACTACCGCGAGATCATTGAGAAGATCCGTCCTCTGGGATGGCACGTGGTGCTCTACTTCGAGCCTGCTGATCTGGGGGAGAAGATGGACTTCTTCAACTCGTTGAATATTCCTCTCGTGATTGACCACATGGGACGTCCCGATGTGACCAAGCCCGTGGACAACGAAGAATTCGAGATGTTCCTGAACTTCATGCGTGTAAACACCGACGTCTGGTGCAAGGTCAGCTGCCCTGACCGTTTGACCAAGAGCGGTTCTCCTGAATACCTGGACGTGGTGCCCTTCGCCAAGAAGATCGTCGAAGAATTCCCTGACCGTGTTCTCTGGGGAACAGACTGGCCACACCCCAACATGAAGACAGAGATGCCCGATGACGGCATCTTGGTTGACTATGTTCCTTCGATTGCAGTCACCCCTGAGCTGCAAACCAAATTGCTTGTTACCAACCCCAACAACCTCTACTGGAGCTAATCATGAAGCCCAATTTTGAGCAGTACAAGGACATCCCTGGCACGACCATCTTCACGATTGAGTCGGCCCAAAAGGGTTTCCACCTCAACCAGTTCTGCATGAGCCTTCGCGACGCCGAAAACCGCAAGCGCTTCCTCGCTGACGGCCCTGCTTATCTCGCTGAATGGGACATGACTGACGAGCAGAAGCAAGCTGTTATTGACCGCGACTTTCAACGCATGTTGGACCTGGGCGGCAACGTCTACTTCCTATCCAAAATCTTTGCTGCAGAAGGCCTCTCCTACGTTCAAGCCGTCAGCACCATGACAGATATGAACGCTGAGGAATATCAACAGATGATGATCAATGGCGGCCGAAACATCGAAGGCTGGCGCTCCAAGAAAGAACGAGGCGAAGCATAATGGCGAAGATTGTTGCGGGTATTGCGACCAGTCACGTTCCTGCAGTGGGCCACGCTGTGGATATGGGCAAGACCCAGGATGAGTACTGGAAGCCCATGTTTGATGGCTACGAATTCTCCAAGCAGTGGGCTAAAGACAACCCCGCAGACGTAGCAATCATCGTCTACAACGACCACGCCTCCTATTTCGGTATGGACATCATGCCCACCTTCGCTATCGGCATCGCCGATAGCTACGCCATCTGCGACGAAGGCTACGGCCCCCGTCCAATTCCTGCGGTTGAAGGTGCTCCCGAACTTGCTACTCACGTCGCGGCATCCCTCATTACCGATGATTTCGATATGACGGTATTGAACCTTCTGGAAGTTGACCACGGATTGACCGTGCCGATGTCGTTGATGTATGGCACGCCCGACAAGTGGCCAACCAAGGTCATTCCGTTGCCTGTCAACGTCGTGATGAACCCGCAGCCTTCTGGTGAGCGCTGCTTGGCGCTCGGTAAGGCCATCAAGCGCGCTGTTGAGCAGTTCGATGGTGACCTCAAGGTCGAGATTTGGGGAACCGGTGGCATGAGCCACCAGATCCAGGGTGCTCGTGCAGGTCTGATTAACCTGCCCTGGGACATTCAGTTCATGGATGACCTCATCAACCAGCCTGAAGTGCTCCAATACAAGCCACACCTCGAATACATGATCGAGGCAGGCTCAGAAGGCGTGGAGCTCATTATGTGGCTCATCATGCGCGGTGCTCTCGGTGACCAGGTCAATGAGGTCTACCGTTTCAACCACGTCCCTGCTTCCAACACTTCTGTTGGCCACCTGATCCTCACCCCCAAGGAAGACTAAACATGACTGTCAATATCGCTGTTGTTGGCCTGGGTGCCTTCGGTCAGAAGCACCTCGATGCTCTGGCCAACATTCCTGATGCCAACATCAAGTACGTCGCCCACAGCCGCCAGAACGTGGCCGATGAAATCGCTGAAAAGTATGGCGCTGACAAGGGTTTCGACAGCTACACCGAGCTTCTGGCCCAGCCAGACCTCGATGGTGTCATCCTGGCCACCCCCACCCAAATGCACCACGACCAGACCATTGAGGCTCTGCGTGCAGGAAAGCACGTCATGGTGGAAATCCCCATGGCCGATAATCTGCGTGGTGTGCAAGACATCGTGGACGTGCAGAAGGAAACAGGCTTGATTGCCATGGCTGGTCACACCCGCCGGTTCAACCCTTCCCACCAGTACGTTCACAACAAGATCACTGCCGGTGAATTCAACATCCAGCAGATGGACGTGCAGACCTACTTCTTCCGTCGCACCAACATGAACGCTCTCGGTCAGCCCCGCTCATGGACTGACCACCTGCTCTGGCACCACGCAGCTCACACCGTGGACCTGTTCCAGTACCAGACCGGTGAAAAGATCGTGAAGGCCAACGCAATTCAGGGCCCCAAGCACCCTGAGCTCGGCATTGCGATGGACATGTCTATCCAGCTGGCCACTGAAACGGGAAAGATCTGCACCCTCTCGCTCTCGTTCAATAACGACGGTCCTTTGGGAACCTTCTTCCGCTACATCGGTGACACCGACACCTACATCGCGCGCTATGACGACCTTGTCACCGGCAAGGAAGAAGTCATCGACGTCTCCAACGTGGACGTCTCCATGAACGGTATTGAGCTCCAGGACCGGGAGTTCGTAGCCGCCATCAAGGAAGGCCGTGAGCCCAACGCCAGCGTTGCGCAGGTCCTTCCCTGCTACATCGTGCTTGACGCTCTTCAGCAGCAGCTGGACTACTAGCCCTTACCTGACTCTGCCATGCGAACACAGAAGCCCCGCACAATGTGCGGGGCTTCTGTGTTTCAGAGCACGCTCTGAAAGCAATACTTAGTGCTCGTGGATGATGACGCCACGGATGTTCTTGCCACTGTGCATGTCATCAAATGCTTCGTTGATTTCATCAATCTTGTAGGTGCGAGTGATGAGTTCGTCGAGCTTGAGCTTTCCGTCACGGTAGAGATCCAAAAGCATGGGCACGGCTACGCGAGGAGACCATCCGCCGTATACGTTGCCCTGGATACGCTTTTGCATCATGGCGAGATCGAAGAGGTTGATATCCGAGATGGATGCATCAACCTTTCCTAAAGCGGTGACAACAAGAGTTCCACCCTTGCGGACTGCCTGGTAAGCCTGTGAAACATGTTCGCCGGTAATGACGCCGACGGTCACGATTGCGGAGTCTGCACCCTGCCCGTTAGTGATGGACTTAGCGAAAGCTTCAGCTTCTTGGATAGTTGCAAACACATCGGTTGCACCGAACTCGAGAGCACGCTTGCGCTTGTATTCGATGGGGTCAACAGCGATGATGTGGCGTGCGCCGGCGAGAGTAGCACCCTGAACAGCGTTCATGCCGATACCGCCGATGCCCATGATTACAACGACGTCACCGGGCTGAACGTTTGCAACGTTTCGTGCAGAACCAACACCGGTTGGAACGCCACAGGCCACAATTGCTGCGATGGGGAAGGGGATGTCCTTATCGACCTTGATCAAGGAGGTCTGATCCATAATCTGGTAGTTCGAGAAGGTGCCGAGCATTGCTGCGGTAGCTACACCCTTGCCGTCCTTGTCGGTGATGCGGAAGGTGCCATCAATCTGGGTTCCTTCAAGAATGAAGCGACCAAAGTCACACAGGTTTTGCATTCCAAGAGAACACCACTTGCACTTACCGCATGCGGGAATGAAGGAAGCAACAACGTGGTCGCCAACCTCGAGGTCGTAAACGCCCTCACCCACTGCAATAACAACACCGGCACCTTCGTGGCCGACAATTGCTGGAAGATTAGCTAGGGGGAGGTCATTCTGGCGGTGGTGATCATCAGAGTGGCACAGCCCGGCAGCTTTGAGCTCCACGAGAACTTCGCCGCGCTTGGGGCCGCTGATTTCGAGATCTTCAACAGTCCAGGGACCGGGCAATTCTCGGAGTACTGCTGCACGAATTTTCTTGGTGTTTTCACTCATGAGTGAATTCCTCTTTCTGAGTTCTTCGACGTTGAAGGGAGAGTTATGCACGCTCAATCAAGATTCTTTCAGCGAGGTATTCGAAGCACAATATGCCCATTAGGCAATCCGTGCGCATTAGTTGTCTTGCAGGGCGATTTATTTGTCTTTCAGCACACTGGGTGTTGTCAGCGAGCTCCGCAGTGTGACGGTGAGTCACAGTTCTTCTCCCACCGCGACCCTGAGTGGGTTGCGCGACTCTCTCTGCTTCGATTTTCCTAGTTAGAAAGCAATCATTACTTTCAGGGCTCTGCGCTGGTCCATTGCCGCATAGCCCAGGGGCACGTCCTGGATGGAAATTGTCGAATCGAACACTCGACCGGGATTAACTTGTCCGTTCAAGATTGCCGGCAAAAGCTCGTTGATGTATGCCCGAACAGGAGCAACTCCGCCTGTGAGGGTGATGTTGCGACCAAAGAGTGCCCCCATCCCCACAGGAGCCTCCTCATATTGTGGAACGCCTACGCGACTGATTACTCCACCAGCTCGAACTACCCCTAATGCTTGCTCGTATGCGGGCAAGTGTCCCACAGCCTCAAGGACTTTCGAAGCACCTTGGTTGTTCTGAGTAAGTGCACGCACAGCAGCGATGCCAACATCGCCACGTTCGGAAACGACATGGGTGGCACCGAATTCCCTGCCTAAATCAGTGCGCGCTTGATGGCTCCCCATCAAAATGATGTTCTGCGCGCCGAGCTGTTTAGCGGAGAGGACCGCAAGAAGTCCGACTGCGCCATCTCCAATCACAACTACTTCATCACCAGGGCCAACCTGAGCACACTTGGCGGCGTGGTAACCAGTTCCGTAGACATCTGACAGTGTCAACAGAGAAGGAAGAAGTTCGGAGTCTTCTGTAATGCCAGGGACAACAACCAGCGTTCCGTCTGCGAATGGGGAGAGCACATATTCTGCTTGGGCCCCGCCCACTTCTCCGCGACCCCAGAAAGTCCCGCTGACACACGAGGTGTAGAGGCCTTCATGGCAAAAACCACACGTGCCACAGGAAATAGCAAATGGGGCAATAACAAAGTCGCCGACATTGATAGTCGAGACGTCGGTGCCAATTTCTTCCACAATTCCGATGAACTCGTGCCCCATTTGTTTAGGGGAATCAGGTGTAGCGGGGAAATTATGGAAGTGATGTAAGTCTGAACCGCAAATACAAGAACGAACAACGCGGATGAGGGCATCTGTTGAGTGACGAATTGTGGGTTTGGTAACTTCCTGGACACGGATGTCACCGGCACCGTAAATATAAGTAGTCAGCATACGTTGATCCTCATGTGTTGAAGGGTTAGCGGGCTATGTCAGCTGTGATGACCGACGCAAGAAGTTCGCCGATGAGTAATGCTGCAACTGCGGGGCCTCTGCGGGGCGCTGCGGGCAAAATAGATGTATCCGCGATGCGCAAACCTCTCACGCCCAAGACGCGTCCTTCGGGATCGACAACAGGGTGCTCCCCGGCAAAGGATGCTGTTGCGCAGGCATGCATTGAGGTGCCAACGTTCAGGGCAATCCAGGCATCCAAGGTGGAGTCGTTGCTGCACTCTTCTCCTGATGGTCCCCAACTCCACTCTGACTGGGTAGTCACCGCATGGGTCGACAGAATGTCTTTCGCCAATCTTGCGGAGGCTCTGAGGTCTGCACGGACATCGGCGTTATTGAGGTAGTTGTAAGACACAAATGGGGCATCGTCAATCGACCCTGAAACAAGATTCAGGTGACCTGTCCGTCGTGGAGAAACTGGTGCCAACATCAGCGCTGTTGCTGCCGACGGCTCATCTCCCACTAGCTCGGAGAGGGAGCGAATACTCTGTAGTGCTTCGATTTCACTCGATCCAATGTGGGCATGGAGAACTCCACCCATCCAGCTGCCCACGGGATATTCTGCGTTTTCCTTAGGCATCCACATGGAAACAAGCTGAGGATGATCGCTCAACCCCCGGCCTACCTGTGGGCTGTCAACTGCCAAAGGAATGGAGTGCTGAGCAAGATGATCCTGAGGTCCGATTCCGGAGAGCATCAGAAGCTGCGGGGTAATCAATGCACCGGCACACAAAATTACCTCACGGGCATGAACGTCCAGAATCTCGTCATTGTGGCGAAGTCGAACGCCGGTTGTTGTGGTGCCCTTGAATAACACCCTTTCCACGGTGGTGTCTGTCCACATGGTCAGTCCAGGCCGCTCAATGTCAGGGTCGAGATATGTCATGGCGCTGTTGTATTGAACATCTCCCACAGTGTTCGTGGGTACAGCTCCGAAACCATCTTCCCCTTGATCATTCATGTCGGGGTGTTCAGGGAAACCGAGCTCAGTGGCAGCTTCATGGAAGGTCTTTACTGAAGGGTAAGAGAGTTGTGTTCTTGTCACGGGGACTGGGCCCTGTGCTCCATGGAGGGCTGTTGAGCCATAGCTCAGATCGCTCTCCATTTCACGAAGGGATGAAAGTGCAGAGTTATATCCCCAGAGTGCAGAACCAGCAGCTTCCCATTCGTCAAAATCAGCTCGTCGGGGGCGGATGAAATAGCCCCCATTGGTTGCCGAAGAGCCACCCAAAATTCGTCCACGGGTTGCTGTGTATTCCCGTGAATCGGTGATCTGACCAGGTATCAATCTGTTGAAGGAATTGTCTGGACGTGCTCCAGCCACAATATGTGCCGAGCGAATTTCGTCCGGAAAGTCCAGTATTTGCTGGGCTCCAGCCCCGGCTTCAACGAGCAGGATGCGAAGATTTTCGATGTTACTCAGACGTGAAGCAACCACTGCACCTGAGGATCCTGCACCCACAATGATGACGTCCCAGTTGTCATTCGACATGGTCCATCCTCCTCTTCGCGGTGCGGTGTTGTACTGATTCTGTATAGCACTTAAGGGCGTACTCACCCTATCTGGGGAGGCGCAAAGCCCATATCTGCTTTACGGGGAACTGTTATACGATGCTTCTACTGAATTCATTTGAATTCTCCTGTCAATCCAACGAAGGAATGCCTGCTGATGTCACAGTCCCCTCAGAACGCCATCCCCGCCGAAGAAGCTGTCCTCGAGGCAGACACTCTCGTTGAAGAGGTCTCGATTGACGGCATGTGCGGTGTCTACTAAAAACACTGCAACACTCGATTTGAACCAGGCGTGGCGAGTCCACCCACAGGTTTCTATTCGTCCCGAGCCTTTTGGTGCTCTGCTCTACCACTTTGGTACCAGGAAGCTTTCCTTCCTGAAAGACCGACGTTTACTTGAAATCGTTCAGGTTCTTTCTGATTACCCCACGGCAAGACAGGCTTGTTCCGTTATCGGCATTACAGAATCTGAACTGCCCCAGTTCCAACGAGCTCTTGCAACGCTGCGAGACTCTCAGATGTTGATTGAGGTATCCGTATGACGCTGCTCGAAGCTCCCGGAGCGCCTTCAACCAAACCTGCCCGACTCGTAGATCTCTTTGAGTTCGGTCTTGACTCTCCCATTTGTTTGACGTGGGAGTTGACCTACGCCTGCAATCTCTCCTGCGTGCACTGCCTATCTAGTTCTGGGCGTCGCGACCCACGTGAGCTTTCCACGGAAGAATGCAAAGCAGTGATCGACGAGCTCGAGCGCATGCAGGTCTTCTACGTCAATATCGGTGGCGGTGAACCAACTGTGCGGAGTGACTTCTGGGAAATCCTTGACTACGCCACAGAGCATCACGTTGGTGTGAAGTTCTCCACCAACGGTGTCAAAATCACTCCGGAACGTGCAGCCCAGCTGGCAGCTAACGACTATCTCGACATTCAGATCTCTCTCGACGGTGCCACAGCTGAAGTGAATGATTATGTTCGCGGCCCCGGTTCTTATGCCACGGCGATCAAGGCCATGGAAAACCTCCAGGCAGCAGGAATGGAAAACTTCAAGCTTTCTGTTGTGTGCACCCGATACAACATCCCCCAGCTGGATGAATTCAAGGCCATTGCAGACAAATACGGCGCGCAGCTGCGCTTGACACGCCTTCGTCCTTCCGGACGTGGCGCCGACACCTGGGATGATCTGCACCCGCTTCCTGAGCAGCAACGTGAGCTCTATGACTGGTTGATTGCAAATGGCGACGGAGTGCTCACCGGAGACTCCTTCTTCCACCTCTCAGCGTTCGGTGAGGCACTGCCTGGTCTGAACCTCTGTGGTGCTGGTCGCGTGGTCTGCTTGATTGATCCCGTTGGTGACGTATACGCATGTCCTTTCGCAATTCACGATGACTTCCTCGCTGGCAATGTTCGCCAGCCCGGAGGATTCGCTCACGTGTGGCGCCAGTCGGAGCTCTTCCAGGAACTCCGCAAGCCACAGTCTGGTGGAGCATGTACCTCTTGCCAGTTCTTTGACACCTGTAAGGGTGGCTGCATGGCAGCCAAGTTCTTTACAGGCCTCCCACTCGATGGCCCAGACCCTGAATGTGTTCAGGGTTATGGCGAAGAGCTCTTGAAAGCGGCAAAGGGGAAAGAGAAGTCTGCCCCCAAGCCATCTGGTGATCACTCACACCGCACGTCCCCACCGCGTCCTCGTGAAGGCATGGGGCCCGTGCAACTGACGCTCACCCGCCGAGAAGATCTTCAGCGCCCACCCGTCAACGACTGTGAACCCAACCCCCTAGCGGGCTTCGCAGCCCAGTTAGCTTCGGAACAGGAGTCAGCTTCGTAAGAAGTTGCCCCGTTCTTCGTGAGATGAATTGAAGATTCTCACACCCCTTGTCTCTAGAGAAAAAAGTATGAAGGAGCCCATCATGGCTTGGAAACAGAACCCCTGGTTTGAATCAGTGCAGGAAGCACAGCGCCGTGCACAGAAGCGTCTCCCCAAGTCGGTTTATGCCGCACTTGTGGCCGGTTCCGAGCGTGGCCGCACCCCGCAGGACAACATGGATGCTTTCGCGGAAATCCAGTTCGCTCCTCATGTTGCCGGACAGAAGCCGAATCGTGAATTGGGCACCACTGTGTTGGGCATCCCCATCTCTCTTCCCGTCATCATTTCCCCAACTGGTGTTCAGGCTGTGAACCCTGAAGGCGAGGTGGCTGTTGCCCGTGCCGCCGCAAACCGTGGCACCATCATGGGGCTGTCTTCTTTCGCTTCAAAACCCATTGAAGAAGTAACCGCAGTCAACGAGAACACCTTTTTCCAGCTTTACTGGACCGGCACACGCGATCAGATGATTCAGCGCATGGACCGTGCGCGTGCAGCAGGCGCCAAGGCGCTCATCGTGACCACCGACTGGTCTTTCTCTGTGGGGCGCGACTGGGGATCCCCAGCTATCCCCGAGCGGATGAATCTCAAGGCAATGATTGACTTTGCTCCTGAAGCAATTGTTCGTCCCACGTGGTTGTGGTCATTTGCCAAGAACATGAACATCCCTGATCTCACTGCTCCCAACCTGCAGCCTCCAGGTGGCAAGGCACCTACCTTCTTTGGTGCTTACTACGAGTGGATGTCGACACCTCCTCCAACGTGGGAAGACATTGCCTGGATAGTTCAGGAATGGGGCGGTCCCGTCATGCTCAAGGGTGTGACACGTGTTGACGATGCTCGCCGCGCTGTTGATGCCGGTGTGCAGGCAATTTCTGTCTCAAACCACGGTGGAAATAACCTGGACACAACCCCGGCGGCAATTCGTTGCTTGCCCGCAGTTGCCCAGGCTGTGGGGGATCAGGTTGAGGTACTCCTTGATGGTGGTATCCGTCGTGGTGGCGATGTTGCCAAGGCTCTCGCATTGGGAGCTCGAGCGGTCATGCTCGGTCGCGCATACCTCTGGGGTCTCGCAGCCAACGGCCAAACAGGTGTTGAAAACGTCCTCGACCTGATGCGCATGGGTCTTGACTCTGCCGTTCTCGGTTTGGGTCACAGCTCCATTCATGAGCTGAGCCCCAAGGACTTCTACATCCCTGCAAACTTCGAGCGACGCCTCGGGGAGTAATGGTTTATCTCGCGACGTCTCGGTGGCCAGAAATAGGTTCACCGGACGTCGTGCTGATTCCACTTGGTTCAACTGAGCAACACGGACCACATCTCCCGTTCGACACTGACACCGTCATTGCCTGTGCTGTCGCAGATGCACTCGCGATTGAGCTAGAGGCCTCATCATGCTCAGTTGTGGTGTCACCTGCCCTCCCTCTCGGGGCCAGCGGAGAACACCAAGATTTCCCTGGGACACTGTCCATGGGTCACGAGGCACTGCGTCACGTCGTGATTGAACTTGCTAGGTCAGCACAATCATGGGTGCCTCGTGTTGTGTTTGTGAATGGTCACGGCGGGAACGCTCCCGTTCTTGCTGAGGCAATAGACCAACTGGTTGCTGAAGGTCACAACGCTTTCTGGGTTCCCTGCGGTATTCCTGGACAAGATGCACATGCGGGTAGGGAAGAAACCTCCCTCATGCTCCATCTGGCGCCAGAGACCGTTGACATGTCCTTGGCATCGCCTGGAACGACACAGCCCTTAGCTGAACTATTACCGCTCATGATCGAAGCAGGAGTCAGGAAAGTCTCGCCTAATGGGGTCCTTGGTGATCCGACTGGGGCAACGTCCGAAGAAGGTCACAGCCTGGTCGTTCAGATGACAGCACGAGTATTGCCCAAGGTCTTGAAGTTTATTCAGGAAAGTTCATGACGCTCCCTGCAGAGTTCGTTGTTCGCCTCAATGCGCGCACCAGGGTCATTGAACATGGTGCGGCAATGGTGGGTGGCTCTCCTACTCGCTACATTCGTCTCTCTCCAGAGGCACAGAGCGTTCTCCGAGGAAAAGAAGTAGACGCCTCAACAGCTATGGGAGCAAATCTGGCAGAAAAACTTCTTGAGCTAGCAATGGCAGACCCTGTTGTTGAACTCTTGCCTGATCTAGAAGAGCCCTACACAATTGTTGTTCCCGTGATGAATCGAGCTGCGCCTCTCGATCGATTGCTGACATCTGTGCGGTCGTCTACACGCCGTCAAAATCCTCGAATCATCGTGGTTGATGATGCATCGGAGAACCCCACACTGCTGCACGATGTTGCCGTGAAGCATGGTGCAGAATTCGTGCCGTTAGCAGTGAATGTTGGGCCCGGTGGAGCTCGAAATGCCGGCTTGGCGCTGGTGAAAACAGAGTTCGTTGTCTTTCTCGACTCGGACCTCGTGATCAACACAGACACCATTCCTCTTTTGCTGCGGCACTTCTCAGACCCGAAGGTGGCGATGGCGGTCCCTCGAATAGTGGGGATGCCCCATCAACGTAATTGGATTGGGAAATACGAGAACGCGAGAAGTTCACTCGATCTTGGCCCAATCCGGGGAGTGGTCAAACCGCGTTCCCCTCTGTCGTGGGCTCCTTCTGCTGGAGTTGTCGCTCGGGTGAGCGCTATCACGGACGGCTTCGATCCATCGATGCGTGTCGGTGAAGATGTTGACCTTGTGTGGAGATTAAGCGAATCTGGTTGGCGGGTCAGATATGAGCCAACAGCAACTGCACAACATGAACATCGTGATCATTTCCGTGAGTGGTTCAAGCGCAAAGCTCAATACGGGACAGGTGCTGTCCCACTAGCAAAAAAGCACCCAGGTTCCATCGCTCCGGCAGTGATGACCCCGTGGAGTGTTGCGTTGATGGCTGCCCTGATCGCTCAGCGCAGATGGTCTCTGCCGGTGGCAATTCTGATTGCATTAGGAGCATCTGCTCGTAACAGTCGATTGCTTGCTTCTGCTCACAATCCTTCCGGGTTAGCCGCTGAGCTCACTGCGCAAGGAATTGTTTCTGCAGGTGCGCAAACCTCTGCACTAATGCTGAAGCATTGGTGGCCTCTTACTCTTGTGGGGGCAGTTTTTTCCAAGCGCATCAGACGCGCAGTATTTATCGCTGCGGTGGTTGATATTGCGGTGGAATATGACAAAGAAGACTATGAACTTGATGTGGTCAGATTTGGCGTTGCGAGAAGACTCGATGACATCGCCTATGGATCAGGAGTATGGCTTGCTTCTCTAAAAGGCTGGACCATCGCAGCGCTCAAGCCTGATTGGCGAATGAAGAAGTAGTTCTTTACCTCTGCCACTTTTTGGCGGGAGCTTGACTGTGCGGAATCTTCTTGCCGTGCATGATGCGACCATGTGTGAACTGAATAGGAGCAATCATGGTGCTGTCATATCCACTACTCGTGAGCATTTCGACAACATCTTGCATCGCTATCTGGTGACGCTTGAAGTTGTAGGCAGTGTCGTCGATTAATGCCTGTGCTCTGTCACCATTCGAGTCGGTGAGCTCTTCCTTGATATCGCTCCAGGCCCAATCTTCTATACCTAAGCTCTCTGCTGCCCAAAGTGTGTCAGCAAGTACCTCTGCCATTCCATTGGTAAAGAGTGTTCTGATGAGGGTCCGAGCAGCGACATCACCAGAAATGTTAGAGACCACGTTAACTTTCACTCCCAAGCTTGATAGAACATCTGACAGAGCATTGGCAGCAGGCCCTGCAGCGTCAATAGCCCCCGCACTTGTCAGAGCTGCATCTGCAAAGACATTTCCTGAGAACACCGCAGCAAGATGCTTCTTGCGCTCAGGGGTTCCTGAACTGAAGTCCGCGAAGAGGGCTCCTGCTTTGAGCAGGGGAGCACATTCTTGCGCAGTTTTCTCGGCAAGCTGAGGAAGTTCAAAGCTGAGCACGAGGTCGGCGCTTTCAACCGTCTGCTCCAGATTGGAAGCTAGGTGAATAGGGGAATATTCGGTTGGTGGCAGGTTAAATCCAATAACCTCAGCTCCAGCTTCGTTCAGGGTTATACCCAACTGAACGCCTAGGTCACTGGGGCCAATGAGTGCGATGCGGGTCATGTCTAAACCTCGCGATCCAGGGTCTTCATTTGCGCATCGGAGTGGTGCCCGCCAATGGGCTGTGTCACCTTGTCGAGTCGTGCAACCTGTTCCACAGTGAGCTCCACGTCGACCGAGGCAATGTCTTCCTCGAGGTGGTTAATGCGCACAGTTCCTGGAATCGGAGCCCAGTCGGCACCCTTGGCCAGGAGCCAAGCCAGTGCCAACTGTGCTGGCGTGCAGCCCACTTCGGAAGCAATGGTCTCAACCTCGCGCAGGATCTCGAGGTTCTTCTGGAAGGCGTCTGGCTGGAAGCGAGGGTTGGTCAGGCGCCAGTCATCGTCATCGAATTTGTCGAGTGTGGTGATTTTGCCACTGAGCATGCCTCGACTGAGCGGTGAATAGGGAACAAAACCAATACCAAGCTCTGCAAGCAGGTCCAGAGTTCCGTCTTCGCCATCTCTGGTCCACAGGGAATATTCCGACTGCAGAGCAGTGATGGGGTGGACTGCATTGGCCTTGCGAATGTTGGCTTGACCTGCTTCGGAGAGGCCGATGTGGCCAATCTTGCCTTCGTCGATGAGTTCCTTGAGCGTGCCAATGACGTCTTCGATAGGCACGTTCTTGTCGATGCGGTGCTGGTAATACAGGTCGATGTAATCCATGTCGAGGCGCTTGAGCGACTGTTCAACCGCGAAACGAATGTTGGCAGGGGAACTGTCAAAGCCCAGACGACGCTCGTTACCCTCGCCGGTCATCATCCCAAATTTACTTGCGATAACCACTTCATCACGGTGATTCTTCAGTGCTTTACCCACAAGAACTTCGTTCTTGAAAGGTCCATAAATTTCGGCGGTGTCAAAGAATGTCACCCCGAGTTCGAGAGCGCGGTGAATGGTGGCGATGTGAACCTCATCGGGCTGGTCTTTACCCGTGAAGAGGTGAGACATGCCCATGCAGCCCAGGCCGATACGAGACACGGTGAGGTCGCGAAGATTGGTGTATTTCATGAGAGTCCTGAGTCTTAGGGGTGAGTCATCGACAGCACATCCAGTGCAGTGTCGAGCTGTTCTAGGGTGAGCTTCTTGCCATCGACGTAACCGAGCTCAATGGTGGCTTCCCGGATGGTCTTGCCGGTGGCAACTGCGTGCTTGGCAATCTTGGCGGCGGCTTCGTAGCCGATGTATTTGTTGAGTGGCGTCACGATGGACGGGCTGGACTCTGCCATGGCACGAGCTCGCTTCACGTTGGCCTCAAGACCGTTGATGGTCTTATCGGCCAGGATTCGTGAAGACGAGGAAAGCAAACGGATGGATTCCAGGACTGAACTTCCCATCACAGGGATCGCCACGTTGAGCTCGAATAAACCTGAAGCTCCACCCATCACGACAGCAGCATCGTTGCCGATGACCTTCATGCAGACCATGAGGACAGCTTCAGGAACAACAGGGTTGACCTTGCCGGGCATGATCGAGGAGCCAGGCTGCAGGTCGGGGATAGCGAGCTCGCCCAGACCGGTGTTGGGGCCGGAGCCCATCCAGCGCAGGTCGTTACAGATCTTGGTCAGTGAGACGGCAATGGTGCGTAGGGCGCCCGATGCCTCAACGAGACCGTCACGGTTGGCCTGAGCCTCGAAGTGGTCGCGAGCCTCGGTGATGGGCAGCTTGGTTTCTTTGGCAAGGTGCTTGATCACCAGCTGTGGAAAGCCCTTGGGAGTGTTGATTCCGGTGCCGACCGCAGTGCCACCCAGGGGTACTTCAGCGATGCGGGGCAGGGCAGCCTTGATGCGCTCGATGCCGAGGCGAATCTGCATGGCGTAGCCACCGAACTCCTGGCCGAGTGTGACGGGGGTGGCGTCCATGAGGTGGGTGCGGCCCGACTTCACGACGGTGGCCCACTTCTTGGCCTTCTTCTCAAGCGACTTCGCGAGGTAGTCGAGAGCGGGGATGAGGTCTTTGATGAGTGCACCGGTGACCGCTACGTGAACCGAGGTGGGGAACACGTCGTTGCTCGACTGTGAGCAGTTGACGTGGTCGTTGGGGTGAACGGGCTTCTTGAGCTTGCCGGTGGCGAGCGTGGCCAGAACCTCGTTCATGTTCATGTTCGAGCTGGTACCCGAACCGGTCTGGTACATGTCGATGGGGAACTGGTCGTCGTACTTGCCCGAGATCACCTGGTCGGCTGCCCACGCGATTGCGTCGGCGATGCCCTTGGGCAGAACACCGAGCTGCGCGTTGGCAAGCGCCGCTGACTTCTTGATCTGGGCGAGAGCGGCGATGTGTGCCGACTCGAGGCCCGTGCCCGAGATGGGGAAGTTCTCGACCGCACGCTGAGTCTGCGCTGCGTAGAGGGCGTTGACGGGAACGAGAACCTCGCCCATCGTGTCGTGTTCGATACGGAAACCGGCGGGTGCTTTAGCCACGGATATTCGTCCTTGAGTGAGGTGGTGCGGGTGGTCTGTGAGGTGGTGACGGTCTAGATTTCACCGACGACGACGTCGGGAATCACATGGCCATCGCCCAGTCGGTAGTTGGCGCCGACCACAGCAAGAGTACCGTTTGCGACCGCTTCGGTGATGACTTCGCTCTGCTGCAGCAGCTCAGAAATGGTGTCTTTGAGGTGCTCGGCACCCACCTCGTTGACGTCAACGTCTTCAGTGGCAATGCCGCGCTCTTTGGCCACGCGTTGGATTGCGGGGCGAATTGGAGCGACCATCTTGCGTACGCTCGCGGGCAGTTTGGGAGCCTCGGGGCTGAGCGTCGCTATGGCACCCATCACCGCACCGCAGTTGTCGTGACCGAGCACCACGATGAGGGCGATGCCCAATACGTCGACGGCGTACTCGAGCGAGCCGAGAACCGATTCGGAGATGATCTGGCCGGCATTACGCACGACGAAGAGGTCGCCGAGGCCTTTATCGAAGATGATTTCTGCCGAGAGGCGCGAGTCTGAGCATCCGAAGAGCGCGACGTCGGGCTGCTGTGACTCGGTGAGTGACTCGCGAAACTCAACGTCTTGACGCGGGTGAGCGGGCGTGCCGGCAATGAAGCGGTCGTTGCCCAGGAGCATGCGGCGCCAGGCTTCAGCGGGGGTGATGCGAGGTTGCATGTCTACTCCGGGAGTCCT
>ERZ1034363.1046-NODE-1046-length-16783-cov-3.217946_pt1 | contig 16783 bp, 13 predicted proteins | sample MGYA00520616_ERZ1034363 | MGnify/ENA primary metagenome ERZ1034363 (study PRJEB33736, sample SAMEA104284506) | Azolla filiculoides | biome: Urban; feature: Water surface; material: Ditch water | place: Netherlands | collected 2015-10-28 | depth 0-0.1 m ...
TCACGACGACACCCTCAGCGGTCACGCGTGAGGCAGCTTTGCCTGCTTTCGTGCCCAACTTGACACGCAGCAGTTCTTCAGCCTTGCCCATATCGCCGTCAGCCTCCGTCAGCGCCTTCTTGCACTCCATCATTGGGGCGTCGGTTTTGCCACGCAGTTCGGCGACCATGCTTGCGGTAATTGCAGCCATTTTGTTACTCCGTATTCAGTTCAGTTCAATGGAAAATGGGACTAAAAAAAAGGGGCACAGTAGCCCCTTTCTTTGCGGCACAAGGGAATCAGGCGGAAGCGTTCTCAACTTCCACGAATTCGTCCGAGCTCTCCGCTGCAACCGCCTTGACCACATCGTCCGCCGCGTTGGAGCGGCCTTCGATGATCGCATCAGCAATGCCACGGGCATACAGCATCACGGCCTTGGCGGAGTCATCGTTGCCGGGAATCACGTAATCAATACCTTCAGGCGAGTGGTTGGTGTCTACCACGCCGATCAATGGAATGCCAAGCTTCTTGGCTTCGGCGATGGCAATCTTGTGGTAGCCGACGTCGATCACGAAAATCGCATCCGGCAAAGCTGCCATATCCTGAATGCCACCGATGTCGCGCTCAAGCTTGTCAATCTCACGCTTGAACATCAACTGCTCTTTCTTGCTCAGGGAGTCCAGACCGGCTTCCTGCTGGGTCTTCATGTCCTTGAGACGCTTGATCGAGGTCTTGACCGTCTTGAAATTGGTCAACATGCCGCCGAGCCAGCGCTGATCCACATAAGGAACGCCAGCGCGCTGCGCCTCAGCCACCACGGTTTCGCGCGCTTGCCGCTTGGTACCGACCATCAGCACCGTGCCGCGATTGGCGGACAGCTGCTTGGCGAACTTGGCAGCCTCCTGGAACATCGGCAGCGATTTTTCCAGGTTGATGATGTGGATCTTGTTGCGATGACCGAAGATGAACGGGGCCATCTTGGGGTTCCAGAAACGGGTTTGGTGGCCGAAGTGGACACCAGCTTCCAGCATTTCGCGCATGGTAACGGACATGGTAATTACTCCAAAGGTTGCGTCTAAAATCCAGCCCACTAATCACGACCCGCGCGACATTTCGTCACATGATGAAGAGTTGCAACACCTTGAGGGACTGGCTTGCGATTTATCTTGACGGATGACGAAAACGCCACTCCGCAAAACCCAAAGAGTATAACACGCCCCTCTCCATGCACACCACGAAGCCAGACCTCCTGAGCACCCGGGAACACATCCTCCGCAAAAACTTGACCGCAACCGAAGCTATGGCGCGATCCATCGCCATCGCGCAATCTCCCGCTTGCCGGCCAGCGCTGTTGAAAACAACGTTCGCCGAAGCCCAATCCATCACCCGGGCCATCGATCTGCGCGCATCAGATCAGCCCGCCCCCCGGCTGGCGGGTCTGGCATTCACGGTGAAAGACCTCTTTGACGTCGCCGGCCAGCCAACAAAGGCTGGCTCGCAGGTCCTGGAGGAGGCCCCGGCTGCCGCAACAGACAGCATGGCCGTGGCGCGCCTCAAGGCGGCAGGCGCCGCCATGCTGGGACGCACGCACATGGTCGAATTCGCGTTCTCGGGCGTGGGAACCAACCCCCACTTCGCAACGCCAGCAGCCTGGGATGGACGTTTTGGCAGGCCCGCCGGAACGCCGGGCGAACCGCGCATTCCTGGCGGGTCCTCGTCGGGTGCGGCGGTGTCGGTGGCGACAGGTGCGGCCTTCATCGGCCTGGGGTCAGACACCGGCGGATCCATCCGCATCCCGGCCGCGCTGAACGGCATTGTCGGCTTCAAAAGCACGGCCTCCCTGGTGCCCACCGACGGCGCCCTGCCCCTGTCCACCACGCTGGACACCGTATGCGCCATGACCCGCAGCGTGCGCGATGCCATGCTGGCCCATGAAGTCCTGGCGGGCCGCTGCGTCACGCGCTCCCCCGCGCCGCTGTCGGCTTACCGGGTGGCCGTGGCCCAGACCATGCTGCTTGACGCGCTGGATGCGACTGTCGCCAGGGCGTTTCACCGCGCCGTGCAGCGACTGCGGCAGTCAGGTGTGCAAGTGGATGAGATTCCACTGGACGAAATCAGTGCGCTGGGTGCGATCCAGTCCACTGGCGGGTTTTCAGCCGCTGAAAGCTACGCATGGCATCGTCACCTGCTGGAAACACGCGCCGCAGACTACGACCCGCGCGTGCGCGCGCGCATCCAGCGCGGCGCGGACACGAAAGCACATGCGTACATTGAACTCATCGCAGCCCGCCGCCAGTGGATGACCCGCGTTGAAAACGCACTCCAAGGCTACGACGCGGTGCTTTCCCCCACGGTACCGATCGTCGGGCCGACCATCGCCTCGGTGGCACCAGCTGACGGATTGAATGCCTTGGAGGACGCCGCCCGGGACGCAGAGTTTTTCCGCGTCAATGGCCTGCTGCTGCGCAACACCAGCGTGGTCAACATGCTGGACGGCTGCGCATTGTCCATCCCCTGCCACACACCTGATGAGTTGCCCGTCGGACTGATGATCTGGCACGGCGCCCTGCGCGACGACACTGTTCTGAACCTGGGTCTTCGAATCGAAGAAGCGCTTCAAATACAATAGCTGACAACGACCAATAGACGCTGGGATAACGGCGTTTTTATTCAATTCCCCCATGAAAATTGCCATTGTGGGCGCCGGCAGCATCGGCGTCACCACCGCGTACGAGTTGGCCACCGACGGCCATGAAGTCACCGTGTTCGAGCGCCACGGTGCCGCAGCAGAGGAAACGAGCTTTGCCAATGCCGGCGTGGTCGCCCCGGGCTACGTGACCCCCTGGGCGGCGCCCGGCATGCCCGGCAAGGTACTGGGCCACTTGCTGCGGCGCCACGCCCCCGTCAAGGTGGGACTACCCCTTACCGCCGGCGAACTGGGGTGGATGTGGAAGTGGTGGCGTGCCTGCAAGCTTGAGGTTTACACCGCCAACAGGGCACGCATGCAGCGCCTCGCCTTTTACAGCCGCCAGCGCCTGCACCAGATCACTGCAGACCTTAAACTGGACTACGACCGCAGTGACGGCTACATGGTGTTGCTACGCACGGAAAAAGACCGCGCCCTGGTGCAGCCCAGCCTGCAAGTGCTGCGTGATGCCGGCGTAAGCTTTCAGGAGCTGGGCCCGGACGGAGCACGCAAGGTCGAACCAGCGCTCAACCCCGACACCACTTTCGCTGGCGCCATTCACCTGGGCGAAGACGAAGTGGGCAACTGCCGGCAATTCGCCCTGCTCCTCAAAGACGAAGCGCGCCGCCTTGGCGCAAGGTTCGAGTTCAACACCACCGTGGCCCAGATCGCGGCATCCCCATCCACGGCCGTCTCCATCGTCGGCGAAGCAACACCGCGGATCTTTGACGCCGTGGTCATCTGCGCCGGCATGGCATCCGCCACGCTGATGCGGCCCCTGGGCCTGAAGCTGCCGCTCGCCGCGGTGCATGGGTACTCGGTCAGCGCACAAATCAGGGAACCGCTCAATGCGCCGCGCAGTGCCGTGATGGACGAGCACTACAAGGTGGCCATTTCACGGCTGGGCCAGCGCGTGCGCGTCGCGGGGAGTGCGGAAATTGGCGGCGAAGCCACGGCCCTGCGTGCCAGTTCGCTGCAGACCCTTTACAAAGTGTTGCATGACTGGTTCCCGGGCGCAGCCCAACTCGCCAACGGCGTTCAGGAATGGAAAGGCGCGCGCCCCATGCTGCCTGATGGCCCGCCAGTGATCGGACCGAGCGGGCTGCCCGGTATCTGGCTGAATCTGGGCCATGGCTCCAGCGGCTGGGCCTTGAGTTGCGGCAGCGCCCGTGCTCTGGCCGACCTGGTGGGCAGCCGCACTGCCGGAATCGATCTTGAGGGAATGGGCGTGGAGCGCCTGCGCGGCTGACAAATCAGCAGATTGCAAATGGCGGGGCGCGGCACAATGCGCCGATGTACCGCATCACACCCAACCGGCCCCAGCCGCTGTTTGACATTGCCTCCATGCGCCGCATGGAGATCGCGGCCTCCCGCAATTTGCCGTCGCACACGTTGATGCAACGCGCCGGACTTGCCGTGGCTCGCCTGGCGCTGGCCTTGGCGCCCCACGCGCGCACCGTCTGGGTGGCCTGCGGGCCCGGCAACAACGGCGGTGACGGCCTGGAGGCGGCCATGCACCTGCAGCACTGGGGGCTTAACCCGGGGGTGACCTGGCTTGGCAACGAGGCGCTGATGCCGCCGGATGCACGCGCAGCGCTGGGACGGGCGCGCGAAGCCGGTGTCACGTTCGCAGATGCGCCGCCGGCAGGACTGACCGCCAATGACCTGTGCATCGACGCGCTGCTGGGCATTGGTGCCGTGCGCGCACCGGAAGGCCGCATGGTCGAGTGGCTCGCGGCCCTCAACGCCAGTCCGGCGCCCATCCTGGCCGTGGACGTGCCCTCAGGTCTGAATGCAGACACGGGATGCATTGATGCTAATTTGATAGCAAATAATGACCATTTAACGATGAGAACAGGCCATTTTCAGCCTGAAAAAACGACACTGACACTTCTTGGATGCAAACCAGGACTATTCACCGCACAGGGCCGCGACGCCGCTGGTACCGTCTGGTTTGACAATCTCGGCGTGACAGCGCCCTCTGAAATGCCCTGCGCACAAATCAACACCGCACCAGCCCTGACGCACCGCGCCCACGCCTCCCACAAAGGCAGCCACGGTGACGTGGCCGTGGTCGGTGGCGAAGGCTTGCACCAGCGCGGCATGGGCATGACTGGTGCCGCCCTGCTCGCGGCCTCTGCCGCACTGCACGGCGGCGCAGGCCGGGTGTTGGTCAGCCTGCTGGATGGTGGCGCGCTGGCACTGGACCCGGGACTGCCTGCACTGATGTTCCGCACGTTTGAGGCGTTGAATCTGCCCGCCCTGACCGTCGTCTGCGGTTGCGGCGGCGGCGACGCGGTGCGTGAAGTGCTGCCGCAGGTGCTGTCCCAATCGCCCCGGCTGGTACTGGATGCCGATGCACTGAATGCGATTGCAGCCGATGCCACCTTGCGGCGCCTGCTGCGCGAGCGCCAGGCACGCGGTCATGCCACGGTGCTGACGCCGCATCCGCTGGAGGCAGCACGGCTGCTGGGCTGTGATGCACCGTCGGTGCAGGCGGACCGTCTTGCGGCGGCGAAACAGCTCGCGCAAGAATTCCAGTGTGTGGCCGTGCTCAAGGGCTCAGGCTCCATTGTTGCGGCACCTGGCGAAATAGCCGCCTTGAATCTGACGGGCAACGGCCTTCTGGGGACGGCGGGAACCGGCGATGTGCTGGCTGGCCTCGTTGGAGCCCGGCTGGCAGGTCGCAGCGACGCGTTCAAGGCCGCTTGCGCGGCTGTTTATGCGCATGGCGCTGTCGCGGATGATTGGCCCAGGGAACAGGCGTTGACAGCAAGCCTTCTCGCGCAGCGACTTGCGCCGTGATGCGCAGGATGTTTGCACCGCAGGCGGGTTAGCCGCGCCCCGCAAACGGCATTTTGGTCGCCATCACCGTGTGAAACATAACGTTATAGATAAGGCCCAATAAAATATGAACTTTCATCGGGTTTCTTGATCTATGGGCGATGGAAAAAGAAAACGCAAGAAAGCAAACGCTGGAGCAACTTCACGAGCGGCGCAAGCAAGTCGTGAGGTTGCACAAGCGGGGTATCAAGATCATGCAAATTGTGGACATGACGGGGCTGAGCTATCCGCCCGTTCGAGCAGCCATCGACTTGTACGAGGCCGGCGGCTGGAGCGCCATCCGACCGACTCGGCGTGGACGAGCCAGGGGCGAAGGTCGGGTGCTCAGTCAAGTGCAAGAAGAGACGATCCAGCGCATGATCATTGACAAGCGTCCCGAGCAACTCAAGATGGAATTCCACCTTTGGAGCCGTGCTGCAGTAATGCAACTCATTGAGCAGGAATTCGAGATCAAACTGCCAGTGCGAAGCGTTGGGAAGTACCTCACCCGCTGGGGCTTTACGCCGCAAAAGCCGATCAAGCGGGCCTACGAGCAAAGCCCCGCAGCGGTGCAGGCTTGGCTGCAGGGCGAATACCCCGCCATCGAGCAGCGCGCCAGGGCTGAGGGCGCGGAAATCCATTGGGGAGACGAAACCGCGCTGGTGAACACAGATGTGCGCGGCAGAAGCTTTGCCCCGGCAGGCAAAACCCCTGTTGCGATGGCTGTGGGCGGCACGCGCCAGAAGCTGTCGATGATCGCGACGGTGACCAATCAGGGCAAGACCCGCTGGATGATCATCGACGAGGCGTTTGACGCCGACAAGCTGATTGAATTCCTGCAGGCGTTGATCAAGGATGCGGGCAAGAAGGTGTTCCTGATTCTGGACAACCTGAGGGTGCATCACAGCAAGTTGGTCAAGGCGTGGGTGGCCTTGCACGAAGCTCAGATTGAGCTGTTTTACCTGCCCAGCTACAGTCCACAACTCAACCCTGAGGAGAGACTCAACGCCGATCTCAAACAGGAAATGGGCAAGCGCGTGCCGGTGCGCACCAAGGCCAAGCTACGCGAAGCCGCGAACGACCACATGGCGATGCTGGAGCGAAACCCGCAGCGTGTGATGAGCTACTTCCAGGACCGGCGCGTTCGCTACGCCGCTTGATACTTCACAGGGCCTGAGCAATATTGTGCAAAAACCGGGACGGTGGCTGCAACTTGACAATCCTTTACGTGCACCTTGTGCGTTCCCTGTCCTCTTTTTGGGGTTTCCACGCGTTGTAGTGCCAGACAGTGGACCTGTCAAAACAACGTACTACAGCCAACCCGAGAGAAGTTCACATGTAGATCCAGACCCTGATCGCCACCACCCTGTTGTGCATGGCCGGCGCCACCTTGGCCCAGGCTCCCGCCTCCGCACCCGGCGCACCGCGCCCGGAACTGCGCCAGGCCGGCCAGCCGCAGCGCATGGACCAGGGCGCGATGCCGGCCCAGTCCGCCCCCCGTGACCTGGCCGCTGCGCCGCGCGCGGTGAAGCCGGTAGCGGGTGTGCACGGCACATCGAAGGGGGTGGTCAAGAAGCACAAGGCGCGCGGGGCCCACAAAGCGGGCAAGGTCCACAAGGCCAAGAAGAAGGCCGGCGTACATGGCAAGCACAAGAAAAACCGCAAGAACGTCCGCCAGCACCGCGCGCCGGTCTGAACCGCACGCCTGAACCTTTTTTGCATTCAAAAGCGGCCTGTCCCAGCGTGGGAAGGCCGCTTTTTGCTATCTAAATCAAAGTGTCTTGCGCCCCTTCACCGGCGGCAAGCTCCGCGCGCAGAACCTCAATCAAGCGGCGGGCCGCGGGGGACAGCGAGCGCCCGCGCTGGGTCACCACGGAGATGTCGCGCGATACCCGGGGCGCGGTCAGCACCCGGGCCACCAGCCCGGGGTCGCGGGCGTAGGTGACATAGGCGGCCGGCATGATCGCCGCGCCCTGGCCGCAGCCGGTGAGCCACAGGGCGGTGGACAGGAAGGCGACTTCATTCACCACGTTCAGCGTGATGCCCGCCCGGGCGGCCGACAGCTCGATCAGCGGGCGAATCCCGTAGCCGGGGCGCACGGTGCTGATGGGCAGCCCGTCCAGATCGCTCCAGCGCACCTGGGCGCGGCCGGCCAGCGGGTGGTCGCGGGTGCAGACCAGGCTCAGGTGGTCGCGCACCAGCATGGCGGTGTCCACGTCGGCGCCCGCCCGCTCAGGGGTGCCGATGCCGAAATCCACCTGCTCACCCAGGATGCGCGGGACGAACTGGTCTGGCGCGCAGTCGTCAATCACCACGCGGATCTCGGGGGACAGCGCGGAGAACTTGCGCAGCACCGGCGGCAGCAGGATTTCCGCCAGCGTGGGCGTGATGGCCACGCACACCCGGCCGCGCCGCAGCCCGGTCAGGTCCTGCAGGCCGGCGCCCAGTGCGTCGAGGTCGCGCAGGATGCGCTCCGCCACCAGCAGCACCTCCTGCGCAGCCTGGGTCGGCTGCAGGGAGCGCGTGGTGCGGTCGAACAGCCGGGCGCCAAGCCCGTCCTCCATCTGCCGGATCTGCACGCTCACCGCCGACTGCGTGATGCACAGCCGTTCGGCTGCCGCGCTGAGCTTGCGCAACTGGTAGACCGCCACGAACGCGCGCAGCTGGCTGAAGGAGGGGGTGAAGGCGCGGGCTTCATTCATGATGAAAAATCATAATTCATTCGTAATTCTTTGATTTACGAATGAATGAAAGTTGATTCAAATCAATGCGGTGAAAACGGCACGCCACCCGGGTGGTGCAGCAATTCAACAGGAGACCCCATGAACCCACTTTTCCGGCCGCTGGCCGGCTTTGCGGCCCTGGCCGTGCTCAGCCTGGGGCTTGGCGCCCCGGCGCAGGCCCAGAAAACCGATTACCCGAACAAACCTGTCCGCGTGGTCGTCACCTTCCCGCCGGGCGGCAGTGCCGACGCCATGGTGCGCCTGCTGGCCCCGCGCCTGACCGACCGGCTGGGGCAGCAGGTGGTGGTGGACAACCGGCCCGGTGCGGGCGGCAACATCGGGCTCACGGCTGTGGCCAAGGCGCCCGCGGACGGCTACCTGATCGGCGTGGGGGCGGCGGGCGCGCTGTCGGCCAACGCCAGCCTCTACGCCCAGATGCCGTTTGACACGGCCCGGGACTTCAAGCCCGTCACCATGCTGGCGGCGATTCCGTTCGTCATCGTCGGCCATCCCTCGCTGGCGGCCAGGACGCTGCCGCAAGTCATCGCGCTGGCCAAGTCGCAGCCGGGCAAGCTGTCGATGGCCCATGGCGGCAACGGCACGGCCATGCACCTGAGCACGGCCCTGCTGGCGCAGATGGCCGACGTCAAGTTGGTCGAGGTGCCCTACCGCGGCTCCGGCCCGGCGGCGCTGGACGTGCTGGCCGGGCAGGTGCCGCTCGGCCTGGTGGACCTGCCGGCGGCCTTGCAGCAGATCAAGGCCGGCAAGCTGATCGCCTTTGCCGTGACCAGCCCGCAGCGCCTGCCCATGCTGCCCGACGTGCCCACCGTGGCCGAGGCCGGCCTGCCCGGATACGACTCCACCGGCTGGTTCGGCGTGGTGGCCCCGGCCGGCACGCCCGCGCCGGTGATTGCCCGCCTGAACGTGGAGATCACCGCCGCGCTCAACGACGAGGGCATCAAGGCCAGCATGCGCGCCCTGGGCGTGGAGCCGGCACCCAGCACGGTGGAGGCGTTTGACGCCTACATCAAGTCCGAAACACAGAAGTGGGCCAAAGTCATCAAGACGGCCGGCATCAAGCTCGACTGAGGCACCGCGATGACCCACCCCATTGAAACGGATGTACTGGTCGTTGGCGCGGGGCCGGTTGGCCTGACCCTGGCGATGGACCTGGCGCAGCGCGGCATTGCGGTGACCGTGGCCGAAGTGCGCCGCTATGGCGAACCGCCGAACGTCAAATGCAACCACGTGGCGGCGCGGACCATGGAGCAGTTCCGCCGCCTGGGCGTGGCGCAGGCGCTGCGCGACGCCGGCCTGCCGGCCGATTACCCCAACGACGTGGTATTCCGCACCACGCTGACAGGCACCGAACTCACCCGCATCCCGATTCCCTGCCGCCGCGACCGCTACACCGAAAACGTCGGCCCGGACACCGGCTGGCCCACCCCGGAGCCGCCGCACCGCATCAACCAGATCTACCTGGAGCCGATCCTGCTGGCGCACGCGGCGGCCCAGCCCGGCGTGCGCCTGCTCAACCGCACGCAGGTGCTGGACTTCATCCAGACGCCCGGCGGGGTGGAGGCCACCTTGCTGGATCTGGACACCGACACCCCGCGCACGGTCCGCGCCCGCTACCTGGTGGGCTGCGACGGCGGTAGCTCCCGCGTGCGCAAGCAGATGGGCGCCGAGCTGCAGGGCACCGCCGTGATCCAGCGCGTGCAGTCCACCTTCATCCGGGCGCCGAAGTTGCGCGCGATGCTGCCCGGCAAGCCCGCCTGGTGCTACTACGCAGTGAACCCGCGGCGCTGTGGCACCGTCTTTGCCATCGACGGCGCCGAGACCTGGCTGGTGCACAACCACCTGCACCCCGAGGAACCCGAATTCGATTCGGTGGACCGGGATGCCTCGATCCGCCACATCTTGGGCGTCGGGCCGGACTTTGACTACGAGGTCATCACGCGGGAGGACTGGGTGGGCCGCCGCCTGGTGGCCAACCGCTTCCGCAACGGCAACGTGTTCATCGCCGGCGATGCGGCGCACCTGTGGGTGCCGTACGCGGGTTACGGCATGAACGCCGGCATCGCGGACGCCACGCACCTGGCCTGGCTGCTGGCGGCGCGGCTGCAGGGCTGGGCTGACGAGGGCATCCTCGACGCCTACGAGGCCGAGCGGCAGCCCATCACCGAGCAGGTGTCGCATTTCGTCATGAACCACGCCCAGAAGATGATCAAGGCCCGCCGCGCCGTGCCGCCCGACATCGAGGCGCCGGATGCCGGCGGCGACGCCGCGCGCGCGCTGGTCGGCCAGGAGGCCTATGACCTCAACGTGCAGCAGTTCTGCTGCGCCGGCCTGAACTTCGGCTACTTCTACAGCGGCTCACCGATCATCGTGACCGACAACGAGGCGCCGCCCGGCTATACCATGGGCGGCTTCACGCCCTCGACGGTGCCGGGCTGCCGGGCGCCGCACTTCTGGCTGGCGGACGGGCGTTCCCTGTACGACGCGCTGGGGCCGGGTTACACGCTGCTCTGCTTCGACCCGCAGGCGGACGTGGGCCCGTTGACGGCCGCGGCCAGCGTGGCCGGGTTGCCGCTGCGCGTGCTGGATCTGCACGCCGAGGCGGACGTGCCGGCGGCGTACCGCCACAAGCTCGTACTGTGCCGCAGCGATCAGCACATCGTCTGGCGTGGCGATGCCGTGCCCGATGGGGCGCAGGCGCTGGTGGAGACCTTGCGGGGCGCGCGCCAGGCCGCGGCGGCCTGAATCGCCATCAAAAGTGACCTATCCCAGCATGGGAAGGTCATTTTCTGCTATTGAAAACGTATCTTTCAGGCTGCCTCAGCCCGCCGCCTTGTCGGCTTCGCTGGTGAAAGAGTCGGCAAAGAACTCGTCTTCCGGCAGGCCGGCCAGCGCCGTGTAGTCGGCGCGGGCCGAGTCCACCACGATGGGCGCGCCGCAGGCATAGACCTGGTGGTCGCTGAGGTCGGCGAAGTCCTCCAGCACGGCCTTGTGGACGAAGCCGGTGCGGCCCGCCCAGGCGTCTTCCGCGGTGGCGTTGGAGACCACCGGCACGTAGGTCAGGCCGGGCATGGCGGCGACTTGTTCTTTGACCCAGGCGTCCAGGTACAGGTCTTCGGGCCGGCGGCCGCCCCAATACAGCGTGACCGGGCGCGTGATGCCCCTGAATTGCATGTGCTCGATCACCGCCTTGATCGGTGCGAAGCCGGTGCCCGAGGCCAGCAGGATGATCGGCTTGGCCGAGTCCTCGCGCAGGAAGAAGCTGCCGTAGGGGCCTTCGACCCGCAGGATTTCCTTTTCCTTCATGGCGCTGAAGACGTGGTCGGTGAACTTGCCGCCGGGCATGTGGCGGATGTGCAGTTCGACCATCGGGGCGCTGGTGGTGCCGCCGGGCACGGGCTGCATCAGGGTGTGCGGCGCGTTGGCCATGCTGTAGCTGCGGCGGGCGCCGTCGCGCAGGATGAATTCGATGTACTGGCCGGCATGGAACTGCACGGTGTCGTTGGCGGGCAACTGCAGCGTGACACCCATCACGTCGTGCGAGAGTTTTTCCAGCTTCGTCACCCGCACCGGCATCTTGCGCACCGGGAAGGCGCCGGCCTCCGTGACCTGGCGCGATTCCAGCACCACGTCGGTCTGCGGCACGGCGCAGCAGGTCAGCACGTAGCCGGCGGCTTCCTCTTCTTCGGACAACGCCTTGCTCTGGTGGGCGCCGTGCACCACGGTGCCGTCGAGTTTTTTGCACTTGCACGAGCCGCAGGCGCCGTCCTTGCAGCCGTAGGGCAGGCCGATGCCCTGGCGGATGCCGGCGGCGAGGATGGATTCTTCGGGATTGGCGCTGAAGCTGCGGCCGCTGGGCTGCACGGTGATGTTGAAGCTCATCGATTGGGTATCCTGTACGGATCTCTGTCTGATCTGAAGCGTTCGATTTTGCCCTCAAACCAAACCCCTCTGGGCGCCTTGCCCACCCGTTTCCGCCGCGAACGTGTGCTCATCGTCGGCTGCGGCGATGTGGGCGGGCGCGTGGCGCGCGACCTCGGGCGTCGCGTCAAGCTCCTGGCCTTGACCTCATCGCCTGCGCGTGCGCCGCTGCTGCGTGCGCAGGGCCTCACGCCGCTCCAGGGCAACCTGGACCAGCCCGCCACCCTGCGGCGGCTGGCGGGCCTGGCCACCCGTGTGCTGCACCTGGCCCCGCCGCCGGGGGAAGGCCAGCCCGCGTGGTGGACCGACCCGCGCACGCTGGCGCTGGCCCGGGTGCTGCGCCGGCGCGCGCCGCCGGTCTCCTTCGTCTATGGCTCCACCAGCGGGGTGTACGGCGATTGCGCCGGGGCCTGGGTCCGCGAGGCGCAGACTGTGGCGCCGTCCACGCCGCGCGCGCAGCGCCGGGTGGACGCCGAGCGCGTGGTGCGCCATCTGGGCCGCGCGGGCGTGCGCGCCAGCATCCTGCGCATCCCCGGCATCTACGCGCCGGACCGCGAGGGCGGCACGCCGCGGGCGCGCCTGCTCAAGGGCACGCCGGTGCTGGACGCGGCAGACGACGTCTACACCAACCACATCCACGCCGACGACCTGGCCCGCGCCTGCATCGCCGCCCTGTGGCGCGGGCGGCCGCAGCGCGTGATCAACGTCAACGACGACTCGGCCCTGAAGATGGGCGACTACTTCGATCTGGCCGCCGACCTCTACGGCCTGCCGCGTCCGCCCCGCGTGCCCCGCGACACGGCCCGCGCCACCCTGCCGCTGATGCTGCTGAGCTTCATGAGCGAGTCGCGCCGCATGGACAACACGCGGCTCAAGACCGAGCTGCGGGTGCGGCTCAAGTACCCGCAGGTGCTGGACGGGTTGATTCAAAAACCATAGCGAACTATGACCATTTCACGGTGGAATGAAGCATTTTTTATGAATATTTTCGTCTGAATATGCGCTGGCTGACCTGACAGGCGGCCGTCGTGCCTGTCTCTGCAGCGCCTGTCATGCAGGTTACTGACGGAGGTCGCTCGCAGGCGGTGGCGGGCGTAGAGTGCAGGAGATCGGCCCGAAGCTGCGCCCACCCTGATGGACGCACCCTCGGCGCCGCACGGAGCCGGACCATGGACTTTGCCTTTTCTCCCCGCATCCAGAGCCTGCAGGCGCAGGTGCAGCGCTTCATGGACGACCTGGTGCTGCCGTCCAACCGCGACTGGCAGCGCTATGCCGACGCCGGTTACTACCCCAGCGACGTGGTCGAGCCGCTGAAGGCGCAGGCGCGCGCCGCCGGGTTGTGGAACCTGTTCCTGCCCGACCTGCGTGACGACGAGCCCGGCACGCGTCTGAGTAACCTCGAGTACGCGCCCCTGGCCGAGATCATGGGCCGCGTGCCGTGGGCGTCGGAGGTATTCAACTGCAGCGCGCCGGACACCGGCAACATCGAACTGCTGCACCTGGCCGCCACGCCGGATCAGGCGCGCCAGTGGATGGCGCCGCTGCTGGACGGCACGATCCGCTCCTGCTTTGCGATGTCGGAGCCGGACGTGGCCTCGTCCGACGCCACCAACATCAGCACCCGCATCCAGCGCGACGGCGACGACCTCATCGTGAACGGCCGCAAGTGGTTCATCACCGGTGCGCTGCACCCGGCCTGCCGGCTGACCATCGTGATGGGCGTCTCAAATGACGCGCCCGATGCGCCGGCCCACCAGCGCCACAGCATGGTGCTGGTGCCGATGGATGCGCCGGGTGTGGAGATCGTGCGCAACATGCCGGTGATGGCGCACCAGGCCATCGACGGGCACTGCGAGATGCTGTTCCGCAACGTGCGGGTGCCGGCGGCCAATCTGCTGGGTGCGGAGGGCGGCGGCTTTGCGCTGGCGCAGGCGCGCCTGGGCCCCGGGCGCGTGCACCACTGCATGCGCACCATCGGCCAGTGCGAACTGGCGCTGGAGCTGATGTGCGAGCGCGCGCTGGAGCGCATGGCCTTCGGCCGGCACCTGTCGGACTTTGCCAACGTGCAGGACTGGATCGGCCACAGCCGGGTGGAGATCGACCAGGCGCGCCTGCTGGTGCTGCGTGCGGCCTGGCTGATGGACAGCCAGGGCAATGCCGCCGCTCGGGTGGATGTGTCGGCCATCAAGCTGGTGGCCGCGCAGCTGCAGACCCGCGTGCTGGACCGCGCCATGCAGATCTTTGGCGCCATCGGCCTCACGCCCGACACCCCGCTGGCGGCGCTGTGGAGCTGGGGCCGGGCGCTGCGTTTCATGGACGGCCCGGACGAGGTCCACCTGCGCACCGTGGCGCGCCAGGAGCTGACCCGCACCAAGAGCCACCTGGGTGCCAACGTGCTGCACCTGAACCGCTGGATGCCGCCCGAGACCGTCAGCGACCTGGGTTGACCGGCTGGGGCCAGCCCGGGCGGCGCCGGGTGCTGCGGGTCAGAGCCGGCGGATCGGCCTCTTGCGCCAGACCTGCCGGTAGTAGGCCGTCTGCATCGCCAGCATGGCCCCAAACGCCACCGGGTAGGCCGCCCAGATGCCGTTCAGCCCATAGAAGGTGCTCAGCACCCAGGCCACCGGCACCTCGATGCCCCCGATGGCCAGCATCGAGATCGCCGTGGGCACCAGCACCGTGCCGCTGGCGCGCATCAGGCCCGACAGCACCATCGACATGCCCATGATCACGCTGCTCCACAGCATGATGTGCAGCAGCGTCTGCGCCAGCTCCACCACGGCCGGGTCGGTGATGAACAGGCCGATGACGCTGCGTGAAAACAGATAGCCCGCCACCACGAAAGAGCCGGTCAGGACCAGGTTCAGCAGCAGGCCGGTGCGCGCAATCTGGCCCAGCATGTGGGTGCGTCCTGCGCCGATGGCGTGCGCGCCCAGGATCGATGCGGAAATGGCGATCGAGATCGCCGGAAACTGCACGTACGACACGATCTGGTTCACCGCGCCATAGGCCGCCGTAGCCTGTGAGCCATAGCGGTTGACCAGAAACAGCACCGCGATTTCGGCAATGGCAATCGTCATCATCGACAAGCCTGTCGGCAGGCCGATGCGCAGCACCTTGGCCAGGATGGCGCGGTCGATGTGCAGGTGCTTCAGGAAGGCGGCGTCAGGTGCCAGCGCATGGTGCTTGCGGCGCAGGTGCCAGGCCGTCCAGCCCAGCGCGATCAGGTAGGACGCCACCGCCGCATACGCACCGCTGGTCACGCCCAGTGGTGGCAGCCCGCCCCAGCCGCGGATCAAGGCCGGCGTTACAAGCAGGCCCACGGTCGTGGAGATCAGCAGCGTCAGCAGCGGCGTGCGGGTGTCGCCCACGCCGCGCAGCATCGAGGTGACCAGCAGAAAGGCAAACAGGCCGGGTGCGGCGATCAGCATGATGCGGGCGTAGGCGGTGGCGCCGGGCAGGATGTCGGCGGGCGTGCCCAGTGTGCGCAGCATCATGTCGGCAAAGCCGCCGCCAAATACCGCCACGGCCAGCCCGGCGAGCAGGCCGGTCGCCAGCGTGGTGCCTGCAATCGCCTTGACGCGGCCCAGCTCCTTCGCGCCCCAGGCCTGTCCGATCAGCACCGAGGCCCCGGAACCCAGACCGATCATGAAGGCAATCAGGAAAAACAGCACCGGAAAGAAGGCCGACACCGCCGCCATGGCGCTGACGCCCAGCATCTGCCCCAGGTAAATGTTGTTGACCGTGCCCGAAACGGATTGCAGGAAGTTGCTGAAGAGCATGGGCCCCAGAAAAGCCAGATAGCTTTTCCAGAGCACGGGCTCGGTGGTATTGGCAGGGTAGTGGCGCATGGCGGGCCTCAGGGTGGCGTGGTGGCTGGCGGGGTGAAGGCATCGGCCAGGAGCTTCTTCAGGTGGGCCTGCACGTCCACCGGCCAGGCGGCGATCCTCGCCTCGAAACCGGGCTGGTCGCCAGCGAACAGGGTGCGGCTGGCTTCCTCAAAGCCGGGTTCGTGCCCGGCCATGGTGGACATGAACCGGTACCCCACGGCGCTGGCCCGGCGCACGCGGTCCTGCACTTCAGCGGCTCGGCGGCCCGCCTCCACCAGCTTGCGCAGCGCCACCGATGCGCCGCCGGTCTGGTTTTTGGCGCGCAATTCGCTGTCCAGATCGGTCACGCGGTCAAACGGATTGGTGGAGGCGGGCGTGTAGCCCAGCGCGGTGGCAAGGGCGGGGAACTGGCGCGCGGTGGCGCGCTGGGTGGGGCCATAGCCGTAATAGACGGTGGCGCAGCAGATCGGGTTCTGCGTGTTGAAATCGCCGGCGAAATTCACATCCACCGTGGGCGCGGCGCGCCACAGAACCTGCGCGCGCAGGCCGATATTATCCTGCGAATTGGCCCAGACTTTCGAGGTGGTGTTGTAGACCGTGCCATTGCGGGCCGATGCGGCAATGGCCAGACGCGCCGCCACATTCTCGCTGATCGGGCCGGATACGGCCAGCTTGGTCTGCTTGTAGCCATAATTGCCGAGGCTGACCTCGCCGCGCGCCTCGAAGTCGAAGGTGGGCTGGCGGCTGGTGATGTTGATGGCGCCCGCCGTGGTGTTTTTGCCATAGAGCGTGCCCTGCGGCCC
>ERZ1034363.1047-NODE-1047-length-16783-cov-2.978750_pt1 | contig 16783 bp, 15 predicted proteins | sample MGYA00520616_ERZ1034363 | MGnify/ENA primary metagenome ERZ1034363 (study PRJEB33736, sample SAMEA104284506) | Azolla filiculoides | biome: Urban; feature: Water surface; material: Ditch water | place: Netherlands | collected 2015-10-28 | depth 0-0.1 m ...
GTTTTAGGTAAGAGGGTAGTTCCAATTGTTCCCGATGAATCACGTACCTTTGGTATGGAAGGCATGTTCCGCCAATTGGGTATTTGGAATCAATTGGGTCAGCTCTATACCCCAGAAGATCATGATCAATTGATGTTCTATAAAGAGGATAAGACTGGTCAGATTTTGCAAGAGGGTATTAACGAAGCGGGTGGTATGTGCGACTGGATCGCCGCCGCAACTTCGTACTCTACCCATGGCGTACCGATGTTGCCTTTCTATATCTTCTACTCCATGTTTGGTTTCCAGCGGATCGGTGATCTCTGCTGGGCTGCTGGCGATATGCGTAGTCGTGGTTTCTTGCTGGGCGGTACTGCTGGTAGAACAACTTTGAATGGTGAAGGTCTCCAACATGAGGATGGCCATAGTCAGGTATGGAGCGCTGCGATTCCGAACTGTATTAGTTACGATCCTTCATTCTCTTTTGAAGTGGCGGTAGTCATTCAAGATGGTATGCGCCGTATGTTGGCTGAACAAGAAGATGTGTACTACTACATCACCTTGATGAATGAGAATTACGCTCATCCAGCAATGCCAAAGGGTGCTGAACAAGACATCATTAAAGGGATGTACAAGTTGAAATCCGTTGGTGATGCCAATGCCAAGCTACGCGTACAACTTTTAGGTTCGGGCACGATCTTCCGCGAAGTCATTGAAGCGGCTGAGATCTTGCATCAAGATTGGGGTATCGCTTCTGATCTGTGGGGTTGCCCAAGCTTTACTGAGTTAGGTCGCAACTGGAATGCAGTACATCGCAATAATCTGCTTAACCCAACAGTGGCACCTGCTTTATCGCATGTTGAGAAATGCCTCAAAGATACTGTTGGTCCAATTGTTGCTGCTACTGACTATGTACGTCTATTTGCAGAGCAAATTCGTCCAGCTATTCAGCACATGGGTCGTCGTTTTGAAGTCTTAGGTACTGATGGTTTTGGTCGCTCCGATACTCGTGAAAAGTTGCGTGACTTCTTTGAAGTGGATCGTCGCTGGGTTGTATTAACAGCTTTACGTTCACTGGTAGATGCTGGCCAGATTGATCGTCAAGTGCTAGCCGAAGCGATTAAGAAATATGAAATCGATATCACTAAACCAAACCCAATGACGGTTTGATAAGAGACAGACTATGAGCCAACTAATTGAAATTAAAGTCCCGGATATTGGGGATTACAAAGATGTGCCCGTCATCGAGGTATTGGTAAAGCCGGGTGACCGAGTTGAGAAAGAACAGTCGATTGTTGTTCTGGAATCAGACAAGGCAACCATGGACGTTCCTTCATCACACACTGGTGTTGTTAAAGAGGTCAAGGTGAAGGTGGGTGATTCAATCTCAGAGGGTGCCATTGTTTTGGTGCTTGAAGAGAGTGGTTCCGCAGCATCTCCAGCTCCTGCACAAGCTGCTCCCGTTGCAGCGCCAGCAAAAGTTGAGCCTGCTTCAGCCCCAGCCCCTAAAGTAGAGCCACCAATTGTGCGTGCTCCTGCACCTCCGCCGATTAGCAATACTCCAGTTGAGGTAGATCCTACGGCAAGTCACGCAAGTCCTTCTGTGCGTAAATTTGCTCGTGAACTTGGTGTTACTGTTCATCAGGTTAAGGGTTCTGGTCCAAAGGGTCGAATCACTCAGGAAGACGTTCAGGCCTTTGTGAAAGCGGCAATGAGTGGTGGTGCTGGCAGTGGACCCAGCGCATCAGGCGGAAGCCTAGGTGGCCTGAATCTCATTCCTTGGCCAAAAGTTGATTTTTCTAAATTTGGTGAAACAGAGCGTCAGCCGCTCAATCGCATTAAGAAATTGACTGCGGCAAATCTGGGTCGCAACTGGGTCATGATTCCTGCTGTGACGTATCACGAGGATGCCGATATTACTGATCTTGAAGCATTTAGAGTTCTCACTAATAAAGAGAATGAAAAACAGGGCCTCAAAATTACTATGTTGGCTTTCTTGATGAAAGCTGCCGTAGCTGCTCTCAAGAAGTTCCCTGAATTCAACAGTTCTATCGATGGCGATGACTTGGTATTGAAGAAGTATTTCAATATTGCATTTGCCGCAGATACGCCAAATGGTTTAGTGGTTCCAGTGATTCGTGATGCGGATAAAAAAGGGATCTTTGAGCTTGCTCGCGAAACCTCCGAATTGGCTGCGCTAGCGCGTGATGGGAAATTAAAGCCTGAGCAAATGCAGGGCGCTAGTTTCACAATTTCATCTTTGGGTGGTATTGGCGGAACGTATTTCTCACCAATCGTTAATGCACCTGAAGTAGCAATTTTGGGTGTCAGCAAAGCTGCCATGAAGCCGGTTTGGGATGGCAAGCAATTTGTTCCCCGTTTAATTTGCCCGCTGTCACTCAGTGCTGACCATCGCGTGATTGATGGCGCCTTGGCAACGCGTTTCAATGTCTATATCGCTCAGCTCATGTCCGACTTCCGTCGTGCAGCGCTATAAGGAGAAGATATGGCTAAGCAAATTATTCTCGTTCCAGATATTGGTGATTATTCAGATGTGCCGGTAATTGAAGTGCTCATTAAAGTAGGTGATGTTATTGAAAAGGAGCAGCCTTTACTTGTTCTGGAATCCGATAAAGCAACCATGGAAGTTCCAGCAGACGCTGCCGGAACTATTTTGAGTATTGCAGTTAAAGCTGGTGACAAAGTCAGTAAGGGTAGTGTTGTTGCTGAAATTGAAGCGGGTGCAGTTGTTGCACCTCAAGCATCTGCCCCTGCGGCAACGCCAACTTCAACTCCGGCCCCTGCTCCAGTAGCGGCTCCGGTAATCAGTGCGCCAATCGCAGGTCAATATAGCGGCAAGATTGATCATGAGTGCGAAGTGCTTGTCTTGGGCGCTGGCCCTGGTGGCTATAGCGCTGCATTTCGTAGTGCCGATTTAGGTATGAGTACGATTCTGATTGAGCGTTACTCCACTTTGGGTGGCGTTTGCCTAAACGTGGGTTGCATTCCATCAAAAGCTTTACTTCATACCACTGCAGTGATGGATGAAGTCAAGACTATGTCTAAGCATGGCATTACCTATGGCGCTCCTAAAATTGAAATTGATCAATTGCGTGGCTACAAGGATTCCGTCATCGCTAAGTTAACTGGTGGTTTGGCTGGTATGGCCAAAGCGCGCAAGGTTACCGTAGTGCGTGGATTGGGTCGTTTCTTGGATGCGAATCACGTTGAAGTTGATCTGACTACAGGTGATGGTCAAGATGTTTCTGGCCAAAAAGAAGTGATTCGTTTTCAGAAAGCAATCATTGCTGCTGGAAGCCAGCCCGTTAAGTTACCGTTTTTGCCAGAAGATCCCCGTATTGTGGATAGCACTGGAGCGCTCTTGCTTAAGAACATTCCAAAACGCATGCTCGTTATTGGCGGCGGCATTATTGGTTTAGAGATGGCTACCGTCTACAGCACTTTAGGCTCACGTATTGATATTGCTGAAATGATGGACGGCCTTATGGCTGGTGCAGATCGCGATCTAGAAAAAGTCTGGGAGAAATTTAACGCTGGCCGTTTTGAAAACATCATGCTCAAAACTCGGGCATCAAAAGCTGAAGTGAAGGCTGATGGTATTCAGGTGAGTTTCGAGGGTGAGAGTGCCCCAGCAGAGCCCCAGACTTACGACTTGGTGTTGGTTGCAGTAGGGCGCACGCCTAATGGTAAAAAGATCGATGCATCAGCTGCCGGTGTCATCGTGGACGAGCGTGGATTTATCCCCGTCGATAATCAAATGCGCACGAATGTGAACAACATCTTTGCTATTGGCGATATCGTTGGTCAACCTATGCTTGCGCATAAAGCAGTGCACGAGGGTCACGTTGCGGCTGAAGTAGCTGCTGGTGAAAAATCTTATTTCGATGCTAAACAAATTCCGTCGGTTGCCTATACTGATCCAGAGGTAGCTTGGGCTGGATTAACGGAAGAGCAGTGCAAGGCCAAAGGAATTGCTTATGAGAAGGGTTTATTCCCATGGGCTGCTAGTGGCAGGGCTATTGCTAATGGTCGGGATGAAGGTTTCACCAAGTTGATTTTTGATGCGACTACTAAGCGCATTATTGGTGGTGGAATTGTAGGCACCCATGCCGGTGATTTAATCGGCGAAGTGTGTCTTGCGATTGAGATGGGGGCTGATGCTGTTGATATCGGTAAAACGATTCATCCGCATCCAACTTTGGGTGAGTCGGTTGGCTTGGCTGCTGAGGCTGCACATGGCCATTGCACTGATTTGCCACCAGTGAAAAAGAAGGCGCATTAATAAGCTTCTATGTAATTACTTGCTGTAATAAAAAAGCCCCGAGAGATCGGGGCTTTTTCTTACTGCTTCTGATAGATCAAACACGCATGACACTAGACAGATTATTTTTTCTTAGTGGTTTTGCTTGCTGGCTTCTTGCTTGTTTTGATTGTTTTCTGAGCAGCGCTCGGTGTATTGCTCAAATTGGTCTGAGCAATCTCTACCGCATGTTTAACTGCCTTTTGGCTAGTTTCGAAAACGTTCGTTGCAGATGCAATTGCTTGTTTGATTGCAGTCACTGCGGCATCAGATCCTGCTGGTGCATTCTTCGTCCAATCCTCAACCAATGCATTCATCTTTTTTTGTCCAGCTTGAAACTCTTGTTCAGCAGACTTGGTAAAGCTAGCTTGCGTTTCATGGGCTAACTCATAAAGATGGCGGCTATAAGCCATGATTTTCTCTGCCATCGGTTGAACTGCCTCTGCCTGATGGGCGAGGAGTTGCTGAATATCTTTCACTTCTAAGGCTTTCTTGGCGCTGCTCATGCTGTCACCTAGACTTTGCTTTGCAATCTGCATATTGAGCTCGACTAATTTCTCAATGCTCTTCAGTGCTTGATTAGTCAATCCACTCAGAGTTTCTAAATTGGCTTTTTGCGCTGCTGTAATTTGTTCTGGCGTTAAGTTCATTTCATTCCCTTTCTGGTTGACTCGCTCTACCTGCTCACTATGAGCTCTATCGGGTCATTGTCAATTCAAGTTTCCCTATTTTACATTAATTATGGTGCAGTGCAACATAATAAGTTGCCTGCCTACGCAAAGTAGTGAAAGCAAATAAATAAGCCTAAAATCGATGATTAAAGAAAAAAACTCCATTATTTCAATAAGTTATTCATGAGATTAAAGCTAGACAGCCTAATTGCACCGCTATTTGTACTGATTTGGAGTACAGGCTTTGTGATTGCACGTTTAGCTATGCCTTATGTAGAGCCTGCCACCTTCTTATTTTGGCGCTTTGCAGGGGTTTTAATGGCTATGGCATGTCTCAGCCTAGTCTGGAGAATCAGTTGGCCTAGCTGGTCTCAAATGAAGCACATTGCCATTGCTGGGATATTGCTGCAGTTTGGTTATCTTCTAGGTGTTTGGTTCGCGGTTCGCTTGGGCATGACTGCTGGCTTGGTCGCCATCATCGTAGGCCTACAGCCCATTTTGACTGCTTGGTTTGCGGCCTGGGTTTCTGAAAAAGTGACCGGTCGTCAATGGATTGGTTTGGGCTTTGGATTTGCTGGCGTGGCATTGGTAGTGGCTGAAAAAATTGGCTTTGCGCATATTCCTTTATTTAGCTATGTGCTCGCGTTTGCCGCGTTACTTTCCATCACGTTTGGCACTCTGTATCAGAAGAAATTCTGCCCAGTCTTTGATCTTCGTGCCGGCTCATCTATACAGTTTGGCGTCTCTGCTGTCCTTTGTTTTGTCTGCATGTACTACTTCGAGTCTGGAGTCATGGTGTGGAACGCTTCTGTTATCGGCGCTTTGCTCTGGGCAATATTTCCGCTATCAATCGGATCAATTAGCTTGCTTTTCATGATGATTCGTAAAGGTGCAGCGACTAAAGTAACGAGTCTTTTGTATTTAACACCGCCGACTACCGCAGTGATGGCTTGGTTCTTATTTGACGAGCCTTTTACATTAATGATGGCAGGGGGCTTATTACTGACCATGACTGGTGTGATATTGGTTAATCGCGGGCAAACAAGGATAGTTGCAACGATTGCAGAATAGACCTTGCCATCCAGCAAGTGAATTGACTGCCCAGGCGGGTGATAATTGGTCTATAGAATTAAAAGTTATTTATCATTCAGTATGTTTAAAGTTTTGGAAGGTATTTGGGGATGCGTTTGAATCGATTTTGGCTAATCGCTCTAGTTGGACTCATGTCATTTGGCGTAGCCACCTCTTTTCAAGTCAGCGCTGCTAATGCGGATACCAAAACTGCGAAGTCATCCAATGCACCTGCTAAGACCACTGCCAAGGTAGAGGTGAAGAAGACTGCAAAATCTTCTAAGAAATCAAAAGCAGTTCGAACTACGGTTACCCGCTCTAGTGAGCCAGCTGTCGCAGCCAGACCTTCATTTGCAACTGCGCTGGGATTGCGTGGTCAGAATGATGACCTCAGTCTGAAATCCAGTGTAGCGATGGTAGTAAATCAAGATACTAAAGAAGTGTATTTTGAAAAGAACTCTTCGGTAAGCTTACCGATTGCCTCAATCACCAAGCTCATGACAGCAATGGTTGTGCTGGATTCTAAATTGCCGCTTGATGAAACACTCGTCATCAATGCAGATGACGTGCATATTTATCGATCATCCCGTCTCTCAGGAGGAACTGTCCTGACGAGAGAAGAGGCCTTATTGCTGGCGTTGATGTCATCGGAAAATCGTGCAGCATATACCCTCGGCAGAAATTATCCAGGTGGTATTCCAGCCTTTATCGATGCCATGAATCGCAAGGCTAAAGAGATTGGTATGACGCACTCTCACTTCGCCGACCCTACTGGTCTTATGAGTGAGAACGTATCATCCGCTGAAGATCTCGCTCGCATGCTGGGCGCTGCTTATCAATACAAAATGATTCGCGAGTTCTCTACTTGGCCAGATCTGACGATGATGATCGGCAAGCGTCCTCAGAAATTTCTTAATACCAATCGTTTAGTGCGTGCTGGTGATATGAATATCGGCTTACAAAAAACTGGCTTTATTAATGCTGCTGGCAAGTGCTTAGTCATGCAAGCAAGAGTTAACAACACGCCACTGCTATTGGTGTTCTTGGATTCAGTTGGTACGCAATCGCGTTTTGCGGATGCCGTGAGGGTGCGTGATTGGTATGAGCGTATGCCTTCTGGAGAGCCTGTAGCAATTCGTCGCTTAATGTAATGACTCTGAAGCGAAAGTAATGCTTAGGAATTGCTCTCGCTAATTTTGGGTTTGTAGCCCATACCTTTAGAAATTTGCAAGGCCGTATCTTGTAATAGCTTTAACCAATCTGCCTGAATACGATCGGTTGGAGAGCTCAGTGAGAGTCCTGCTACCAACTTACCACTGTCATCAAATATCTCGGCAGCCACACAACTTACACCGAGTTCTAATTCTTCATTGTCACGTGCGTGACCTAATTTGCGAACTTGGTTGAGTTCCGAATCTAACTTACCCAATTCAGTAATGCTATTGCGAGTATGACCAGCTAAACCAGTACGCGTGACATAAGCGCGTACTTGACTAGGATCATCGCTTGCTAGAAATAATTTACCCACGGATGTGAGGTGTAGTGGAGCGCGTCCGCCAATGGCGCGAACGACTTGCATTCCAGAGCGCTCACTATAGGCTCGATCGATATAGACAATCTCATCACCTTGTCTCACGGATAGATTGATAGTTTCGCCAGTGAGCTTGTGTAGAGCACGCATGGGGGCTTGGGCAGCCTCGCGAACCGATAAACGCGCTTTAACTAAGTTCCCTAGCTCTAGCAACTTAAGACCAAGTCTATAAGTGCCGCCATCGCCACGTTCCACTAGGCGACAGGCTACTAAGTCATTCAGAATACGGTGAGCTGTAGAGGGGTGGAGATCGGTCTCTTCAGCCAGGTTTTTAAGGCTGGCAGCTTCCTCATGGGTGGCTAGGGCATCAAGCAGGTTCATCATGCGCTCAACTACCTGAATCGCTGTTTTACCAGCCTCGCCGGGTACTTTTGGCATTTTTTCGGGTTTGCTTGCACTCATGCTGTTAATTGTAGCGATTTTTCCTAAAATTGCACAATATGAAATACAGTTTCAATGCTAAAAAAGAAGTCTAAGGCCTCATTAAAAGCTTTTTAATGCCTTTGCGCACTCGGAAATCAGTTTTGGGCCGCGGTAAATCAGGCCGCTATAAAGCTGCACCAGGCTGGCTCCTGCCGCCACTTTCTCTTGTGCATCTTTGCCGGAGAGGATCCCGCCAACACCAATAATTGGAATTGCATCGCCCAAATACTCTTTCAGATTTTTGATAACCACTGTCGAAGCTTGGCGAACAGGGGCGCCTGAGAGTCCGCCAGTTTCCTCTCCAAACTCGAGCCCTTGAACGGCATCCCGAGCAATAGTGGTGTTGGTTGCAATAATTGCGTCGATCTTGAACTCCAGTAATAGATCAGCAATCAGCTTGATATCGTGTTGATCAAGATCAGGAGCGATTTTTAAAAAGAGAGGCTTACGAACACCATGCTGATCGCTCAGCGCTTCTCGCGCTAAATGTAGAGAGCCCAACAAAGAGCGCAACATATCTTCGCCTTGAAGGGCACGTAAATTCTGGGTATTAGGCGATGAGATATTGACGGTAATGTAAGAAGCAACTTCATAGACTGCTTCCATGGCTGTGACGTAATCACTGGCAGCATTCTCGATCGGGGTGCTCGCATTCTTGCCAATATTTAAACCAACGATGCCGCCATTTTGCCAATATGCCGAGTTACGGACGCGCTTAACGCAAGCATCGACACCATCGTTATTAAAGCCCATCCGATTGATGATTGCTTGAGCTTGAGAAAGTCGAAACATGCGGGGCTTTGGGTTGCCGGGTTGAGGTTTGGGTGTAACGGTGCCGATTTCTAAAAAACCAAATCCTAATGCGCCTAGTGCATCAATATGTTTGCCATCTTTATCAAGCCCTGCTGCAAGACCTACTGGATTTGGAAACGTAATGCCGCACAGAGTTCTTGGATCATTTGCTGCTTGATCTATCAAGAGAGGTAATAAGCCCCAACGCTGCGCACGATCGAGAGTGCTGAGGGTAAGGTTGTGAGCTTGCTCTGGGTCTAAAGAGAAAAGCCAAGGGCGCAAAAGGGGGTAGCTATCGATCATAGGTGGATATTATGGCCCAACGATGGGTTGCCAATGATCATCTACCAATCCTTCAATAGGTTGATATTTGGCTTTGTAGGACATTTTTTGACTGTCCGCAATGTAATAGCCAAGATAGAGGTAAGGAAGATTTAATTCCAAAGCCTGTTGAATTTGCCATAGGATGCTAAAGCTTCCGTAACTAGCGGAGGTATTGCTGGTATCAAAGAAGGTGTACACAGAGGAGATGCCTTGATCTAAGACATCAATCATGCTCACCATACGCAAATGCCCAGGTTGAGAATCATTGGGACCATCCCGAAATTCAACAATTCTGGAATTAACGCGACTTTGTAACAGAAACTGCATGTACTGGTCTTGCCCATCTTGATCCATATCGCCACCAGCATGACGCTCATTTTGGTAGCGTTGATATAGTTGGAAGTGTTCTTCTTGATAACCCAAGTTCAGAACGCGAATATCCAGGCCAGCATGTTTTTTCCAGGAGCGTTTCTGACTGCGATTGGCTACAAAGTGCTTCACTGGGATACGGGTTGCAGTGCAAGCATTGCATTCATCGCAATAAGGGCGATAGGTATATAAGCCGCTGCGACGAAATCCCGCATTCACTAATTCACCATATAAATCAGCATGAATTAAATGAGAGGGCGTAGCTACCTGTGAGCGCGCAGTTTTTCCCGGCAAATAGCTGCAGGGATAGGGGGCTGTTGCGTAGAACTGAAGTTCAGTTAGGGGAAGCTCTTTTAGTAGGGTCATAGCCAGTGACGCAGAATTGCCTTATCAAATTTCCAGGGAATCTCTATATTAGTTTGCTTTAAGGCAATCTGCAGATGAGTTAGAAATTCATCACGAGAAATTGGGGCTGCGCCCAAAGAGTCTAGGTGCGCAGTCTCCTGCTGGCAGTCAATCATTTTGACTTGATGCCCATCACACCAGGCAGCGAGAGCGGCTAAGGCGATTTTGGATGCATCGGTTTGATGGCTAAACATAGATTCCCCGAATACCATGCCGCCAAATGCGACACAATAAAGTCCACCAATCAGTCTGTCAGACTCTTTTACAGCAATGCTGTGGGCATGACCTTGTTCATGAAGCTGGGTATACGCATCCATGATTTCATGAGTGATCCAGGTACCGTCTTGATCTTTGCGTCTGGCAGTTGCGCAAGAGCGAACCACAGCTCCAAAATCATCATCTACGCAAATGCTTTTCTGTGGATCAGCGACAAATTGTCGAATCGTTTTCTTGAGTGAGTCATGGCATTTAAATTGCGTTGGCTTTAAGACCATTCGGGGATTGGGTGACCACCAGAGAACAGGTTGATTGTCTGAGTACCAGGGAAAGATTCCCATCTGATATGCGCGAGCCAATTGGCCAGGATAAATCCGTTCGCTAACAGCGATCAAGCCTGGAACACTGGGATCGGGATCTGGGCTATCTATTGGATTAGGAAAGTCATCCTGAGATCCCAGCCAATTGATGTTACTCATGCGCTTACGAAGTCTAGATTTTTTCTGTTGGCAGAATATCTCTGCTACGAACACCAAACTCAACATTCGAATCAAATAGTCCGGCAGTGCGATCGGCAAAGAACCATTCTAGAGTTTGTTTTACTGTTGGGAAGGCAATCTCACTCCACGGAATATCTTTCTCATGAAAAAGGGCAACCTCTAGACTTTCTTCTCCAGCATGAAAATCTGGTGAAGTCATCTTAGCGAGGTAGAAGAGGTGTACTTGCTCAGCATGGGGCACATTTAAGAGGGAATATAAAGGACCGATTTGCACAATCGCGCCAGCTTCTTCTTGGGTTTCGCGAGCCGCTCCAGTGCAAGTGCTTTCTCCAAGCTCCATGAACCCAGCTGGCAAAGTCCAATAGCCATGCCGAGGTTCAATGGCGCGACGACACAATAAGACTTGATCACCAAAGACGGGAATACTACCGACCACATTGCGTGGATTGAAATAATGAATAAGCCCACATGAATCGCAGACATGGCGTTCCCGCGAATCATCCGCAGGAATCTTGATGCTAATAGGCGCTGCGCAGTGTGAGCAAAACTTCATGCAGACTTTCTAAAAATGGGCGGGGATCAGACCACGTAATGCATTGCTAAGCATAATCTCTTTAGCATGACGCACATCATCAATAGTCAGGTTAGCCTCATGGGCATTGAATTGGGGATCATTCAAGATGATGGACCTCATCACCCCAGGTAGCAGGCCTGCAGAAACGGGAGGCGTTAGCCAGCGATCTCCAGACTTAATAAAAATACTGCTTCTCCCACCTTCAGTAACAAATCCCTGCTCATTAATAAATAGGGCATCAAAGCCACCATGATGCTCTGCTAGTTTCCAGGCTTGGTCATACAGGTGTCGGCTGCTTACTTTGTGTCTTAACAAGATATTTCCGGAGTACAGAGTCGCTTTACTGGGATCAGGCAGAATGTCTTTTGCCCAAAATATCTTTACTGATTCTGGTAATGGATTAATTGCGGTAATTTGGCAACTGGGTTTGCCGGATGGATCCAAATCTAAGCGCAATCGATATTCAGTATCGCCAGAACAATTGATGCAAGTATCTTCAATGGATTTAATAATATCGGGCATCGAATGGGGGATGCCTAGCGCCAGAGCGGATTGAGTTAAACGGTTCAAGTGAAGTTGAATATGTTGAGGCTTATGCGCGCGAACCAAGATCGTTTCAAATAATCCAATCTCGCTTGGCATCTTGCTCAAGAATGCCGCCTTGATTTGACACTCCTCCCATTCCTGGTCAGCCTCAGAGTCAATCGTAATACCCGCACCAATGCCCAAAGTAAATGTTTTGGTATGTGACTGATTATCTCGATCAATTTCTAAAGTACGAATAGGAACGCTAAATGCAAAATCTCCATTTGGATCTAACCATCCCAGCGCACCACAATAGTAGCCACGATCTTGCGGCTCTAATTCTTGAATAATTTCCATGCTGCGTTTTTTGGGGGCGCCAGTGACTGAGCCACAGGGAAAAACAGCATGCATCACATCCCGAAGATCTACATCAGGCTTCATCTCGGCTTGCACTGTGGATGTCATTTGCAGGACATCACCGTATCTTGCAACCTCAAAAAGCTGAGGGACTGTGACGCTGCCCGGCAATGCCAGTCTGCTCAGGTCGTTGCGTAATAAATCCACAATCATGACGTTCTCAGCTTGATTCTTGGCATCTTCGGACAAATGTTCTGCTGAGTCACTTAATGCGCTGGCAGTACCTTTCATAGGCATTGCTTTTAAAGTACTGCCTTGTTTCTGAATGAATAATTCCGGAGATTGAGATAGGATGTAGCTCGAGTCTTCAGCAATAAATGCACCAAATCTTCCCGGTTGACGGCCTCTTAATCTGGCATAGAGTGCTAGTGGGTCACCATACACATCGCCGGTAATTCGAAAGGTATGATTAATTTGGTAGCTATCGCCACTTCGGATGTACTCTTGAATAGCCTCAATATCTTTTGTGAACTGCTCTTCATTGACAGAAGAGTGCAGGTTGGCAACGCCGGCAATTTGAGATTCAGGATCGAGGATCGAAATGCGACTCTGGATAAAAGAGTCGACATCTTCCTTGCTCAAGCTCTTATGAGACTTAAAAGACCATGCCTGTATCAAAGGATGCTTATTGACGACGCGATGTGCAGGCCGTTCAATTCGATGAATATAAAGACCTAATTCATAAGCAAACGCAGCAACTACATATTCACCCTTGGTCAGGGCTTCTTTAATGTTGAGAAGACATTGATCTACGGCGGCAATTGTATCTACATGGCTGGACTGAGGGTATACAGTCCAGTCTTGCAAAACTTGTTCATAAAGGCGGCTACTGGGATTGGCCTGAGTGCTCTGGGCATCATCTAACAAGATCATGATATTGACCGCCAGAGCTCAATTAAGCCAGCAGAAATTATTTGAGAACAGTTGCCGATTCAATCGTGACCGTCTTGCTAGGTACGTCAGCCATGCGTCCCATTCTTGGCGCTGATGCAACCGAAGTTGGAGTTTTACGAATAGCATCAATCGTTTGAGTACCAGAAATCACTTTGCCGAATACGGTATAGCCATTGCCCATCGCATTTGGGTAATTCAATCCCTCATTGTCTTTTACGTTGATAAAGAACTGTGCAGTTGCAGAATCAGGATCAGAGGTACGAGCCATTGCAATGGTGTAGCTATCGTTTTTGAGACCATTTTGAGCTTCTGAAGCCACTGGAGCATTGGTAGGCTTTTGAGTTAAGTCCGGAGTAAACCCACCACCTTGAATCATAAAGCCATCGATCACCCGGTGAAATATAGTGCCGTTATAAAAACCGCTATTGACATAGTTCAAAAAGTTAGCAGTCGTCTTAGGTGCCTTGACAGAGTCTAGCTCTACGACAAAATTACCCATCGTGGTTTTGAATTCCACTTTAGGGCCGGCAAAGCTTGTTGCACTCGCGAGCAAGCTGGTGATGACAAATAGGGAGGCGATAATTTTGCGCATGAAGAGAACCCTTAAAATTTAAATAAAAAGACTAATGATTGATTGTATTGCTCAAAGGCCTGAAGGTACTTGGCCTGCATATTGATAGGCAGCCTCTTCAAACATCGTCGGCCTATCCAAATAATCTAAAGCCCAATCAATCGTATCAAGACCCCAAAATGCGTGGGAGTTGATTACCAAGGTCGGCACACCAAATGCACCATCAGCCTTTGCCTTTTCCGTATTGCTAATGAGCTTCGCCTTGATTTCTGGCGCATCTGGCTTTGGGGTATTTGCTGCTAAACCCAGGTATTGGCAAAAGTCCGACCAAGAGAGGTTGGGATCCTTGCCTTCTACCCAGACATACTCAAATGCACGCTCTACCATTTGCCATTGGGCATCTTGCTCTACTAGTAGGCGCTGAGCAGCAACAGTCAGAAAAGGGTGGTGCTCTGGAAATCGAAATGGCAGGCCTAGCTTTTCAGCAAGCCATACGCAATATTGATAGGTATGAGGGCGCTTAGCTTCGATCTCACCGGGTCCGCGATTATCGGTTGCTCGGAATAAGCCGCCAAGCAAGATCGGAACCAGTTGAATATCTACGCGCTTATCAAGGCGATGACGTTGCTTGATATAAAAATACGAGAAAGGAGAAATGATGTCGTAATACAAAGTCCCGACAACCGGCGCTGTGTTCTGTAGACCTTGGATCATTTCCTATTTGACTCCTCATCAAGCTTGCGTAAGAAAGCCATCTTCTCGGCAATCTGACTCTCTAGACCCCGATCAACAGGTTCATACCAATGGGGTTCTGCCATTCCTTCGGGAAGATAGGATTCACCAGCAGCGTAGGCATGTGGCTCATCATGGGCATAACGATATGCTTTGCCATGACCCAACTCTTTCATCAGCTTGGTTGGTGCATTGCGTAAATGATTGGGTACAGGTTTGCTTTGGTCATTAGCTACATAGGCTCTTGCTGCGTTATATGCCTTATAACTAGCATTACTTTTAGCTGCAATCGCTAAATAGACCACTGCTTGACCAAGCGCCAACTCACCCTCGGGCGAACCAAGTCGCTCAAAAGTTTGGGCTGCATCATTGGCCAATTGCATTGCCCTAGGATCAGCGAGTCCTATATCTTCCCAGGCCATGCGAATAATTCTGCGGGCAAGATAGCGGGGATCCGCTCCGCCATCTAGCATGCGGCAAAACCAATATAAAGCGGCATCCGGATTCGAACCGCGCACGGATTTATGAAGAGCAGAAATTTGATCGTAAAAATGATCGCCGCCTTTATCAAAGCGACGCGCTTGTACAGTGAGAGCATTCTCAATAAATTCCTGATCCACTTTCTGAATGTCAGAATTGGGTGTGGAGATAGCGTTGCGTACTTGCTCTACTAAATTAAGTAATCGACGTGCATCCCCGTCGGCATGTAAGATCAGACTATCGATTGCAGCTGATTCAAATTCGATATCAGGCATTGCATACTCACGTGCTCGATCAAATAATTGCTTAAGCTCAAGAGCGCTTAGCGACTTCAGAACATAGACCTGCGCACGTGATAGCAGTGCTGAGTTCACCTCAAAAGAGGGGTTTTCAGTAGTGGCGCCAATAAAAGTAAATAAACCAGACTCTACATGGGGCAACAATGCATCTTGTTGGCTTTTATTAAAGCGATGAATCTCATCCACAAACAAGATGGTTTGCTTGCCCTGGTGCGACATGCTCTGTTGTGCTTGCTCAATTGCTTCGCGAATTTCCTTAACGCCCGCAAGCACCGCTGATATTGCAATGAACTCTCGATCAAAAGCTTTCGCGGACAGCCTTGCTAGCGTAGTCTTGCCAACTCCAGGTGGACCCCAGAGAATCATCGAGTGCGGCTTGCCAGAAGCAAATGCTAAGTTGAGCGGCTTTCCGCTAGCCAATAGATGCGTTTGACCAATAACTTCTTCAATAGTTTTGGGGCGTAAGACTTCAGCCAAAGGTGGCGGAGGTGTTTGATCAAACAGATTGCCCATGTCAGCTGATTAGTTCTGCACAAACAGGATCACTAAGGCAGCCCAAATCAAGCAGCCGGCAGACACTAGCGTGAGTCGATTGCGTAAAGTGATAAAAGCTTCGCAGGCTGCTTCACTTGAAAAATAATATTGATACGTTTCTTTATCAATATTGCGCTGAATAACCAATGCAGAAGCCAAGATCACCAGACCCACTGGAATATAAATATGCAGAGCTACCCAAGCCACTAGGGCGGGTATTACTCCCCAAATCCAGGCATTGCGATCTTCCCAGCGATCACCAGGGGGCGCTTTGCCCAGCGTATGTAAATTGGCACCCCAATGCAATGCACCCATGAATGCGGTGATGACCGCACCATAACCAGCTAGAGACTCAGCACTTAAATAATTCAGGGGTGTTGGTGCTAACTGCACCATTAAAGCAAGACCGACAAAAGGAATTAAGCCGGCATAGGCTAATTTACGAACTAGGGGTGGCAATGGGTTCACAAAAACTTTTCTACTGTATTGAGGTTAATGAATGGTGCTGATTGAATTACTGATCGTAGGTATAGACACCGCGCCCAGTTTTTCTTCCAAGGTAGCCGGCGGCAACCATTTCACGAAGTAGTGGGCAAGGGCGATATTTAGAATCACTGAAGTTTTCAAAATAGACTTCCATAACTGCTAGGCAGGTATCGAGACCAATGAGGTCGGCTAAAGCGAGTGGGCCGATTGGTTGATTGCATCCCAACTTCATGCCGGCATCAATATCTTCTGGACTAGCTAGACCTTCAGAGAGAACAAAGAAGGCTTCATTAATCATTGGTAACAAAATGCGGTTCACAACAAAGCCGGGAGAGTTCTTGACGGTAATTGGCTCTTTACCAATTCGTTTGGCCATTTCAATAATGGCTGCGTGTGTTGCATCTGAAGTTTGTAATCCCCGAATCACTTCAACCAGTGCCATCATAGGAGGCGGATTAAAAAAGTGCATTCCAATGAAGCGGCTTGGATTGGAATCTAAAGCGGCAAGCTTGGTGATGGAGAGTGAAGAGGTGTTTGTAGCGATGATAGTTTCTTTACTAACGATCTCATCTACTTGCTTCAAAATCTTTTCTTTAACTGCTTGGTTCT
>ERZ1034363.1049-NODE-1049-length-16765-cov-13.749281_pt1 | contig 16765 bp, 16 predicted proteins | sample MGYA00520616_ERZ1034363 | MGnify/ENA primary metagenome ERZ1034363 (study PRJEB33736, sample SAMEA104284506) | Azolla filiculoides | biome: Urban; feature: Water surface; material: Ditch water | place: Netherlands | collected 2015-10-28 | depth 0-0.1 m ...
GGCAACTTCTCCTTCATTTTTTCCACAATATTAAACGCAGCTGGACAAATTGCAACATTTTTCAAAGTTAAATCTGAAATTTGTTGGAATTTCTTTCTGTCGGTATGTGGGAATTCTCGGCAGGCTTTTGGGCGTACATCGTAGATAAAACATTTGTTGTCGCTATCTAAAAACGTACAAGGAACACTTTTTAAAACGTAATCATTATCTTCATCAATGCGAAGATATTGGTCGATAAATTGCTGTGGTTTTTGTCTGAAACTCTTTGAAATTCGCTCAATATCAGCCGAAGTAAATAATGGTCCGGTTGTTTTGCAACAATTGGCACACTCCAAACAATCCGTTTTTTTGAATTCGGCATCGTGTAAATCTTGCATTACATAATCTAAATTCTTGGGTGTTTTCTTTTTTAACTTGTCAAAATACTTTTTGGTTTCGTTATGCGTATCTTTGGCAAGTTTTCCGAGTTCGTCGATTTTTGGTTTCAAGTTTAAAGTTTCAAGTTGAGCCACAAAGTTAAGAACTTGAAACTAAAAAACCCTGAAACTTTAAACAAAAAGCAATGAAAGACCTTTTCGGAAAAGCCATTTTAGACTATCAAACCAATAATTCTCCAGAAGATTTAATTACTGAAACTTCAATTTCGGAAGCAGATGAAATGAGCGTTGCCTATTTGTTTCGTGATTTTAAAGACATGCCCAAATTGGAACAAAAGGCTTTGCAATTAGCAAAAGGAAAAGTTTTAGATGTAGGTTGCGGTGCTGGAAGTCACGCTTTGTATTTGCAAGAAAAAGGTTTTGATGTTACCGCAATTGATATTTCGGAAAATGCAATTAAAGCTTGTGAATTGCGAGGTTTGAAAAATTGCAAAGTTTCGGATGTCTTGGACTTAGATACTTCAGAAAAATTCGATACTATTCTTCTTTTGATGAATGGAACTGGGATTTTCGGAAAAATGAATCAGATTTCGAAGTTCTTGCAAAAATTAAAATCTCTTTTAAACGGAGGTGGACAAATTCTAATTGATAGTTCGGACTTAATTTATATGTACGACCAAGACGAAGATGGTGCTTACGAGGTTCCTGCGAATGGTTATTATGGCGAATTAACGTTCACTATTCAATATAAAGGAGAAACCGAAGACACTTTTGATTGGTTATATTTGGATTATAACACACTACAAAACGCCTCAAATGCAAATGGTTTTGAATGCGAATTAATTTTAGAAGGGAAGCATTTTGATTATTTAGCGAAGCTATACATATAAAAACGAAAAATCCCAAAACTATCAATTTGGGATTTTTCGTTTATTTAAATGTCAAAGGCATTTTTAAGTTAATGCTAACTGGCTTTCCTCCTCTTGTTGCAGGTTGCCACTTTGGAGCTTTTCGCAAAACTCGAATTAATTCAACTGCCGAATTCGTTCCTAAATCGCGAACAACTTTTATATTTTTTACTTCTCCATTTTCATTTACGGTGAATTCAAAAATAATTTGTCCTTTTTTTTCAACTGTTTGAGTATCAAAATTGGTAATTATGTAATCGTAAAATTTATCAATTCCTCCATTTTGAAATTTGGCTTCGATAAACTCCCCATCTAAGTACACTTCATCTTCTCCTCCTAATTGAGAAAAGCTCAAGTTTGAAAACAATACAAATACGGCTAATACTAAAAACTTCTTCATATAATTAAGGAATATTCAAATATTTATGGGTTTGCAACGAAACTCTCCATTTCGGATTGTTCATTACATAATCAACTATCAAAGGAGTCACTTCTTCTTTTTTACTCCACTCAGGTTGTAAAAACAAAATCGCGTTTGGATTCACTTTAGCTGCTTGTTCTTCTGCAAAAATGAAATCGTGTTTGTTATAGATGATTACTTTTAATTCGTTAGCAATATTATAAGCGCTTTGAACTGGTAATTTATTTTTCTTTGGAGATAAACAAAACCAATCCCAAGTTCCTGAAACCTCATAGGCTCCAGACGTTTCAATATGTACTTTTAAATTTTGTGCTTTTAATTTTGAAGTCAACAATGTCATGTCCCAAGTTAAAGGTTCTCCACCGGTAACTACAACTGTGTCGGCATATTTTTTGGCGTTGGCAACAATTACATCGGTATTCGTTGGAGGATGTAATTCGGCATTCCAACTTTCTTTTACATCACACCAATGGCAACCTACATCACAACCGCCAATTCTAATGAAATAAGCTGCTGTTCCTGTGTGATATCCTTCGCCTTGAATCGTATAAAACTCCTCCATTAAAGGCAACATTTCGCCTTTTTCAACCGCTAATTGTGTTTCTTTCTTCAACATTTACTTTTAAAATAGTTTGCAAAGATACTTCATTTAATTAAGAATTAAAATCATCTTTATTTTACAAACAAAAAAAGCCAGTAAAATACTGGCTTTTTATATTCTTGAGAATAATTTATTATTTTAATGATTTTAAAGAATCAGTAGCATAAGCATTTGTAGCATCTAACAATAATGTTTTATTGAAAAACTCTTTTGCTTTTGCTATATCAGAATTTGCATAATGCGCACCGATATTATTATATGACTCAATTAATTTAGATTTGTTTGATGGTTTAGCCATTTCTTCAGCACCTTTAGCTGTAATTTTTTCTAAATATGCCTCATAATTCTTAGCCATATTTTCATCATTCTCTAACAATCTATTGCATCTTGCTTTAAAAATATAAGCGTCTTGATAATTTGGCGAAGATTTTAAAACGTTATCAAATGCTATCTCTGCTTTTTGTAAATCTTCAATATTTGGTTTAACACCATTCTTATTGTTATCATAATAAACAGACAAACCATAGAACAAGTTATCATCTAAGTAATTTTTGTTATCTGATTTAGAAGCTCCAACTTCAAAAATTGAAGCCGCTTCTTTATATTGTTTTTGTTCAAAAAACTTAGCACCTATCGCATTAAATTCATTAACAATAATTGCTTCTTTTTCAACCGCTTTATTTAATTCCGCTACAGCTTCTTTTAATAAAGTTGCATCTATAGTTTTACCATCTGCACTAGTTCCTTTTTTAATCTTTGCTAAACCTAAATACAAATAATCACGACCAATTATTTTATTATTAGGGTTTGACAAATAATCATTTAAAGATTTAATAGCTAGATCTGTATTTCCATTTTCATAAGCAGCATATCCTAAATAACGTAAAATTCTTGGATTTACATTATCTAATTCTTTCATTTTATTTGCTTCAACTTCAAGTGCTTTATACTCTTTTGCTAGAATTAAGAAATCCGCATAACGCATACGAGAACTTAAAGAATAGTCTGTCATAGACATGTATTTTTTATAAAATTCTAACGCTTTTGCAATATTTTGAGTATACGTTTTTGGTTGATTGTTTGCCCAATAATAATAAGTTTCAGCTAATTCTCTATAAGCAGGACCATAATTTGGATTTGCAGCAACCACCTCATTTAATGCCTTTTCTGCTTCAACATATGCTTTTGCTCCTTTTAACAAAACGCCAGACTGCATTTTAGCACGAATTAATGTTGGATCAAATTTATATGCATCTCTATAAGCAACATATGCATCATTTTGATTTTTATCACCATAATATGCGTCACCAAGTGCTAATAAAACTTTAGCATTTTCTGGATGATTTAATTTAGCTTTCAACATTACTTCTATAGCAGCTTTGTAATTTGGCTTATCTGCATTCATATAAGCTTGAGCCACATAGATGTATTCTTCAAAATCTTTCTTTTTAGTATCTTTTAATACTAAATCAAATTTTGTTTTCGCTTCAGCAATTTTATTGTTATCTAAATCTATTTGACCTAAACCAATTTGATTAAGCTTTGAAAATTCTGAAGCACTTACACCTTTATCAAAAAATAATTTTGCAGAATCCTGCACGTTTTGCTTAATATATATTGTACCCAATAAAAATGCAGCTTTACCATTAGATGGTTTGGCTTGATAGATTGCTTTTAATTCAGATTTTGCTTTTTCATATTGTTCAGCATCAATAGATTTATTAGCTTGAGCAAAATCTTGCGCATTGCTAATAGTTGCTGTTGCTAATAATGCAATACTAAAAACTAATGTCTTTTTCATACCTAATTTTATTTATTTTCTTCTTTAATTATTTCTTTTCTAGTTACAATTTTGCGGCTTGGGAAGCGAGCTGGAACCAAACCTGCTTGTAAAACAATTCGTTGTCCTTTTTCTCCTGTAATAAATGAACCAAAGCCCATTCCAAGACCTGCATAACCTTGACAATTTATAATATACAAATCACGTGCCAAAGGATATTTTTGAGAAGCAATCATGTCTTGACTTGGAAAAACAAACTCGTTTTGATTAATTCCTTTTACGCTTAACATTTTAATTGCATCTACATATTTTTGATTTTCAACTGTTGGTTGTGTAAGCCAATTTAAGCCCACAATACCTACATATTCAGGGTTTTCAGCAATATATTTTATCAATTCTTCACTTGTATTTACAGAAAAAATATTATCTGCTTGAGGTATAGTTTCAATTTTTGCTAATTCTGTTAAACTGCGAACAGTACTAGAATTAGCACTTTCAAAAACTAATCCTTTAATTGATGCAATATTTTTTCCATTCAAAAAATTTACCACATCAGCCAAATCAATTGAAGTTGTAGCCGAAGAAATTCCTTTTATAAAAACAACACCATCTGTTGCAAAATGTGTAACTTTTGGCGTTATATTTTTGTTTTTAATTTGTGTTTCTTCAGCAACTGATAATTTTCTCGACAAGATTGCGATTTTTTGTTTTCCAGAAAGCAAAGCTGCAATTGCTTGGTTTTCGGGTTGTGAAACAATATTAATAGTTGCATCATAATTTGTTTCAAAAATAATTTTTTGATCTTCTACGATTGGAAATAAAGTTTCATCAACTACTATTTCTGCGTTTCCTTTCAAAATATTTTCACTATTTTTTGCTTCATCCTTTTTGGAACAAGAAAATGAAATAAAAAATAATGCTAGTAAAAGAAAAATATAACGGTAAGTAGTTTTCATAAAAATTAATCTTTATTAAAAAAACGAAAAAATCTTAAAAATGAATACACAATTAAAACAACTCCAAGAGCTAATCTATAGTTTGGCGCCATATTTAATGACAACTCTTTCCAGAAAATAATTATTAATCCGAAAAACAAATAGATTAAAAATAGGAGTACTCCTATAGCAAGAAGAAACCGCTCTTTGAGCGATTTCTCCATAAATTTATTAGCTAATTTTTTGAGCATTATTCAGCTGCAGCTTGAATTGTAATAGGAAGCTGGTACTGTACTCTAATTTTTTTACCATTGTTTTCACCTGGCGCCCATTTTGGACAATTTTTAAGTACTCGAATAGCTTCTTTATCTGTTCCGTGACCAATATCTTTTAATACTTTGATATCCGTTAACGAACCATCTTTTTCAACTACGAACTGTACAAATATTCTACCTTTTAATCCGTCCACTTCTGGAACTTGGAATTTACTTCCAACATATTTGTAGAATTTATCAATACCACCTGGGAATTCTGGTTTAACAGAAATAACAGCCATGTTGTACACATTATCGTCTTCAACAGGTTTAGTTGGACCATCACCTACAGGTTTCTCAAATTGACGTTCAGCATCTTCATCTCCTTTTCTGTTTGCATCAGAAATATCTTTGTCTTTCATATCATCAATCTTAGCAACAGCTTCAGTTACTTCTTCTGTTTTTGCTACGACTGGCTTAACGAATTTCACTTGATCCACTTTTGGAGGTGGTGGAGGTGGAGGTGGTAAATTTTTAATTTCCTCTACTTTTTTTGGAGGTAATTTAATGGTTACAATTTTTTCGTCTAATGTAGTCTCCTCTTTAGCCGTTGCACTTTCAATTAATGCCATAATTTTTGGCGTGCTCAATGCTAGAACAAAAACGAATGCACCTAATATCATTGCAATCGCAGTTGTTTTTGGATTTTTTTTACGCAATTCATAAGCACCATATGCTTGATTACGTCCTTCAAAAACGATATCTAACCACGAAGTTTTTAATATATCTAATTTCATTTTCCTTAATTAATAGATTACTAAATAAGCTACTGCTTATTTCTCTTCAATTAGTTTTTTCTCCTCTGGAGTAAAATCGTTCACGATAGCGTAAGTTGGTACATCTGTAATTGCCATTTCATCTAATATATCTACAATATTTCTATAAGTAGATTTTTTAGAAGGTTTAATAATTACAATTAAACCATCACCAGGTTTACTTCCTGGTTTCGCTGCGCAATATTCAGCAACCGACTTAACTCTTTTAACTAGTTCTTTTCTGATACCATTCTTACCATAAGTAGCATCTGTAGGTTTACCATTAGGCTCTGGAGCCTCTAACAAACCGTGGAACCATTTAATTTTATTATCATCTCCCAATAAAATAGTCATAGTTCTCTTTTGATCTACTTTGATATCTTTTTCATCAGTTTTCTCATCACCTTTATCCGGCAAGCCTAAATTCATAGCTTGTGGTTTAGATAACGATGTTGTCAACATAAAGAATGTAATCAATAAGAATGCCAAATCCACCATGGCAGTAAGATCAACTTTTGCGTTGCTTTTCTTACTTCTTACCTTGCCGCCTTTGTCACCACCACTCTCGGTATTTAATTCAGCCATTATTTATTTTTTTTATTTTAATAATCTTTACCTCTAAGACCTGTAACTAAATCAAATTGATTAACTTTTTGGTCTTGTAACATATCCATCACTTTTTTAATGGCTGGATATTCTTGTTTTGCATCGCCTTTAATAGCGAAGTTAAGGTCTTTATCTGCTATCTCAGAAGTAGCAATACGCGCATTATATATCCACTCTTTTAACTGATTATCTGTAGAATCAGCAGGAATTCCAGGTTGAAATCCAGGCTTGTTTCTATCAGAACTTTTCATTGCAATGATTTGACTTAAATTTTGAATCGGAACTCCGAAAGATTCAATCAGTGCAAATTGTTCCATTTCTTTTTCAGAAAAAGAAAGTTTATATTTTTGAGCCATTAATTCCAGTGTACGCTTTCTAACGTCTCTTCCGGTTACTCCAAAAAATATACTAATACTATCTTTAGCATTTACATCTTTCCCTATAGTGATTGTTGCCAAATCAGTTTCTGGCAATTTTGTTTTCACTGTAGAAGAAGGCGTATCAACAGGAAGTGGCTCTTGTTGTTTTGCTGTAGCCGTCAAAATAAAGAAGGTAAGCAAAAGGAAAGACACGTCACACATTGCTGTCATGTCGATAGACGTAGATTTTTTGGACATTTTAATTTTAGCCATTAATTCTTTTTTAGTGTTTAAAACTTTTTTGAAATATTCTTCTTAAAAATTCTAATACTTATTTAGTTTTTTAAACTTCCTCTGAAACGTCTGTAAGTATTAACAAGTGTAGATCCAGCTTCGTCGATTGAATATGTTAATGTATCAATTTTTGAAGTAAAGAAGTTATACGTTACAATTGCTAAAGCAGAAGTAAAGATACCTGTAGCTGTATTAATTAACGCTTCAGAAATACCATTTGCTAATGCAGCTTGGTCTGGAGTTCCAGTTGAAGCTAACGCACCAAACGCTTTGATCATCCCTGTTACCGTTCCTAATAATCCTGCTAATGTACCTAAAGATACTAATGTAGAAAGAATTGTTAAGTTTTTCTCTAACATTGGCATTTCTAATGAAGTTGCTTCTTCTACTTCTTTTGCGATAGTTTCTGCTGCTTCTTCACTAGTGAATCCTTCTTTTTTAACTTCTTGATATTTTACTAAACCTGCTCTTACTGCATTAGCTACAGAACCTTGTTGGTTATCACATGTTGCAATAGCACCATCAATATCTCCTGAAGTAATACTAGCTTGAACATTTTTCATGAATTTATCTAAACTACCTTTTCCAGCTGCTTTAGAAATAACAAAGAAACGCTCAAATGAAAAAACAACTACCATTAATAATAATCCCATCAATACTGGTACGATTGGTCCACCTTTATAAACCATTGCTAAATAGTTTCCTGGTAGTGGATGTCCTGTATTAACTCCACCTTCGAAGTTAGAACCATCTCCCATAATGAAACTCCATACTATCCATCCAATAAAGATACACCCTACAATAACAAGTCCTGAGAAAATACTACCTCCGTTTGAACCAGTTTCTTTTTTTACGTTTGCCATTTTTTTAAAAATTTTATTAGTTTTAAAATGTTGATTATTCTGTTAAGTGTTACAATTCAAACTTAACCGGGGTCAAATTTAATTTTTTACTTTGAAAAAAAAAACTTTTTTTGGGTTTTTACACCTAATGTTAAGAAATAATAACAATAAGTTTACCAACGTGTAAAGTTAATGTTAAACCATATTCTTTTTTTATCGTAAAACTTTAACATAATCTCTTTAAAAACGAGAATATTTTTCTTTTATTATAGCAACTAATAAAAAAATATTCATTTAATTACTTCTCTTTGCTTGTTGCAAAAAAAACAATAACTTGCACTACTAATTCATGAAATTTTTCAAAAAAATGAGCAAAACAACCGATTTTAGCACACACATAATCGATGGGTATACATGTAAAGGCAATTTTATTACTTTGGGTGGTGGAATTATAGATGGAGAAGCAATTGCAAACACACATGTCAAAATCCCTTTAAAAACATTAAATCGTCATGGGTTAATTGCTGGTGCTACAGGTACTGGAAAAACCAAAACTATTCAAGTTTTATCTGAACAATTGTCGCTAAACGGAATTCCAGTTTTAATGATGGATATTAAAGGAGATTTTTCTGGAATTGCAATGCCGGGTGAAGAAAAACCGTTTATCACAGAGCGACATGAAAAAATTTCGATTTCATATGAAACTAAAGGATTTCCGGTAGAATTAATGACGATTTCAGAGCAAAATGGTGTTCGATTACGAGCTACGGTTTCTGAATTTGGACCTGTTTTATTTTCAAGAATTTTAGATTTAAATGACACACAAGCTGGTGTAGTTTCAGTAATTTTCAAATACTGTGACGATAATAGTTTGCCATTATTAGACTTAAAAGACTTTAAAAAAGTATTACAATATGCCACCGAAGAAGGTAAATCTGAATTTGAATCTGAATATGGAAGAATTTCAACCAGCTCTACAGGTTCAATCTTAAGAAAAATCATCGAATTAGAGCAACAAGGTGCGGAGTTGTTTTTTGGTGAAAAATCATTTGATATTCAGGATTTACTTCGCATTGATGAAAATGGTAATGGTTATGTCAACATCATTAGATTAACTGATATTCAAGATCGTCCAAAACTTTTCTCCACTTTTATGCTGAGTCTATTGGCTGAAATATACAACACCATGCCTGAACAAGGTGATGCAGAACAACCAGAATTAGTTATTTTTATTGATGAAGCACATTTGATTTTTGACCAAGCAAGCAAGGCTTTACAAGACCAAATTGAAACTATCATAAAATTAATTCGTTCAAAAGGAATTGGCGTTTATTTCATTACCCAAAATCCTATGGATGTTCCAACAGGTGTTTTAGCACAATTGGGATTAAAAATACAACATGCTTTGAGAGCATTTACAGCGAATGATAGAAAAGCAATCAAAATGACCGCTGAAAATTATCCCGATACTGATTTTTATGAAACGGATGAAGTATTGACATCATTAGGAATTGGTGAAGCCTTTGTAACAGCATTAAGCGAAAAAGGAACTCCAACGCCATTAGTAGCCACAATGATGCGCGCTCCAATGAGCAGAATGGATATTTTAACAACATCCGAAATTGAAACTTGTATTGCTAAATCAAAACTGGCTAAAAAATACAATGAAGTTTTAGATCGAGAAAGTGCTTATGAGTTGTTAAACAAAAAAATAGCTGAAGCACAAGAAATTGCTACCGAAGAAGAAGAACAAAAAGAAGAAACTAAAAGAGCAAAAGAAGAACCAAGCACAACCGAAGTCATAGGAAAATCGATTACAAAAGTGGTTACGAGTGCGAGTTTTATTCGCGGCGCTTTTGGGTTATTAATGAAGATGTTTAAAAGATAGTTGGAAAATTGAAGTTGGAAAAAATAATTTTCAAACTTTCATCCTTTTAAACTATAACCTCATAAACTAAAAAATGAAAGGTTTTATCACAATAGGACTACTAATACTTTCTAATGTTTTTATGACATTGGCTTGGTATGGACATTTGAAATTTAAAGAATTAAAATGGTTTGAGAACGCAGGCTTAATCACGATAGTTTTGATTAGTTGGGGATTAGCTTTGTTTGAGTATTTTTTTCAAGTTCCTGCAAATAAAATCGGATTTCAAGGTAATGGTGGCCCTTTTTCATTAATGCAATTAAAAGTGATTCAAGAAGTAATTACTTTAGTAATCTTTGTGATTTTCTCGATGCTATTCTTTAAAAACGAAACCTTCCGATGGAATCACGCAGTAGGATTTTGTTTTTTAATATTGGCAGTTTATTTTATTTTTAAGAAGTAACAAAATGAAAAAATATTTTATCCAAAAAGCACCATTTGTAGTTCCAACAACTGATGGTAAATTGATAGAAGAACACCATGGATTGGCAACTACAAACAATTCCAGCATTTCTATTGCGCATATGATTGCGCCACCAGGTTGGAGCGAACCTTTTCAAACACCTGAATTTGATGAATACACCTACATTATTAAAGGTAAAAAACAATTTATCATCGAAGATGAAACAATAATTTTAGAAGCAGGTCAATCCATAAAAATTGAGAAAAACACACGCGTTCAATACTCAAATCCGTTTGATGAAGTTTGTGAATATTTGGCAATTTGTTTGCCAGCTTTTGATTTTAACAAAGTTCATAGAGAAGAAGATTAATTTTTCTTCTCTACATCTTTTAATAATCCTAAAGCGAAAAAACCAATAATTAATCCAGCTAGAATAATAGCGGTCCATAAAAACCATTTGGTTTGCCAGAATTGTTGTATTGGTTTTGCTTTATTAAAATTTATCTCTTTAAAATCTGAAATTCTGACTATTTTTAATTTAGACAAATCATTCGGCAAAAATTTTATCAAATCGTATTGAGGTTTTGACAAAGTAGAATCAACAATTAGTTCATAGTTTTTAGATGCATCCAAATCTGCTATCAAATAAAATTGATTTTGTAATAATTGAATCTCATGAATTTCCAACGGCTCATTATCTAAATTTTCAATTTCTATTTCGAAATCTTTTGCTTTAAAACTTTCCCACTTAAAACTATTGGCTGTATTTGAATCTAAATTAAAATTAGCAACTAACTTTCTGTAAGTTTTTACTCTCCTGGTTTCATTTATAAAGACAGAACCAGCTCTAAAAAATCTAGAATTTCTAATTTTAAAAGTAATTCCATCTATGGTATGAAAATCATTTGCTGAAAACTTAATAATGGTTTTCTTGTTCGTTTTATCAACAACTATTTTATGCTTAAAATCTTTTAATACAGCTGTTGGCACTACCTTATTTTCTCCCATGTAATAGCCTACTTCTAAAAGATTTACAGGCAAAGAGTTCTTGTTGTTAAACTCAATTTTTAAATATCTATAAGAGTTATTAGGAAATGAAACGGTTTTTCTAACATACGTTTTTTGAAAATCATTTAAATCATACAACATTGAATTCATTACTAATCCAAACCAATGAATTCCATCATCACTTCCACTTATATTGAATTCTTTATTAATTCCTGTGTTAGCAATTTTCAAACTTAATTCTGAACAGTATTTCATTCTATCAACTACATTTACAACATAGTATGAAAGCGAATCTTTAATCTGCTTTTTTTCTGCTATTCTTAATTGAGCGTATCTGTTTGAAAAAAAATTATCTTTATTAAAATCAACTACAAAAGGAATTTCTTTTTTTCTTTCATCATAAAGTCTCAAAAAATCAAAATTTTCATTACTAGCAGCTCGAACTCTAGGTTCAATCAAAACTTTGTAAAATCCTTTTTCTTGTACTTTTTCAACAATTCCACTATGGCTTTGGCCAAAGCAAAAAATCGAAATAAAATAAATCGGAACAATTAAATTAATTTTCATCTGAACTAGCATTTTGAGATTCATCTACCACTAATTTTTTGATTTTTTGATATACAAACGAAATAATCAAAATCAACACTCCTAATAATATGAATGCAATTATTTTACCTGTTTCAGAAACATTATTGATATCGTAAACGAATAATTTTACAATTGTTAATCCTAACAAAGATAACGCAATGATTCGCAATTGTTTCCACAGCTTTTTGATTCCAAATATTAGTAATGCGAAAGATAAAATTCCCCATAAGATTGGATAGCCAATTTTTATTACTTGCACTTTTATGATGTTTAATTTGCCTTGAACGTTGTATTCGTTACTGTAAAAAGTTTCTTTTGGCAAATCAGAACCTTTAAAATCTTCGTCAATTTGGTTTAGAATAGTTGTTGATTCTACTGCGAATAAATTATGTACAATTAATTCGTTGCTCAAAATATAAACACCGCAAAACACTAAAATCCAAACCGCAATTTTAGATTTTAAAAAAGCAATGTGGGATTTATTTAGAATTTGATTTGCTAAGATTAGAATATAATAGGTTAAACAAGCCAAAATAATGTAATGAAAATTAAATGCAATTGAATAGTTCAAGTTGTTGGTAATATTCCAAAGCACTTCTTTTGAAGGAATATTATACCACCAAACCACATACAAAGCAACATTAACCATAACGAGTACCGTTGCAATTTTTTGAACCAATTCTTCTTTAGATTTTATTCCGAAGAAAACTAATACGGTGCTAAAAATAAAATGATATCCAACCGACAATGACAAAGCTGACGATGAATTCGCAATATGCTTACCAGATTGGTGAATAATTTCAAAAATTCCAACAAAATATCCTAGAATCAAAGCAATCCAGATAATACCATTTCGATAAAAAACGGGATCAAAGTCGATTTTAAAAATAGAAGTGGCTTCGTTTTCTTTTTTCAACAAGAAATAAGTTCCAATTAAAAATAACAAAACTACAATTCCGGTAATGAAAATAGGATTCAATATAACCAAAAGTTCATTGTTTGAAAAACGATACTGCTCATCCCAATCAATAATTAAACTAATAATTGATAAAAACTGAACTACCATTGCGCCCAATTTAAACAAACTGATTTTAGATTTTTGTGATAACCAAAATAACAAAACCGCTTCGGCAGCCCAAAACAATGTAATTTGATTACCTTCAAACTGAATTGGAATCGTTAATGTTACAAATGTTAGTACCAAACCAATTAATAAATACACCGCATTTTTATCCAACCCAAATTTCTTGAATAAAATAGCTGCATAAACTAAATTATAAATCGCCAACGAAAGCGTGAACAAACCTTTGAATTCAATTCCCCAATTATGTAAAATTCCCATTCCTAAACCAAAATACACAAATGTATTGGCAACTACTATAAAGTAATCTAATGTAGAAAATTCGCCCTTTCTTCTTACATTATTTAAAACGGCAACAATACTGAAAACAAAATAATACAACGTAGCAAAAGCTAAAGCGCCTTGATGTGGTAATTTATCCGCATACAATTCTTTGTAGTACCAAGAAGAGAAAAGCAAATTAGTAAACACGAAAGATAAAATGGTGACTAAATTCCATTTTTTATAATAGGCAATTCCAAGAATTCCGATGTTTAAAATAGCGATATAAGTAAATAAAACTATATAATTTCCAGCACCAGTACTTACCATAAACGGAACGGCAAATCCTCCAATTAAAGACAAAACGGCTAATTCTTGTCGATCATAATTCACTGAAACAAACGTACTAAAAGCAGTAATTACGACCATAATTGCAAAAGCAACCGTTTGACTAAACAAATGATAATCATGGAAAGCTATGGCAATAGTAAAATAAAAAATACTAATCGCACCAGCAACCATTACCGAACTAAATGCTTTGTAATTTTGTCTTAATTTATGAGCCACACCCATTACTAACGAACCTGCAAGAATTCCAATACCAACTCGAGCGGTTTCGTTAATCCAATCTTTATCGATAGCGTATTTTACAAAGAAACTAATTCCCAAAACCAGAATTAAAATTCCAATTTTATTGATTAAGTTTTCTCCTATGAATTTTTCTAAATCGGGATTATTTTCTTTGAAATTTTCAAACCAAGTTTTCTCTGGTTCTCTTGCTTGTTCTGGTTCAATCGCTTGAATATAGATTTTCTTTTTGACTTCTTCTTTTTCTTTAACAGAATCTACAACTGGAATGATTTCAGGTGTTTTTTCAACAGCTTCAATTGGTTTTTCTACTATTTCTTCCACAATTGGTTTTGGAATAATAGCTTCTTTTTGAATTTCTGGAGCAACTTTTGGAATGTCTTTAACCGATTTTGAACTCAATTCATCTCTCAATTCATTGATTTTTTCGTGTAAACGATAAACCGTATCTTGAAGTTGCTGAAACTTTGAATTGATATTGGTTAAAAGTACAATCACAATAACCAAAATGGCAAGTAATAAAATAGTATCCATGAAAGTGAATATTTAGTCCATTTCAAAGATAAACTATTTTGTAAGAAAAAAATCCAAATTTCAAATTAATGAAACTTGGATTTTAATTATTTCAATAACTCTAAAATCTTATTTTCTACTTCTTCTGAATTCCAAATTTCTTGAATATTATCGATTTTCAATACCTCTTGCATGATTTCATTTTGAAAATCACCGATTGCTAATGCTTCAGAATAGGGTTGTAAACTAAAAGTTACTCTACTATATAAAGGTAACCACTTATCTGGATGTTTGTCAGAAAACCATTTTTCGATTTTCTTTTGTAATAGAAATTTCTCATCGGCAGTTTTGGCACTCATTTCTATAAAATTTCTTCTCGAAAGTTCGGCAATTGCATCAGCATTTGGTTTTCTTGAAACTTCATATTCTGAAAATATTTTTGTCCAATCGTCACCGTACTTTTGCATCATTTCACTCAAAATAGTAATATCTTCAAATCCTGCATTCATTCCATGCCCATAAAATGGTACAATTGCATGCGCAGAATCTCCAATTAATGCCACTTTATCTTCAAATGTCCAAGGAAAACATTTCATAATAGCTAAATAACTATTAGGGTTTCTAAAAAAATCACGTACTAAATCTGGAATAACATCTTTTGTATCAGGAAAATATGTTGCAAAAAACGAAACCAATTTTTCTTCATTAGTCAACGATTCGAAAGAATTTTCACCTTCGATTGGCATAAATAAAGTACATGTAAATGAGTTATCCAAATTAGCCAATCCCATCAACATAAAGTTTCCTCTTGGCCAAATATGCAACGAATGAATATCAATTTTTGGTGAACCATCCGCATTGGCTGGAATATGCAATTCTTTGTAACCAATTTTCATAAATTCTTGCGAATAATCAAACATTGATTGACGTTGCATTCTGTGTCTTATTCTAGAAAAAGCGCCGTCAGCTCCAAAAACTTTATCGTATTTTAATTCGGTCCAATCTCCTTGTTCTGTTTCACCTTCCCACAAAGTTGCTGTGGCTAATGTTACATCCCAAATTTTTCGCTCAAAATAAAATGTTACACCTTCAGCTTCAGCTAAATCAACCATTTTTCTATTTAAAACGCCACGCGATAATGAAAAAATTGCTTCACCTTCTTTTCCATAATATTGATAATTCAACTTTCCATCTTGTAAATGAATTGCTCTTTTATCTACTGGAATTCCAATTTTTCTAATTTCATCTTCTAAACCAACATCTTTCAACGCTTTCCATCCTCGATTTGACATCACCAAATTAATTGAACGTCCTGAAAATTCAACCGTTCTTATATCGGGACTTCTGTCGTAAACATGAACAATATGCCCTGCTCTTTTTAAATAGATTGCCAGTAAAGTTCCTACTAATCCAGAACCTACAACAGCAATTTTTTGTGGGGTTTGCATGAAGATTTTTGTAAAAATTTGGATAGCAAAAGTAAGCAATTATAAATTTTAATTCCTGAATTTTATCATATTTTCAATCCAAAACAATGTTTTGTTTAATTATTTTTAATTTTAATTAAACAAAATTATATCTTTGAATAAAAATCTCATGAGAAAAATAACTAAAGAAGATTTATTCCAAATGGCTAAAGTTCCAAGATTGAACTTGGTTAATTGTTTAACCGGTTACAAATCAGCTAATTTAATTGGAACCATATCCGCTGAAGGCGTTTTGAATGTTGCCATTTTTAGTAGCGTTACGCATTTAGGAAGCGAACCACCTTTGTTGGGATTTATTTTAAGACCTATGACTGTTCCCAGAGATACCTATAAAAATATAAAAGAAATTGGATATTTTACGGTAAACCACATAACCGAAGAAATGATAGCAGATGCACATCATACATCTTCAAGTTATGAAGAGCCTATTTCAGAATTTGACAAAACTAAATTAGAATCTGAATTTATAGACCATCACAAAGTACCTTTTGTAAAAGGAAGTCCAGTAAAACTATTGTGCAAATATGTAAACGAATATAAAATCATAGAAAACGATTGTATTCACATTATTGCTTCTATAGAAACTATATATGCGGATAAAAATCTCTTTCACGATGACAATTGGATGCAATTGGACAAAGGAAATATTGTTGCTATAAATGGATTAGACGGTTATGCCGTTCCAAAATTAACCGACAGATTTCATTACGCCCGACC
>ERZ1034363.1050-NODE-1050-length-16731-cov-3.826588_pt1 | contig 16731 bp, 16 predicted proteins | sample MGYA00520616_ERZ1034363 | MGnify/ENA primary metagenome ERZ1034363 (study PRJEB33736, sample SAMEA104284506) | Azolla filiculoides | biome: Urban; feature: Water surface; material: Ditch water | place: Netherlands | collected 2015-10-28 | depth 0-0.1 m ...
TTACATGTTAAATTAGATAAATATTCACGTTTATTATCCTTTCTTCTATATAGATTTAAAGTCTAAGTTAGAATTTTGAATTACATTTGTGATTACAGACGTTATCAACTTAACGCTAATTGAACAGCTTCTTGCAATTGTTGATGCGTAAACGGTTTTTGCAGCATACCTTTCACCCCCATTATTTCAACAGCGTCTAATTCTGCAGTTAATATACGACGACCACCTGACATTGCAATTATTGACTGATTAGGATTTGACGCAAGTAATTCCGCAATTACTTGATGACCATCTTTTTCAGGCATGACAATATCAGTAATAACCAAATCTGGCTTAAGTTGATAAAAACTTTCTACACCTTCTAAGCCATCTTGCGCTATAAATACTTCATGCCCATTACGCTTTAGCATCCTTGTTAATAAAAAACGAATTTGTTCTTCATCATCAATTACTAATATCTTGGCCATACAGGTGATCTTTTGGGAATAATAATCGGAAAACTGTGCCACTAGGCTCTGTCGTTTTTGACTCAACAAGAATGTGCCCATGTGCCTCATGCACCATACCACTTACTGTTGAAAGCCCAAGTCCTGTACCCTCTCCAAGTGGTTTTGTTGTAAAGAATGGATCGAAAATACGATCAATCACATCTTTTTCTATGCCTGTACCATTATCTAAAATACTCAACTCTATAAGCTCACCTTCTAGTTCCTGCGCACACGAAGTACATACAAGCTCATGTGTCGTCATTTGCTTTAGTATAACGGTGATTGTGCCGCCATTTTTCATTGCATCACGGGCATTAACCACTAGGTTCGTTAAAATTTGATGCAGTTCCGTTGCATCGATTGTAATCGTTAGTTCACTATCTACTTCTGCATGCAGTTGAAACTTACTGGTTAACGCGGGTCGAATCATCGCAAGTACTTCATCAATCACTTCTTTTGATGGTCTTATTTCTATTTCTTTATGGATTGGATTTTGACGAGAGTACGCCATCATTTTTTTGATCAAATTAACGGCGCGTTCGCTCGCCATATTTACTTGTTGCGTGTTAAATAATATTTCTTCTTTTAATTTTTCATCAGTGCAATCTTCACCAGCAAAGGTATTTAGCTGGTTATAGCCAATAATTGCACTCAATATATTATTAAAATCATGAGCAATACCTGATGTTAAGCGACTTAAACTCTCAACTTTTTGCATTTGGTTGACTTGCTTAGTTAGTTCAAGTTGACATTGCTCGGATTTTTTCTGATCTGTGATATCAAATCTAATGGTGATATATTTTTTTAAATGAGTACCATCTTCACTCAGAATGGGCACAATAACCGCATTAAGCCAGTATAACGCGCCATTTTTATGCCGATTACACAACTCCCCAGACCAGATACGACCACTTTTAATGGTTCCCCAAAGATTTTCGTAAAACTCAAGGGAATGTACGTCTGATCTAACTAAACTATATTTTGACCCAATAAGTTCATCCCTACTATAGCCTGAAATACGACAAAAATGTCCGTTAACAAAAGTGATTACACCTTCAGGATCTGTTTCTGCGAAAATAGCCGCTTTATCAATAGCGAAATGATGTTCTAAATAAGTGCGCCTTTGATTATTAATAATTAAAAATCTTTTAGCTAATTGACTTGCTAATAACGCAACAAAAAAGGTGATCAATAATTTAATAGCAATATCAAGAGGATTTGAGTATCCATTTTTAGGTTTAATACTAAATATCCACGTTCTATCAAAAACCTTTAAGTATATACTTGCTGGCTGCGTTAATTCGCGTTGTGTTGAGCTATAAATTATTTCTTGATTAGAATCATCTTTTGGAACTTGAATAATTCGATAATCATAGAGCGCCATAAAATCGGAATTGAATAACAACTTAGTCTTTTCAACAAAATCAGAATCTATGGTCGTCTCAGTAGTAGACTTTTTGATTAGATTTTCTAATGCGAAACTATAACTGCTAGCAAATATAGCCGCTTCTCTCTTTTCATGTGTGTAATGTTCTTTTTCTAGCTGGAGGGAAAGAATACCTCCGAGTACAAGCATAATTAAAAATATTAGATCAATATATTGTTTTTGCTTGTTACTCAACTGTTGACTATATTCTGAAACAGGAAAATCATCTGATATCGTTATCTTAGTTATGATTTCAGTAAGTAGAACACTAATAAATTGTGCTGTGAGCAACAAGCCCAAAATAAAAATATTGAGTTCTACAAGATGTAACCCTCCATCTAAAGCAAAAATTCCCTTATGGTTACTCGTACCATGAATAGCAAGAATTGTTATCAAAATCCCACTTATACAAACAAACGTTAAATTACCACGATAAGCAATCCAGAGCAGCAATGGAATAATAAAAGTCAACGCAATTGGCAGATTAGAAATATTCCGCTCAAAAATAAAGTAACTGGCTGTTATTAATAATAAAAATGGAAAAAATAATTTGAAATGCTGCTTTTTAAATGGTGAGGGTTTAGAAAATATAGTAAGAATTAACGGAGTGACTAAACATTGCCCCATCACATTTGCTGACCACCAACTAAACCATGATGAAACAAATTTACTTGAATCGAGTAATCCATTAGTAAATAGAACTAAATTCCCTAATGTTGCACTAATTGGTTGTAAAATAAAAACTATTAAGACGAATAGCGCTGTAAAATCCTGTACACTTCTCAATGTAGACTTTAATTGCCATCGTTTAAATAGCATCCCTCCCATTACGGCCTCAAGAGCGTTGACTATGCCAAGTGTAAACGCAGGCCAAAACGCTAATTCATCAGAAAAAACAAAAGCAAATTCACCAAGAAAAACGCCAAAACCCACGCGTGAACCGAATATAATAGCAGCAGACAAAGCAATGCCTTCGGCGGCATAAAAAATTGGTGTAACAACACTGTGTTCAGCTGTGGTAGCAACAAGTAAACTAACTTTTGCGGAAGCGAAATAAAGTACAGCTAAAGTAATAGTCAGTAATACATTCTTAAAAAATAGCTTAAACGATAATAAATTTGTTGATTTCATGTATTACCAAGTAAATTTTATTTTTTCACAATGTAAACATTGTAAATAAAAATTAAGTTTAGAAATTAAAACGTTATAACTAATAACATTTTTAACTTTGATGTATTTTTATGTATTTTCATCATAACAGTCAAGCATAAATTAACAAAAAATCAAATAAAAAAATTATTAAATAATTTCAATTACTTGAAATAAATTCAAATTCTTTAATCTCATATTTTTATTGACTCTACAAACATAAAAGTAAAAAAGTTGTAAAAAAATGCAAATTAAATAATCGCTTTCACCCCAAGCCCCGCCTGCCCACCCAACACTAACAAAAACACCCAAAAAATCACCCGCACAGTGTGTGGGTGGTAATGTATAAGGCTCACTATTAAAATTGGTTGCATACGTTTGTTCCATGAACAATGCCATCAAAATAGCGGCATAATGTTTTAACGTCATAGTAGTTAATCCTAAAAAATAAATAGTTTTGAATAAAAAAAACGAGTTATGGGTTTATTAATTGTCTGCCATCACTTTTTCTCCTCGTATCTTTGTCCAAATATCGAATTCTATGCTTGACATGCGCTTTTTATCTATAGCCAGTTCGCTAAACTTCGAGTTATCAGTCATAATACCTAACATCTTGATTTGCGAAAGTAATAATAGATAATGGGCAATTGCCATTTCTGGTTGCTGAGCAATTTTGTGAAGCGGTAATTTTGATACATCTTCTTTTAATTCACGCTCTTTGATTGCCCGATCAATTAAACGTTCCACCTCGTCTTCGTCGAGATGTAAACGTTTGGCTTCTTTGTTAATAAATTCAATTTCCTCTTCGTCGAGTATCCCATCGCTTAACATTTCATATAGCGAATTTTTAAGTGTTTCACGTTCGATGCGCAGTTGATCCGTAAAAGCCGATGAAAGTAACGCGGCTGGAATAGCAAAAATACCAATCCCCAAAAGTGCCAGAATAATCGTCATGAAACGCCCCATACCTGTCACAGGGGTAATATCGCCATAACCAACAGAAGCCAGCGTAATCACGGCCCAATAAATAGATTGAGGTATATTTTCAAATTTATCAGGTTGAGCGTCATGCTCAAATAGGTAGCCTAAACTCGCTGTTAGAATGACCAGCAATAACATAATAAATGCCGATGCACTTAATACAGGAAGTTCACGTGCAATAACCTTGGTCAATGTTGAGGTGGCCTCTGTGTAGCGATTGAGCTTTAGCAGTCGCATTAATCGAAAAACCCGCAAAAAACGTAAATCCATTAGGTGATGTAGAAATATCTCTAAGAAAAACGGCAAAATAGCTAAAAAGTCAATAACAGATGAAGTGGATTTTGCTTGCTTTAATCGCCCAATGAAAGGGTGGCTGTATTCAGGATTTTCCACGCAGCAATAAAGACGCAAACAGTATTCTATAGTGAAAACGCCTACAGCAATTGCATCAATAATAATGAATTGAATATTGAGAATATAATGTATATGTTCAACCGATTCTAAAATGACGCAAATCACTGAGATAATCACCCACGTCACAATAAACATATCAAATATGCCCTGTAAACTACCTCCAAAGTCACTGGGATAAATTAAAGCATATACCTTTTGACGAAACGTGCGACCTTGGTTGAGTACTTGAAATTCTTTGTAAGCAGGGATAAGTACGCGAAATAGTTTTAAAATTCTTAGTAACCGCAAAAATCGTAGCATGCGTAAATCAATAGGGATGAACGCTTGTACATAAAAAGGAGCTACTGCAAAAAAGTCGATAATAGCAAAAGGACTTTTTACATAATTGAGATACGCCTTATGTTTTTTATCTTCATTAAATTCTTTATCTTCAGGGGCTAAATACAGCCGTAGAACATATTCAATTGTAAAAACAATGACCGAAAATAGATCAAAAAAATGAAACAAATGTTGATTTGGGTCATGTATTTGAGGGACATGCTCAAAAAGTAGCGCGATTAAATTAAGTACGATAAGTATCCCAATCCAATTTTCAACTTCTTTTTGATAATTACCTTCAATTTCAGTGTCAAATAGCCAGCTATAGAGCCATTTGCGAAATGGCAAGTTCGAGGGAATATCGGCGCGATAATCACGTCCTCGTATTTTGCCGCGTAAATCATGTAAGTTCTCCATAATTCTTCCTCTATTTTTTACAATTCAACGCGAACACACAACTCAATTACTTTATCCACAGGGATTTTGAAAAAGTCGACAGCGCTGCCCGCATTTTTAAATAAAAACAAGAAAATATTTCTGCGCCAAATAGGCATTTTGTTGCGTTTTTTAAAGGTAATATGTTCATTACCAACAAAAAACGACACATCATCCTCATTTATTTTTAAGCCTTTTTTCATGGCTAAACTCAATGCACTTGGAATATCGGGGGTTTCTTTAAAACCGAAATAGAGTTTGACGCGATAAAATTGATTATTAGTTCCAAAAGTGCGAATTTTGACTCTTTTTTCGTCATCGTCAATATAAGGCTCTTCAAGGGTCACTAATGTTAGTACAACGACTTGTTCATGTATGACGTGATTATGTTGCAGATTATTGAAGAGTACGGGGGGGATGCCGTGCAAACTTCGAGTAAGGTAGATTGCCGTTCCCTCAACCGTCACTAGTTTTTTGGTCGCGATATGTTCTTCTAATTCTTCAAATAACACTTTCTTTTCTTCTAGCACGTCTGAGAGCATGGCCCGTCCTCGAATCCATGTAGTCATCAGCAGGAACAGAAAACCGCCAACAGCCAGAGGTAGCCATCCACCAGATACAATTTTTAAGCTGTTAGATGATAGAAAGATAAAATCAATAATGAAAAAGGCAATCAAAAATAAATAACTTGCTATAGCACTCCATTGCCATGTTGCTCGAATGACTATAAACGACAAAACGGTAGTAATAATCATTGTTCCAGTTACAGCGATACCATAAGCGGACGCTAGGTTCGATGACGATTCGAAGCTAAGTACGATAATAAACACCGTGAACATCAGTAGCCAATTAATCGTCGGAACATAAATTTGACCAATTTCGCTTTCTGACGTATGTAGTACTGTCATTCGTGGACAGTATCCTAATTGAATAGCCTGCTTTGTCATTGAGAAAGCACCAGAAATGACGGCTTGTGAGGCGATGACAGTTGCTAAGGTTGACAGAATGAGTAAAGGATAAAGCGCCCATGAAGGAGCAAGCAGATAAAAAGGATTTTCAATGGCTTCAGGGTGACTTAAAAGCAACGCTCCTTGTCCAAAGTAGTTACATAGTAGTGCAGGAAAAACAAAACCAAACCACGCATAACGAATAGGCTTTAAACCAAAATGCCCCATATCTGCATAAAGTGCTTCTGCTCCTGTTAAGACCAAAACTACTGCACCCATTACCAAAAATCCTCTCCAACCCAATTCATCTAAGAGATTAACAGCATAAAATGGATTAGCTGCGGCTAATACTTGAGGTTGCTCAATAATTTGATTGACACCCATCACTGCGAGGCAGATAAACCAAATACACATCACCGGAGAGAACAGTTTGCCGACAGTTGCTGTACCCTTATCTTGAATCATAAAGAGAAAGGTTAAGACAAGTAAAGTTAACGGCACGACAAAATGTTCTAAAGGTTTGGCAATGACGTTTAAGCCTTCAACAGCACCCAAAACTGATATCGCAGGCGTGATGATACTATCGCCATAAAATAGCGTCAATGCCATCACGCCGCCTTCTCCCTTATTGTTAGCACGCATAATAAAAAGCGCATATTTCAATGCAACGACTAAAATGAGTGACCAGAAGATTAAAGACAAAGCACCTAAAATATGTGACGTATCCATGGTGAGATGTTCACGAAATATTTCCTTCACTGCATAAAGTGGACTTGTTCCAATATCTCCAAAGACTACGCCGATAGTTCCTAATGTCAGGGCAGCTAATTGGCTGTGTGTGTTTAATTTTGCCGTGTGTGTTAAGGTCATGTAAATTTCCAAAAATGAGACTATATAGCGTTATTTAAAAGGCGATATCCAACGCCCGTTTCTGTGATTAAATAACGGGGTTGTGTGGGATTTTCTTCAATTTTGTGGCGTAAGCGTCGCATATAAATCCTTAGATAATGCTGATTGTCTAAATATGACGTTCCCCATACGTTTTTAAGTAAATATTTGTACGTTACCACTAAGCCTGCGTGCTGAATAAGGATGAACAAAATATGGTATTCCGTTGGTGTGATTTTGATTTCTTTCTGCGAAACAAAAACTTGTCTTTTAGATAAATCAACTTTGAGTTCGCCTGTTTCAAAAACATCTTGGTTAATTGGAATTTGATTAATGCGCCTCATTAAGGCTTGTAGTCTGGAATTTAACTCACCGATACCAAATGGTTTAGTTAAATAATCGTCAGCACCCGCGTCCAGTGCAGTGATTTTGGTTTGTTCTAAACTACGTGCCGATAGCACTAGAATGGGGATAGTTGAGAATTGGCGTAAATGTTTAATAATAGTGATACCATCCATATCAGGCAGTCCTAAATCCAAAATCAACAAATCGGGTACAGCTTCCTTTAACATGGCTAAACCAGATATGCCTGAATCAGCATCAATAACTTCCCAGTTTCGTGTGTTGAGATTCTTTTTCAGAAAGCGGCGCGTTTGCAAATCATCTTCAATCAGCAGTATTTTTGGATTATTAAGCATCATATCGATTCATCCAAAAACATGGGAGGGGGTTGCACAATGGGCAGATTAATAACAAAAACGGCACCTTTATGTGGTACTTGTTTTAGCTGAATAATTCCGCCGTGCATTTCGATAATAGAGCGACATAGTGATAAGCCTAAACCAACGCCATTTTGCTCGGTTTCATGTTCCAAACGAAAAAACTTATCAAAAATTTTATTTTCTAATGATTTTGGGATGCCAATACCATAATCTGAAATCGTGATCGTTAAGTACTGACGAGAAAAATTCGCTTCAATATCAATGGGGCTTGATGAAGGCGTGTATTTGATAGCGTTTTCTATTAAATTGACAATAACCTGCTCAAATAAGACCGAGTCCACCCATATAAGTGGCAAATTTTCTGATAAATAAGTATTTACCGGATGTGTAGAGAGTTCTTTTTCTAAGCGTTTTAATGCACTACCTATAACTTCTTCAAGTGTATTCCATTCTCGATGAATTGAAATTTGGCCAGTACTAAGTTTCGCCATATCAAGAATTTTATTCATAAGCTCGGACATCCGCTGAGACTCATCAAAAATGACATGAGAAAATTCTTGTATTTCTTCTTTTGGTATATGATCGTGGTTTTCCATTAAGGTAGTTGCGACACCACTAATTCGGGTGAGTGGTGTACGCAAATCATGAGAAATGGCACTTAAGAGTGAATTACGAAGCGCTTCATCTTCTGCTTTGGCTTTTGCAATGTGGGCATTTTTAGCCTGATTAAGCAAATTGCTTGTAATTGTACCCACACTAATCATAATGATTAATGCAATGAGATCTTCAACATTCGTCATCCATAAAGAAAAAACAGGGGTTGTGAAATAAAAATCGAATAGTAATGCACTAAATAGTGATGCAACAATTGATGCCCCATATCCCCAGCGACTGGCGACCAAAAATACGCCAAATAAATACATCATCAAAAAAGTAGCACGCCCTGTTATAGGTTCCAGTGTCAAATTTAAAAGGGTGCAAGAAATAGGAATCAGCACACCGCCCACGTATTGAATACAAATATTTTTTTTAAAAATCATAATCAATGCACTCAAAAATACGGTGAGATAAATTCATTTTGTTCTACCATTAATCGTTTCATCTTTCAAAATGACGCCATTATCTAAATCGCAAAGCGTTAGCCATGCCTTGTTATCGTTATCTTGAATTTCATATTGGATGAAAAAATGATCGTTATCATGAATTAACCATTGTTTTTCTATAAGTCCGAGGTGTAAAACAGACGAATGCGTGTAGCAAGGCAATAAATTGATCTTGTTGATGGGAAGTCGATAATCTTGTTTTAAGGCTTCATCCGCGTATGCGGCAGTAAAAACAGAAAAAAATAAGAGAATTGATTTCATTAACAAGCATCCATAAAAAGTTATGTATGAGTCTACAAATAAATATGTAAAAAAGTCGTAAAAAAAATCTTAAGCAACATCCATCAAGTGATTGTAAATTAACATAAAAATAGGATAAACTTTAAACGTGCCATGTCCATGTTATTGATATTTATGTATTTAGGAACTGCAATTTTTATTAATACTGGCTGGCACACGTAAAAGCCAATCGCAAATAAATGAATAACGATGCCTACCCCATGAAAAAGGTAGGCACTGTCACTTAAGCTACGACAGCAGGTTGCTGACGGTAGTGTTGCATACGCTCAGGCATTTTCAGTGTCACGGATGGTTTCTCTTTGAGGCGTACCACAAATTGCTCTGGCAGTTCATCGAGAAACAAACTGGGCTTTTGATACTTACTTGTACCGTATATTTGCCGCTGCTTGGCGTGTGTAATAATTAGGCGTTTCTTTGCCCGTGTTATTCCCACATACATTAAGCGACGCTCCTCTTGTAAATTACCCAGTCCACTGGGAAATACCCCTTTCTCAAGTCCCGCTAAAAACACGGTTTCAAATTCCAGCCCTTTGCTGGCGTGAAGGGTCATAAGCTGCACCCCACTCCCACTTTCCTCTACCGAGGATAAACACGCATGCACCAGAAATTGTTCAGGTGTACTCAATTCAAGTGCTGCATCAGGTGTAAATTTAGCGGCTACCTCAAGGCAGTCGTGTAAATGCTCAAGGCGTTCTTGCCCCTCCTCATGGCGTGAAAACCATGCCACCAGTCCCACTTGATCCATAATGGTTTGCAGAGCCTGATCGAGTGGCAGTGCTGAGATAACCTGCGTTAACGTGCGAATCAGTTGCATAAATTGCGTTAACCCACGGTGAACACGACTACTTAACATTGAGGTAGCGACGAGTTGCTCGCAAGCCTCCCAGTGACTCACATTGCCAGATAGCCCTGCATCGATAATCTTCTGCTTAGTGACTACCCCTAGGCCACGCGTGGGCGTATTGAGTGCATATTCAAATGCGCCGTTATCCTGCGGGTCTAAACACAGTTGCAGATAACAGAGTAATAATTTGATTTCTTGACGATCAAAGAACCGTTGCCCTCTTGCCACATGAAAGGGTATCTGTGCTTCTCTGAGGGTTTGCGCAATGACATCGGCTTGGGAATTAGCGCGATATAAAATGGCCATATCACTTAAAGAATGTCCTTGCACTTGAAGTTGACTAATACACGAGGCGATATACTCGGCTTCATGCAGGGCATCTGAGGCTTGATAGATGGTAATCTTCTCACCTAAGGCGTTGTCAGTTCTAAGCACTTTACCCAGTCGCTCTTGATTGTGGGCAATGAGGTGATTGGCGGCAGATAAAATGGTTTGGCTACAGCGGTAATTCTGCTCGAGTTTGATGAGGTCATGTTGCTGATAGTGCGATTGAAATGTCATCATATTTTCAACAATCGCCCCACGAAACCCATAAATACTCTGATCATCATCCCCTACAATAAACAAGTTCCCTTTCTCTTGGGTGAGTAAACGTAGGAATTCATATTGAATCCAGTTGGTATCTTGAAATTCATCCACTAAGACATAATTGAACTTGTGTTGATAATGCGCAAGTAGACGAGGATGTTCACGAAAGAGTTCATAGCAGCGCAGCATTAATTCACCAAAGTCCATTAACAGATGGGCTTTACAGTGGATTTGATACGCCATGTACACCTGCTCATATACCTCGTCACTTTCAATGGCTCGAATCCCTCTGTCCTTTTTAGCACTGATAAAGTTCAATACCTTTTTTGCATCTAAATCGCGTTCATCTTGCGTAAGTATGCGTTTAATGAGGCTCATTTGCTGAGATTGCGTAATCACTTTGAATTTCACTTTCAGGTGCATAAGCAGTAAGCGATAGCAAAGGGAATGAAATGTGCCTAGCCAAAGTCCGGCAAGGGCATCGTGTAACCGTAGCTCTAAACGTGATTTAATCTCACTGGCGGCTTTATTGGTAAACGTGACTGCCATAATGCTGTCGGCTGGATGCTCAACGAGTAAATGCGCAAGGCGTTCAACTAATACAGAGGTTTTACCAGTCCCAGCACCACTGAGAATCAAGGCACTTTTATTGGCGGTGGTGACAGCTAATTGTTGTTGTGGATTTAACATGAGATAACTCCAAAGAAAACAAAGGAAAAAGGGAGACGTTAGCCTCCCTTGTTTGGGTTGTGTGCCCTCAATACTCCGAGGGGAGTAGTAGGGTTGAATACGAGCGATCTGCTTCAGTAATAATCCACACGTTTTGCGTGTCGTGAATACGGTAAACTGACATTAATCGCGCACCTGTACGCAGTGCCTCGTGATTTGCCTGAGCATCCTCCTCACATACCTCACCCCAATCGCCACATTGGTGACGTTTAAACAGGGGGATAGGGGGTATATGATGGGTTATTAAGACTTCTTGAGCTGCTGGCGTAATGAGTAATTGACCTAAATCAAAGCGTTTCATTAAACAGCTCCTACCACGGCAAATTCCAATCGATAACGCAAACTACAGAGTTCATTGAATTCGGCTACACTAAATGGCAGGACATATTCATCGCCTTCACACTGAATGCGTAGGGTGATCTCATCTGAGCTGTGTTGTTTCTCTTCGATGGAGAGAAAGCGGGTGTTGGTCAAACTGGCAAATTGATAAATCTTTTTCATTGGATAGTTCCAGTAACTGGATTAAAGGGGGTACTGGCTCGAAATGATGGTGAGTCATCTGCTCAAGCCAGTATTGCTCATGTAGCACAGGGTCACTCTCAAGGTCTGAGAGCTGCTGGGTTTTCATTTTGCCCATAGGGACTAAACAATCATGGCAAGGAAGTTAAAAACACCTGCAAGACCTCGAACCACCACAACGAGCATGAAATGCAGTGACGTCCACAAACTGCCTAGAAAGGTTGAGAGGGTCATCACTTAATCTCCACACGTTGGGATTGCTCAAGATGCGCATAGGGAATAAGGATGCCTGCTTTGAGTTGGTCACTGATAGCGGTCTTATTAATCTTGATGACTTGCTCGATGGTTTTAAATTCATCTGAGAGAGCGGATTCATCATCAATAATCACTTTACAAGGATTGGTTTTCACTTGAAGGGTGAGCCATGAATTGCTGAGTTTGGCGACATTGACTTGCTGCATTTGCATGAGTAAATAGCCATTTAACTGGGTTATCGTGCGATCAAGTTGTTTGAGGCGTTTGGTGAAACGCTCTTGTACTTCTTTTACACTGGCTTGCTCAAGTTTGAGGTTTTGAATATACCCAGCAAGGGAAAGTGCCTTCGCCTCAAAGTCCTGTTGAATTTGCCCTAGATTTTCATCAATGAGGGCTTGTTTACTGAGGTCATCAAGGTCTGGATGGTCATCGCAGAATTGCGCAATGGCATCAAAGAGGGTGCGAAACTCGTGGGCAAGTTCATAAAGTTTTGGCGTTGTCATGGACGTTATCTCCTAGAAGGGAATATGGTCATCGTTTACATCCTCTGCCCCTTTAGACTTATCGTCTCTGGGTGGGAAGACACTAAACCAGCCTTTAAACTCATCACTAATAGGTAGTGAGGACAGTTTGAGGCTAATGCGCTCTTCACCTTGGTCGTTAGTACCAAAGATCAGGACACCATGTTGGGAGTAGAACTTTTTATCAGGTTGATTGGGATTGGTGCTGCCAAAGCAGACATTAAGTACACGGGTTGTTGTCATGATTAAATCTCCTAAAGTTAGACTTAGTTTGCGGAGGCAAACGAGGGTATTTTTGCCAAGACACCACTAAACAGTGAGGCTGGCATATGAGAGAGTTGCTGAATGGGGGGGAGTTGTTTACTTTCGCACACTTTACTCACCCAGTTGGTAAAACGGTCTGTGTTGACTTGATGGGCACTTAACGCATTCATCAAGGTGTCGTATTGACTTGGACTAATCAGCTCAAGGGGCTTAGATTCGATTTGGTCTTCAAGATCCATGGTAAACAAGGAACTCAGTGCACCTGCGCGAATCACAGCATCCAAATAAGCGGATTTTGTGGTCATTTTGGTGGTCTTATTGCGACCACCATTGCTGGCGTCAAGACTGTAAATGCGTGAGCCATAGCCCATAGACACTACTTGTTGCTGTTCATTGAGAAGTTCACAGCACATGGTGATAGAGGTGTCATCACTTTGGGCAATCATAATACGAGGCGTTAAACCCAGTATTTGGCAGACCACCTCAGCTCCCCCTTTCATCAAGGTGGGCAAGGCTTTCTTACCTTTAGCAGGGAGATTGCAGTAGTCAACGCCTTCAGTGAGGGCATGTTTGACAATACTTAAGAACGTAATTCTATTTCTAGCACGACGCTCAAGTAAGTGTTTGAGTTGCGGTTCGGGAAGATCGAAAATATGCAGTGAGGGGGACTCAACTACCGATTCATCTGGCTTTTTAATGGGCATAATTGATGCCGACATAACGCCTCCATAAGTGAATAAATTTCAAGCAAAAGGACGCCATGATTAACAGTGAGCCATTAACCTAAGTGTCCTTGCTGCTTTTGAGTGGGATAGGTGGGGTTAGAACGGGATATCTTCTTCAAGGCTGAGTTGAATAGGATAGATAGGAGGTGAACCATACAATTCAACCTGCATCTGGTGGATGAGGTCGTATTTGTCATAGTCCATCTCGCCAATTCCATACCAACAGTCCCAACTAAGGGCATTGGTCATCATTGGGAGATGCTCCGAGGGTTAGTAACAGCTGAAAATAGCCATTATTAATCAATAATATCTCTATGAAATCATTGAAAAGAACAGAGATAAACTAGGTTTTACAATGGGTGGTATTGTGAGTGTGAATACTTGTCTGTATGTTATTGAGATATAAAAATGGTAGAGTGTTGACCATTCTAAATGCACTTAAGTCATCGATACTTAAGCGATGATTGTCTGGTAAAAAAGCCCCTGATAACGTGGATTACCAGAGGCTTGTGATTAATTATTTAATATCATAATAAGGATGTGGAGGCTCTTCTTCATGATCACTCTCAGACGTTGAATAATCATATTTTTGAGAGAGCATTAACTCCATTTCAAGTTCTTTTTCTAGTGCATCTTGCCATATCGACTGCCATTGCGGGGCAGCTGATTTGGAGAGATAATCTTTCTCCTCAACAAGATATTTATGTACATGTGGGGCTAATGTGTATTTGGTTGTAGGTCTATTAGCTCCACCTATAAATGCTGATTTTAACCAGCCATGATTGATGAGCAGTTCCAGTGCATCTTCAATATCAGACTTATCCATGTTGTCATAAAACCAATCTCGGCTAATATTCGAAACACTCATGCCACTTGTATGGGCTTTTGATCTCAGTGGCTCTGATCTGTATTTTAATAAAATCCTTAGTGCCAAGTTCGTATCACCATCACCTCCTTTTTTACCACTGGCATATATTTTTTTACCATGTTCTTCAAGAATATCTGAGACAACAATGGCTCTGAGTAGATTGAGTTTGCTAATAAATCCTGAAATTTCACCTTTAGGAGCTGCTTCAATAGCATGATAGACCAATGCAATTTTGCACACGATGGCTGCATATTTACTGAGTAACTCATTTAGTTTATCTTCATCAAAATCAACGCGTTTAGAGTGGTCGGAATCACTACGAATACGAGTCATGAGTTGCTCATACCACTGAGAAAATATCACTTGAGCTTGGGGATCGAATGAAATTCCTACAATCTCATTGTAACTGGACCGATAATCCATTTTGTTTGGGTCATTTTGCGAATCCCATTTGAGTAGAAACTCCATAATATCACCGAGTTCTTTGACTATTTCCATATTAGGTGCATTATCTGAGTCCTTAAATGGCGGCAATTGAGGATGGAACGTTAATTGAAAACGATACAAGAAACCATCATCTGCAGTGCCTTTGAGTTCAGATGTTTTGATGTAATTCATCAGTGTTTTGGGCTGAATACCCCCTAGGATGCTCACATATCCTCTACGGGTGTAAGTATGTCCTGACCCCACTCGAAGTGACGTTAACGATTCAGTACCATTCCAAAACTCTAGCAATGTTTGACGGTAAGCCTCACTTCCAAATTTGTCGATGATGTTAAATAACGTTTTAATTTCATCTAATTTAAGTAAAACCCCATTTTGCGTATTAGCAACTGCACTGTGCAGAGCTTCCCTTGTTGCATCATTGACAATAATGGTTTGTAGGGCAGGTGCATTAGCATATAGGTCCTCTAATTGATCATTGAGGGTATGAATCTCATCTAAATTCCCACCGTTCTTCTCATGGCGATTAATTTGAGTTTGGATACGTTTAATCGCTTTTTTGTGTGCTAATACCTTACCCTCACTCTCTTTGAGAATATTATTATGCAATGATTGTATCTTTTGCATTGCTATCGATTGTGCAGGTGTTTTCATTGATCCTGACTTACCTATAATCATGCCCCATAAGGTTGAACTCACGTAAAAATCTGGGTCATTTTTCTTAGGATAAACCCCCAGCTTAGTACCAATGAGCGTAGCGATTGAAATCATCAAGGCTGTATAGGGGAATTCAGGTGGACAATTCATCCTCGTAGCTATATCAAAGACTCTATCAGCAAGCACTTTGGGCATAAACCTACTTTCAATAATAGGCATTTGATCATACGTTTGAATACTTAATGGTGTGGGTTTTGTTGGCTTGAAAGGTCTACCATCTTGGTCACTGCTTTGTTGCTGTTGGTATATATCGTAAAGCTCCTCGTCTGCCATAATATCTTCCTCGGTGTAGCTACTGTAAGCATAGTCAAATGTCATAAATAAATTCCTGTATTTTAAAATTAAGAATAAGGAGAAATACAATGAGTAAATCGTCATGGGTTTGACTGAGTCAGTCCTACTTCAGGGGGTTCTGGGACTTATGGAATAAGATTTAGAAAAAAATTAATCTTGGGACTTATGGTAGTTCTGGTGCTTACGGGACAAGGTTTAGAAAAAAATAGAAATTCTAGGAGAGTATCTGTAAGGAGATAATTTAAGAGTGATAATAATTAATTTTAAAGTTAATGATAATAATAATTAAGTTAATAATTATCAATAGATTAAATAATTAATTTAAAGTTAATTATAACTATTTATTTCATAGATTATTAAATCATTAATTTCTCTAGGTCAGATACTTTTAGATTAAAAATTCATAGATCTTTGCCCCATAAGCACCAGAACTACCGTAAGTCATATTTCCCTTTAAGGGAATTCCATAAGTACCGAAACCCCCTGAAGTAGGACTGAGCGCAGTCATGTCACACGTGATTTCAACAGTCAATAGTAATTCTCATGAGCTAAGAGACCTTGTACTAGGTTATTCTTAGCAGAAAGTGCGTAAGCCCATTGGGGGTATATACTTTCTAGTTATTTATATCTCTATCAATGTGTGAAGCCCTTGATTAGACCGGGCTTGTGGCTTGAATGGGGAGGAATTAGACAATGATTTGCCTAGCGTTTACAAAAAGGGTTAAATGCTTACTTAAATGAAGGCTAGTGAGGATTACTCTGTGACAAATAACATCATTTTTGGCAAAGAAA